>ENA-OQBL01000167-OQBL01000167.1-human-gut-metagenome-genome-assembly--contig:-NODE-167-length-38296-cov-5.978255_pt1 | contig 38296 bp, 39 predicted proteins | sample MGYA00242747_ERZ504553 | MGnify/ENA primary metagenome ERZ504553 (study PRJEB26092, sample SAMD00036240) | human gut metagenome | host: Homo sapiens | study: EMG produced TPA metagenomics assembly of...
AAAACCAGGTCAGAAAGTGGTTATCGTTGATGATCTGATCGCAACAGGCGGTACGATCGAAGCAGCGATCAAGCTGGTGGAACAGCTTGGCGGTGAGGTTGTCAAGGTTGTATTTCTCATGGAACTTGCAGGTTTAAAGGGACGCGAAAGACTGAATGGGTATGATGTAGCGTCTGTAATTTGTTATGATGGTAAATAAGCACAGCTGATTGTGCAGGACAGGCAGGTGGGAGCATATGACAGAGATAACAAAAAGTACAGAAGCAAAAAAAGGATGAAATGCAGGTTGAAAAAGAGAAGCTGGAATCTGTAAAGAGAGCAGATGCGGCAGTAAAGACCATGCATGATTTTACAAGTCCGGAGGTGCTTTATAAAGAACTGATAAACAGTGTTCTGAAGTATCATCCATCAACAGATATTTCCATGATAGAGAAGGCATATAAGGTTGCAAGTGAAGCTCATGAAGGACAGAAAAGAAAGTCCGGAGAGCCATATATCATTCATCCTTTGTGTGTTGCCATCATTCTGGCAGATCTGGAACTTGACAAAGAAACGATAGTTGCAGGCCTTCTTCATGATGCAGTTGAAGATACCTGGATGACCTATGAGGAAGTGGAGAAGGAATTTGGTTCAGAGGTTGCACTTCTTGTGGATGGTGTTACCAAGTTGGGACAGTTATCTTATTCTGCGGATAAAGTAGAAGTTCAGGCAGAGAACCTCAGAAAGATGTTTCTTGCCATGGCTAAGGATATCAGAGTTATTCTGATCAAGCTTGCAGACCGTCTTCATAATATGCGTACCTTACAGTATATGCGTCCTGAAAAGCAGCAGGAAAAGGCCAGAGAGACCATGGATATTTATGCTCCTATTGCCATGCGTCTGGGTATTTCCAAGATAAAGGTAGAGCTGGATGACCTGTCGCTGAAATACCTTAAGCCGGATGTATATTATGACCTGGTGCATAAGGTTGCCCTGCGTAAAAGCGAGAGAGAACAGTTTGTAGGTGCGATTGTAAAAGAAGTTAAGAAACATATGGATGATGCCAATATTAAGGCGCAGGTGGACGGACGTGTAAAACACTTTTTCAGCATCTACAAGAAGATGGTAAATCAGGATAAGACTATTGATCAGATTTATGATTTATTTGCTGTCCGTATTCTTGTAGATACAGTGAAGGATTGTTATGCTGCCCTTGGTGTGATCCATGAGATGTATAAGCCAATTCCGGGACGGTTTAAAGATTATATTGCCATGCCGAAACCCAATATGTATCAGTCATTGCATACCACATTGATCGGACCCAACGGACAGCCCTTTGAAATCCAGATCCGTACTTATGAAATGCACAGAACTGCAGAATATGGTATCGCTGCACACTGGAAATATAAGGAGTCGTCTGACGGAAAGGCTCCTGTAGGTAAGAGTGAGGAAGAGAAACTGAACTGGCTGCGTCAGATTCTGGAATGGCAGAGAGACATGTCTGATAACAAAGAATTCATGAGTCTTCTGAAGAATGACCTGGATCTTTTTGCGGACAGTGTTTACTGTTTCACTCCACAGGGAGATGTTAAAACACTTCCAAGCGGTTCTACACCGGTGGATTTTGCGTACAGTGTTCACAGTGCAGTCGGAAATAAGATGGTAGGTGCCAGAGTTAACGGTAAGCTGGTTCCGATTGAATATGAGATCAAAAACGGCGACCGTATTGAAATCATTACTTCACAGAATTCTCAGGGACCAAGCCGCGACTGGTTGAAACTGGTTAAGAGTACTCAGGCAAAGAACAAGATTAACCAGTGGTTCAAGAAGGAATTAAAAGAAGATAATATCCTTAAGGGCAAGGAGATGCTTGCGCAGTATGCGCGTGCAAAGGGATTTAAGATCGCAAATTATACAAAAACCCAGTATCTGGAGGCTGTTTTGCGTAAATATGGTTTCAGGGACTGGGATTCAGTACTTGCTGCAATTGGTCATGGCGGATTGAAAGAAGGTCAGGTTTTCAATAAGCTGGTAGAGGCTTATGATAAGGAAAATAAGAAGAATCTGACAGATGAGCAGGTTCTTGAGGCTGCTTCTGAGACACAGGAGAAGCTTCACATTGCCAAGAGCAAGAGTGGAATTGTGGTAAAAGGAATCCATGATGTGGCAGTCCGTTTTTCCAAGTGCTGTAATCCGATCCCGGGTGACGAGATTGTAGGCTTTGTTACAAGAGGACGTGGAATCACAATCCATCGTACAGATTGCGTCAATGTGCTGAATATGTCTGAGACGGACAGGACACGATTGATCGAGGCGGAATGGCAGCAGCCTGATACCAAGGAAAAAGAGAAGTATATGGCTGAGATTCAGGTTTATGCAAATAACCGTACAGGGCTTCTTGTGGATCTTTCTAAAATATTTACAGAACGTAAGATCGACCTGCGAAGTATCAACAGCCGTACAAGCAAGCAGGAGAAGGCAACTATTTCCATGAGTTTTGAGATTGGAAGCAAAGAGGAACTGCGTTCCCTGATCGAGAAGATCCGTCAGGTAGAGAGTGTCATTGACGTAGAGAGAACTACAGGCTGATCATGGAAAAATCTGCTGGAACATTATTTTATGGAACTGCTGCAGATTGACAGAAAGGAATAACATGAAGAATTTAGAATTACAGAAATGTATATTAGGACCTGTATATACAAATTGCTATCTCCTTAAGAATAAAGAAACCGGAGAACTGATCATTGTTGATCCCGCAGATTGTCTGGAGAAGATTGAAATGAAGATTTCCCGGATGAATGGAAAACCGGTGGCGATTCTTCTTACCCATGGACATTTTGACCACATTCTGGCTGCACAGGCAGTAAAGGAGAAATATAATATTCCGATTTATGCCTGTCGTCAGGAAGAGGAGATGCTCCGCGAACCTTCGATCAATATGACTGTACATTATGGACAGGGATGTTCTATTGTGCCGGATGTATTTCTGGAGGATCTGGATGTTATCAGACTGGCGGGATTTTCCGTTCAGATGATCCATACACCGGGACATACCAAAGGAAGCTGCTGTTATTATCTGAAAGATGAAGGTGTATTGTTCAGCGGTGATACAGTGTTCTATGGCTCTGTTGGAAGAACGGATTTTCCGGGTGGAAGTACAGCAGAAATCGTGAGAAGTCTCCATAAACTGGTAGATTCGCTTCCTGAAGAGACCGAGGTTTTCCCCGGACATGATGCATCTACCACTATTGGTTATGAAAAGAGGTATAATCCATTTGTGTAAAATAGGCATTCTGTTTAAGAACAGAGATTTTGAACATGATGTTTATGAACTGATCAAAGCGTTTTATCCCGAAGCGGAGATACATACTCTTTATGAAAATGCTGAAGCAGAGTATGACCTCCGCTTCAGTGTGGAACGGGATAATGACAGTTATATCATAAAATACGAAAGGACAGAGAATCTGTCGAAACAGGAAACAGAGCAAAAAGGGGTAATTTCCGCAGACATACTTTCTAAAGAGAATGCAGGCTGTGGAATACAGGATGCTCATGCTCTGAGAAAAGAGAATAAAGATAATATCAAATATGCTCTGTATCAGTTGTTGGTAAAACTGACGGGCAGAACTCTTCCATGGGGAAATCTGACAGGAATACGTCCTGCCAAACTGGCAATGGGAATGATCGAATCCGGAATGAAAAATACGGAAGCAGCCCGGGAGATGCGTGAGAGATATCTGGTGAGTCCGCAGAAAACAGCGCTTGCCATCACTATTGCAAACAGGGAAAGAGAGATTCTGAAGGATATTGACTATGAAAATGGATACAGCCTTTATATTGGAATCCCGTTTTGCCCAAGTATCTGTCTGTATTGTTCCTTCAGCTCCTATCCGCTGAAAGTGTGGGAGAAGAGAACAGATGAATATGTGGAAGCTCTCTGCCGTGAGGTAAGAGAGACTGCTCTTATGATGAAGGGAAGAAAACTGGACACCATCTATATTGGCGGCGGTACCCCGACTACACTGCTTCCACATCAGATCCGTAAGCTCCTGGATACAGTGGGAGAAGCTTTTGGCTATGAAGGACTGGCAGAGTTTACTGTGGAAGCCGGCAGACCGGACAGTATTACACGTGAAAAGCTGATGGCGATCAGGGAGTATCCGGTAACAAGAATTTCCGTAAATCCACAGACTATGAATCAGGAAACCCTGGATATTATCGGCCGCAGACATACTGTGGAGCAGACAAAAGAAGCGTTTCATCTGGCACGAGAGCTGGGATACGATAACATTAACATGGATCTGATCGTAGGACTCCCGGGTGAGGATATTCACATGGTAGAGCGGACTCTTGAACAGGTTCGTGAACTGGCACCGGACAGTATTACCGTACATTCACTGGCAGTGAAACGTGCAGCAAGGCTGAATATTTTTAAAGAGAAATATCAGGAAATGTCTTTTGAGAATAATCAGGAGATTATGGATCTGACCATGAAAACTGCGTATGAAATGGGAATGGGTCCTTATTATCTGTACAGACAGAAGAATATGAAGGGAAATTTTGAAAATGTTGGCTATGCAAAGGTTGACAAAGCGGGAATTTACAATATACTGATTATGGAGGAAAAACAGCCTATCATCGCACTGGGGGCAGGCGGTTCTTCCAAGCTGGTCTTTGACCATGGACAGAGAATTGAACGTGTGGAGAATGTAAAAGACGTTTCTAATTATATTTCCCGCATTGATGAGATGATCGAGAGAAAACGGACAGCAATAGCTACCTGGCTGTAGGATGTGGAGGTAACATTTTGGACACAGTACAAAAGACAGCAGCAGGTTCACAGCAGAGGATCCTGGAATTTGACCTTGCTTCTGAACTGCATCATGGAATGCTGGTAAGTAATCTGGCTTATGCGGTTGCAGAGGAGATGGGACTGCCGCATGAACAGTGTTATGAGCTTGCAATAGCAGGAATGCTCCATGATATAGGAAAGCTGAAGCTGACAAGTTATATTAACGGACAGGAGCAGGATCCTCTGGTGATCGAGGAACTGAAGTATGTCCGGATGCATTCTGCATTGGGATATGAGGAACTTAAAGGGCAGGGATATTCGGATTTTGTATTGGAGAGTATCCTGTACCATCATGAGAATTATGATGGTAGTGGATATCCGTCCAATAAAGCAGGTGATGATATACCCATAGGTGCCCGGATACTCAGAGTCTGCGATGTATATGCAGCATTGATCTCTGACAGACCATACAGAAGAGGATTTGATATTTCTTCAGTTATGGAGTTGATGATCGATGAAGTAAAAAATTTTGATATGCAGGTTTTTCTTGCGTTTCAGAGAGTGGTTCATAATGGAGACGGGCAGAATTTTTATAAAAGAGGAGGACAACATGGCATTAAAGAAGAAACCGGTAACCGGTATGAAGGACATTTTACCAAAAGAGATGGAAATCCGTAATTATGTGATGAACATGATTCGTGAAACATACGGAACATTTGGCTTTTCATCTATAGAGACACCATGTGTGGAACATATTGAAAATCTTTCCAGTAAACAGGGCGGAGAGAATGAGAAACTTATTTTCAAGATCCTGAAACGTGGGGAGAAACTGAAACTTGCGGAAGCAGAGAAAGAAAGTGATCTGGTTGACTCCGGACTTCGCTACGATCTGACTGTGCCGCTTTCCAGATATTATTCCAACAACGCAAATGAGCTTCCGGCTCCTTTTAAGGCACTTCAGATGGGCAGTGTGTGGAGAGCAGACAGACCGCAGAGAGGACGTTTCCGTCAGTTTATGCAGTGTGATATTGATATTCTGGGTGAGCCTACTTATCTGGCTGAGATCGAACTGGTTCTTGCTACCACAACGTTACTCGGAAAGCTGGATTTCCACAACTTTACGATTCGCATCAATGACAGAAAAATCTTAAAAGCGATGGCGCAGTACAGTGGATTCCCACAGGAAAGCTTTGACACTGTGTTTATCATTCTGGACAAGATGGACAAGATTGGTCTGGAAGGTGTTGCAGAAGAACTGGAGAAGGAAGGATTTGCAAAAGAGGGCATTGATGCTTATCTTGGACTTTTCAAAGAGATCACTTCTGACATTGAGGGTGTCCGTTATTGCAAGGAGAAATTAAAAGATGTTCTGGATCCAAAGGTTGCTGAGGACCTTGAAACAATCATTTCTACTGTAGATTCTGTTAAGACAGCAGATTTTAAGATGTCTTTCGATCCGACTTTGGTACGTGGAATGTCTTATTATACAGGACCGATTTTTGAAATCTCTATGGATGAGTTTGGCGGCAGCGTAGGCGGCGGTGGACGCTATGATGAGATGATCGGTAAATTTACAGGAAACAATACATCTGCCTGCGGATTTTCAATTGGATTCGAGAGAATCGTAATGCTTCTTCTTGAGAAAAATTATGAAATCCCGACAAAGAATGGTAAGAAAGCATATCTTATCGAGAAGAATATGCCGGCAGACAAGATGCTGACGATTCTGAAACAGGCTCAGGAAGAGCGTAATGCCGGAACACAGATCAATATTTCTATTATGAAGAAGAATAAGAAATTCCAGAAAGATCAGATGACAGCAGAGGGCTATACAGAGTTTGTAGAATTCTTTAAAGACAGAATGTAATAATTCGTAACTGTTCAGCAACATTGCGAGATAGCAGACTGCCGGATAGTTACAACAATTCTTATAATATAGAAAGCATGAAAAGAGGAAAGAAACATGGCTGAAAGTATGCAGGGACTGCACAGAACATGCCGATGTGCAGAAGTAACAAAGGAAATGATCGGCAAAGAAGTTGTCCTTATGGGATGGGTTCAGAAAGCCCGCGATAAAGGCGGAATTATTTTCGTAGATTTAAGAGACCGCTCCGGTATCATGCAGCTGATTTTTGAGAATGGCAGCATTGATGAAGAAGGTTTTGCAAAAGCAGGTAAGCTGAGAAGTGAATTCGTAATCGCTGTTACCGGTGTGGTAGAAGAAAGAGGCGGCGCTGTTAACAAGAATCTTGCAACAGGTGAAATTGAGCTTCGCGTAAAATCCCTTCGTGTTCTGTCTGAAGCAGAGGTACCTCCGTTCCCAATTGAAGAGAACAGCAAGACAAAAGATGAAATCCGTCTGAAATATCGTTATCTTGACTTAAGAAGACCTGACCTTCAGAAGAATATTATGCTTAAGAGCAAAGTCATGATGCTTACAAGACAGTTCTTCGCAAAAGAAGGATTCCTTGAAATTGAAACTCCGATGCTTGGTAAGAGTACACCGGAAGGTGCAAGAGATTATCTGGTACCGTCTCGTGTTCATCCGGGACATTTCTATGGTCTGCCACAGTCTCCGCAGCTGTACAAACAGCTTCTGATGTGCTCTGGTTATGACCGTTATATCCAGATTGCAAGATGTTTCCGTGACGAAGACCTTCGTGCGGACAGACAGCCGGAATTTACCCAGATCGATATGGAACTCTCTTTTGTAGATGTTGATGACGTAATTGATGTAAATGAGAGATTCCTTGCTTATCTGTTCAAGGAAGTACTTGATATTGATGTAAAACTTCCAATCCAGCGTATCACATGGCAGGAAGCTATGGACAGATTTGGTTCTGATAAACCGGATATGCGTTTCGGAATGGAACTTCATGATGTAAGTGATGTAGTTAAAAACTGTGGATTCAGCGTGTTTACTTCTGCGTTGGAAAATGGCGGCAGTGTTCGTGGTATCAATGCAGAAGGACAGGGCGCTATGCCACGTAAGAAAATTGACAAACTGGTTGAGTTTGCCAAAGGTTACGGTGCAAAAGGCCTTGCATACATTGCAATCGCTGAAGATGGCACAAGAAAATCTTCTTTTGCTAAATTCATGACAGATGAAGAGATGGATGCTCTGGTAGCAGCTATGGATGGTAAAGCAGGGGACTTACTTCTGTTTGCAGCAGATAAGAAGAAACTGGTTTATGATGTACTTGGCGCACTTCGTCTGGAACTTGCAAAGCAGATGGATCTTCTTGATAAGAATGAGTATCGTTTCGTATGGGTAACAGAGTTCCCGCTTCTTGAATGGAGTGAAGAAGAGAATCGTTTCACAGCAATGCATCATCCATTTACCATGCTTATGGAAGAGGACCTTCCACTTCTGGATACAGATCCTGGAAAAGTTCGTGCAAAAGCATATGATATCGTATTAAACGGTAATGAAATTGGTGGAGGAAGTGTCAGAATCCATCAGGATGATATTCAGGAGAGAATGTTTGAAGCACTTGGATTCACAAAAGAAGCTGCTCACGAGCAGTTCGGATTCCTTCTGGACGCATTCAAATATGGAGTTCCGCCTCACGCCGGACTGGCATACGGACTTGACCGTCTGGTAATGCTTATGGCGAAAGTTGACAGCATCCGTGACGTAATCGCATTCCCGAAGGTTAAAGATGCTTCCTGTCTGATGACTCAGTCTCCGAGCCGCGTAAGCGAGGAGCAGTTAAAAGAACTGGAACTGGAAGTAAGACCGGAGGAAGTAACTGAATAAGGATGGAGCTTACAATTCAGACGTTTTTGATTGTATGCCCGTTGGTATTCCTTGCAGGATTAGTTGATTCTATCGCAGGCGGGGGTGGTTTGATCTCCCTGCCTGCGTATCTGCTTGCAGGGGTTCCGATGCACAATGCGATAGCAACGAATAAATTATCCTCGGCAACTGGGACAGCGATTTCAACAGCACGTTTATGTAAGAATAAATTTGTAGACTGGGGAGTTGCACTGCCATGTATTTCCATGGCTCTTGTCGGTTCTTTTGCAGGCGCTCATATTGCGCTTCTTGCCAGTGATAAGATATTAAAATGGATGCTGATTCCAGTACTTCCTATTGTTGCGTTTTATGTAATGAAGAAGAAAAATCTGGATGATAACAGCAATGTAGAGATTTCCAGAAAGAAACAGTGGATTTTGTGTGCGGTGTGTTCTCTGGCTGTTGGCTGCTACGATGGCTTTTATGGGCCGGGAACTGGTACGTTTCTGCTTATTTTATATACAGGAGTAGCAAAACTTCCCGTAGCGAAAGCTTCCGGAACTATGAAACTTGCAAATCTTTCTTCTAATATAATGGCATTAGTTGTTTTTTTTATTTAGTGGAAAGATTGTCATATATCTTGGACTTGCAGCTTCTGTTTTTTTCCATTGCAGGGCATTATGTAGGATCTGGAATGGTAATGAAAAATGGAAATAAAATCGTAAGACCGATTATTCTGATCGTTCTGGTTTTACTGTTTATCAAAATTATAACGGGGATGTAAAAAGAATAAGACAAAGATTAAAAAGACCACCATATCATAGAATGATTCGGGAAAGGAACATTTCTGTGATATGGTGGCCTTTTTAGTTGTTTAACCAAACTGCGAAGCAGTTATTTGGTTATGAGCAAGTAGCGGAAGCGGATTGCGAATATCCGATTGACTAATCGTTAATTGGAACTGCTTTCAGTAGAAGTATTATCATCTGTCTGCTTATCTGTATCGGCAGAAATATTTTCATCCTCAGAATCAGAAGTCTCGAGAGGAGAATCTGTCAAAGTACCGAAAATAGCATTTCCCAAAGTATTTCCCTCATCCTGAAGTTTCCAGGATACCCCATCATTGATTAGAACAAAATCTACATCATTGACGGTAGTAACGGTATTATCATTGATGCTGTTCAGAAGAATTTCGAAAGATTTCTCGTATCGTTTCTGGGAGCCATCGATAACTGCGTCAGCAGAAGCCAGATATTTATCAAGCTTTTCCTGATAATCAGCCAGGATCGAATCACTGTCAAAGGTTGTAATTTCAGTTGTAACAGTGGCATTGTATCCATTTTCACTGCTGGATTTAATGACATAATTAAAATTTTTTCATGAATCTGTTCGGCAAGTGCTGAGGCAATGGAATTTTTTGCAGTATCGGATGTATTCATGATATTTACTACACCCAGATAAGATGTCATTTCTTTCAAATCCAGTTTCTGTAGAGTGTCAAGATAGACGGTCAGGGTATCTTCCGGTGAAAGGATATCCGGATCTGCCAGATCAGCTATAAGACCGCCGACAAGGTCATCTTCCAGAGAATTGGTACGCTGGATCTTCCATTTTTCCTTTTTATCATTGCCTGTATTGACAAGCTGTATGTTACAGTCTGTCTCAGCTGTATCATAGTCATTTGTGTTTAAAAGATGATTCAGGATCAGATAATGAGCCTCAAGAGATCTGGAAGAATCTTTGATATTTCCTTTTTGTGCCTGGGCTGACTCTGTGATCTGTGTCCGGAGAAGTTCTGCTTTAAAATCTCTGGCAAGAACTTTGGAATCGATTGTGGTCAGTTTGACAGAAACAGTGGCAGAATGATTGGTTGTGCCGACGATGACATCCGAAATTTTGTAATTAAATTTCCGGAAAAAGAGAGAAAAGGTTTCATTGATTTCATCAGTTAAATCAGTATTCTCTGTGGCATCGGGGAACAGCTCTGTATAGGGTATGTATTTTTGCGTAGTTTCTGAATCGAGATTTTTTAACTGATCCAGTTCATTTCTGACTACACTCTTTACATCTGACTCATTTTTGCGGAAACAGCCGCTGCTTACAGATACAGCAAAAAGAAAAAATAAGACAGAGAAAAGAAGAATCAGGTGTTTGTTTATATTCATACGTGTTCTTTCCTTTCACAGTGCTTTCTGTGCAACTGTTTGACAGTTACTATTCTGTTTATTTTAACAGATTTTGTACTGACTGTCAAAAAAGTGAAAAGATGAACGAAATTCATAAAAAAACGTGAAAAAATTGTGAAAAATGTTGCCATTTGATTACAAAGCTTTTATTTTAAGGCAGAATCTGCTATGATAGGAAAGTGAATAATAATGATATAAAAAAGCAGTAGTGTATAATAGATGTTAGCCTGAACAAGGTGTAATATCAAGGAGGCAACTTATGAAGAAGCGTATTATTATCGTTTTGGGAATCCTGATCGCAGCAGGTGGTATCGGAACCGGAGTCTGGTATCACTTTAAAGGAAACGGTCAGAGTGGAACCGGTGATTCTATTGTGTATGTGTCAAAAGTAAGTGTGATCACCGGATCTGAAACAACAGCGGTAAATCGGTTTGCCGGTGTGGTAGAACCGCAGAAAACTGTAAACGTAAAAATAGAAAGTGGACGAAAAGTAAAAGAAGTGGAAGTTAAGACCGGAGAAGAGGTAAAGGCCGGACAGCTTCTTTTTGAATATGATCTCAGCAGTATTGAGGATGATCTGAAGCAGGCGCAACTGGATCTGGATAGATTAAAAAATGAACAGATCAGCCTGACAGAACAGATAGCTACGCTGGAAGCGGAGAAGAAAAAAGCAAAGGCCGAAGATCAGTTGTCCTATACCATTGAAATCGAGACTAACAAAATGAATCTCAAGAAGAATGAATATAGTCAGAAGAGTAAACAGTCTGAAATTGATAAACTTCAGAGCGCAACACAGAATACAGAGGTTCGAAGTGAAATAGATGGTGTGATACAGAAAAGTTGACACTTCCAAAATGACAAGTGACGACGGTGATTCTGTGGATGACAGCAGTGCAATGGACAGTAGCATGTCGTCAGGTGACGGAAGTTCGGACAGTTCTGCATTTATTACAATTCTCAGTACAGGTGCTTACAGAGTAAAAGGTAAAGTTAATGAACAGAACAGGGATTCTATTGTACCCGGAGAGGCAGTGATCATCCGTTCCAGAGTAGACAGCAGTAAAACCATGGAAAGGAACGATGGGATCCGTAGATGTGAATAATGGAACTTCAGATGACAGCAGTAATGATATGTATATGGGTATGGCAAGTACCAGTTCCGATGATCAGACAACGTCTACTTCTTATCCTTTTTATGTGGAATTGGATTCCTCTGAGAATCTGATGCTTGGACAGCATGTGTACATAGAACGTGACATCGGACAGGATGAGAAAAAAAGATGGTCTGTGGCTCAGTGATTACTATATTCTGGACACAGATACCAATGAACCGTATGTATGGGCAGCCAGCGATAAGAACAGACTGGAGAAGCGTTATGTAACACTTGGAGAACATGATGATGATCTTGGAGAATATAAGATTGTTGAGGGCCTTACAAAGAAAGATGCGATCGCATTCCCGACAGCGGCTCTGGAAGAGGGCGAAAAAACAGAGATCGGAGATCTGGCTCAGACAATGAGCGGAGGTGCGGACGGGATTACAGATATGGATGCTGATCATGGAAATATGGATGATGAACAGCCAGATTCCGCAGATGGGGAAGCCTATACAGATCCAGATATGGAAGAGAGTTCTGAAGATGACAGTTCGGATGACTCGATTGATCCAAATGAAGAACTTGTACCAATCGATGAGGCACCTGGTATGAGCGCAGGTGAAGACGTGGAGGGGATCGAATGATACTGGAATTAAAGGGTATATATAAAGAATATCAGCAGGGTAAAATGAAGGTTCCGGTATTAAAAGATGTGAATTTCTCCATGGAAGAAGGAGAATACGTGGCAATTATGGGACCATCCGGTTCGGGAAAAACTACTCTGATGAACATTATCGGATGTCTGGACAAGCAGACAGAGGGGACTTTTTTTCTGGATGGAGTGGATATTAAGGCGTGTTCGGAGAATGAAATGTCAGATATCCGGCTGAATAAGATAGGGTTTGTTTTTCAGAGTTTTCATCTTCTCCCTAAGCAGAGTGCTCTGGCAAATGTTGAGATGCCATTAAATTATGCGAGAGTACCTAAGAAGGAGAGAAGAGAACGCGCTCTGAAGGCACTTGACAGAGTGGGCCTGGCGGACAGAGTGGATTTTAAGCCAAATCAGCTTTCAGGAGGTCAGATGCAGAGGGTTGCCATTGCCAGGGCGATCGTCAATAACCCGAAACTTCTTCTTGCAGATGAACCTACAGGTGCTCTTGACAGTAAATCCGGTGCGCAGGTTATGGAACTTTTCCAGAAACTGAATGATGAGGGGGTATCTGTATTGATGATCACCCATGATGCGGATATTGCTGCACATGCGAAGCGGGTGGTTACGATCAAAGATGGTATCCTTCAGGAAAAGAGGTGATCTTCATGGGTAAACTAAAGAAAATTCTCGCAGGAGTGATTGTAGTGGTAATCGCAGGAAGCGGAATTACAGCAGGACTGATGCAGCTAAAGAAAAACAGCCAGAAAACAGTGGCGGTCACTCCTGTGAGCGGATTACTGCAGGAATTTTATACACCTTCCACCACGCTTGACGGAATCATTACATCCAGTGCAACACAGACAGTAAACGGTGATAAAGACCTGATTATTGATCAGATTTATGTGACAAAGGGAGATGCCGTAAAAAAAGGGGATCCTCTGATTTCTTTTGATACTACTCTGGTGGAAATGGAACTGAATATAGCAAAGCTGAAAAAACAGAAACTGGAGCAGGATTTAAATAAAGCAGTGAACAGATTGAACAGCCTTCAGAATGGTGGACCTGTAGAGGAAACAGATGCGGGTACAGACGCCGATAACCTGAATTCAAAAACAGGAAGAACTGATAATGATACAGGCGATGATGATATGAAACCGGATGATACGTTATCATCCGCAACAGATATGTCCGGTAATTATCTGGCAGCAGCCATGCATCCGTTTTTGTTATCTGCTTTTACAGATGGAGATGCAGTGGATAATGCGGGCTCAGACAATTCTTCATCCAAGTCAGATTTACCGGGAGATGATGCTTCAACAGATACCGGAAATACAGGCGGTTCATCAGATGGAACATCTGCGGATCATGATATTCCGGTATATACGGATCCTTCAGCAAATGGATTCAGTGACGGAGAGAAGGATGATTTTAATTCCGGAAAAAATGATATGCCGGAATTATCACCAACGCCAACGCCGGCACTGGATGATCATACCACATATTTTGATCCCTATTACCGAAAAGGTGATCCGAATATCACTGATGGTGGCGAGCCGTTTTATCAGAAACTGGATGCAGATTCTGTTCCGTTTACAGGAAGTGGCACAGAGGACGATCCATATGTATATCTGTGTAGCAGTGCAAAAGAAAAAGTAACAGTAATGGGTTCATTCTTTAATAAACTTGCAGGATACAGTCCTGATGGAACCAAAGTTGTTAATCAGGGTGGTTACTGGTACCGTCTGGAATTTCATCAGAATGATACAATAGCGGACTATGATGATCTGAAAACCTCCTGCACAGGTTATTATCTGGTAAACGGAAGTCTTCTGGAGAAACCGGTATATGAATTTGCAGAGGTGGAATTCACACTGGCAGATGCAGATAAATATGATGAGAATCCGGATGATGGAGGAGATGATAATCCTGGTGGGAATGATGAACCTACCGGAACTCCTGTTTCCAGAGCAGATGCCATCAAGTATCAGAAGAGTAAGATTGCCAGCCTTAAGCTGGATCTTCAGGAAAGCGATATCAAGATATCACAGCTGGAAAAGAAAGCGAATAAAAAGCTTATCACTGCAAAACTGGATGGTACGGTTACTTATGTGGGGGATTCCGGAAGCGGTGAGACAACTGACGGTAAGGCTCTGATCAAGATAAAAAGCAGTGATGGTTTTTATGTTGTAGGTTCTGTGAGTGAACTGATGCTCGATGATTTTAAAGAAGGCACAAAGCTTAACTGTACAAGTTATACCAGCGGATCTTTTGAGGCAGATGTTATGGATGTTTCGGAATATCCTGTAACCGGAAACAGCTTCTATGGAAGCAGTAATCCAAATGTGTCTTATTATGCATTTACAGCAGTGGTAAGTGACAAGACACTTCAGTTGGAAGATCAGGACTGGGTTACTGTCAATTATGAAGCATCTGCTGCAGAGAACATTATGGTCATTCAGAAAGCTTTTGTCAGAAATGACAATAATAAAAACTATGTGTATAAAGATGATAATGGTATCCTGAAGAAACAGGAGATTTCAGTGGGTGCAGCTGTAGACAGCGGTTACAGTGTGATTGTCAAAGGTGGGCTCAGTGAAAATGATCTGATTGCATTTCCTTATGGAAAAGATGTGAAAGAGGGTGCAAAGACAAAAGAAATTACTCTGGATCAGATGTATGGATATTAATTGAGAAAGGAGACATTTTATGCTTGAAAATATACGCCTGGCTTTTCAGGGAATATGGTCACATATGATGAGATCCTTCCTGACTATGCTGGGTATCATTATTGGTATTGCGTCTATCATTGCAATTGTTTCTACCATCAAAGGAACCAGTGAGCAGATTAAGGAAGACCTGATAGGTGCAGGTTCCAATACAGTAAATATTTATCTGTATGATGGAGATAATCAATATGATGCGGAATATGGAAATTCTTCAAAAGCACCGATTCTGACAGATGATGTAAAAGAAGAAGTGAAAGATCTGGACCATGTTGAGAATGCAACTTTTTATTATAACAGTACCAGCGCATCTATTTATAATAACAATAACAGTCTGGAGGGTGGAAGTGTTTACGGGATTGATGTGAACTATCTGGCTACTTGCGGATATATAATTCAGTCAGGACGGGGATTTGTAAAAGATGACTACAAAAATTACAATAAAGTTGCGCTGATCGATGACAATGCGGCACAGAATCTGTTCCCGTCACAGAACCCGGTAGGGCAGACTGTGGAGATCAATCAGGAACCATATACGATTGTGGGAGTGATCCGGCAGGATGAGAATTATCAGCCGACGATCAACAGTATTGACGAATATTACACTTATTATCAGTCGATTGTAGGAAGTGTAATGATTCCGGACAGTTGCTGGCCGATTTCCTTTAAATTTGATGTTCCTCAGAATGTAATTGTGAAAGCAGACAGCACAGATACCATGAGTTCGGTGGGAAATGCAGCAGCAGATGTGCTGAATAATTTAATTGCAGCCTTAAATACAGACGGAAATACAACCATGAAATACAAAGCCGATAATATTATGGAGCAGGTCAAGAATATGCAGAAACTCAGTGAGAGTACGAATAATCAGCTGATCTGGATTGCAAGTATTTCTCTTCTTGTAGGCGGTATTGGTGTCATGAATATCATGTTGGTTTCTGTTACAGAGCGTACCAAAGAGATTGGATTGAAAAAGGCTATCGGGGCACGTAAGAAGACGATTCTGGGACAGTTTCTGACAGAGGCTTCCGTACTTACCAGTATTGGCGGTATTATCGGAGTAATAACAGGAATCGGGCTGTCGAAAGTGGTGGGAAAGGTTACCGGTTCGCCTACTGCGATCAGTGTGCCATCAATTGTGATCGCAGTATTGTTTTCTACAGTGATAGGCGTGGTATTTGGACTGCTTCCTTCTGTGAAAGCAGCAAATTTAAATCCTATTGATGCGTTGAGAAGTGAATAAACACTGCACAGATAAAACAGACTTGATGTACAATACCTTTGTATATTGAGTCTGTTTTTCTGTAACATTTTTAGTTACTGTTTACTGGTAATATCTTGCAAAGCGTGTTATTGAAAACGAAGTGAACAATAACCATTTTTCTGTGGATTTTAAACAGAAAAACAATCAAATTTGTATAGATGTCAAGAAATGTGCTAAAATTTGTACAAAAATAAAAAATATGGAAGTACAAAGACAGGTTGTGCTATAATGGAGTATCTCAAAAAGAATTATTTATACAGGAGGAAGTTCGCGGATGGTATCATTTACCTATATCATCAAAGATAAATTTGGAATACATGCAAGGCCCGGACTGCTTCTTGTGCAGGAAGCCGGAAAGCTTACGAGCAATATCACTATTTTTAAAGGAACAGACAGTGGTGATGCGAAGCGGATGTTCTGTGTTATGAATCTTGCAGTAAAACAGGGAGATCAGATAACAGTACATGTGGAAGGCGAGAATGAAGAGGCAGATGCCGAAGTAATGAGAGAGTTTTTGAAAAATAATCTGTAACTGTGAAGATGTCAGACAGTTATGCCATAATCTTTAATAAGGAGAATTGGAGTAATGAGAGTATTAGAAGGTAAGTCCGTATTTTCAGGAATCGCAATTGGAAAGATTTCTATTTTGCAGAAAGCAGACACAAGTGTAAAGCGTACGAAGGTAGAAAATCCAGAGGCAGAGATCACACGTGTGCAGGAAGCAAAAGAGAAAGCAGTTGAACAGCTTCAGAAACTGTATGATAAGGCACTCCGGGAAGTAGGAGAATCAGGTGCTGCTATTTTTGAAGTGCATCAGATGATGCTGGATGATGAGGACTATCTGGATTCTATTGATAACATTATCCGTACGGAGAATGTAAATGCAGAGTATGCAGTAGCAACAACAGGTGATAATTTTGCAGACATGTTTGCGCAGATGGATGATGACTACATGAAAGCAAGAGCGGCAGATGTAAAGGATATTTCAGATCGTCTGGTACGTGTATTATCAGGACACGATGAGGGAGATATGGATGCTGCAGAACCATCTATTATCGTTGCTGAGGATCTGGCTCCAAGTGAAACTGTACAGATGGACAAGAGCAAAGTTCTTGCATTTGTTACAAGGAAAGGTTCTTCCAATTCCCATACAGCAATCCTTGCAAGAACTATGAATATCCCGGCGCTGATCAATATTGAATATGATGACAGCATGGATGGGAAAATGGCAGTTGTAGACGGCAAGACCGGTTCTCTTATTGTGGAACCAGATGCAGATACCCTGAAGAAATATCAGGATCAGAAAGACGAGGAGTTGCGCCAGAGAGCAATGCTCAAAGAATTAAAAGGCAAAACTACAGAGACAAAGAGTGGACATAAGATTCATCTGTACGCAAACATCGGAAGCACAGGCGATGTAGCCAGTGTACTGGCTAATGATGCAGAAGGTATTGGTCTTTTCAGAAGTGAATTCATTTATCTGGAAAAAGATAATTATCCGACAGAGGAAGAGCAGTTCCAGATTTATAAAGCAGTAGCACAGAATATGGCAGGAAAGAAAGTAATCATCCGTACACTGGATATCGGCGCAGACAAGCAGATTGATTACTTTGATATGGCACACGAGGAGAATCCGGCAATGGGTTATCGTGCAATCCGTATCTGCCTGGACAGACCGGAAGTATTTAAGACACAGCTTCGTGCACTGTTCAGAGCAAGTATGTTCGGAAATATCTCCATTATGTATCCGATGATCATCTCTGTAACAGAAGTAAAACAGATCAAGGCTATTGTTGCAGAGGTTAAGAAAGAGCTGACAGAGCAGGGCATTCCGTTTAAAGATGACGTAGAGCAGGGTGTAATGATCGAGACACCGGCTGCAGTTATGATCAGTGATCTTCTTGCAAAAGAAGTTGATTTCTTCAGCATCGGAACTAACGATTTAACACAGTATACACTGGCAATCGACCGTCAGAATGCAAAACTGGATAATATTTATGATTCTCATCATGAAGCTGTACTTCGTATGATCCAGATGGTCATTGATAATGCACATAAAGAGGGAATCTGGGCAGGAATCTGCGGAGAGCTCGGAGCAGATACTACATTGACAGAACGCTTTATACAGATGGGGATTGATGAATTATCTGTATCACCTACATTTGTTCTGCCGGTACGTAAGATCGTAAGGGAACTGGACTGATTCTGGCATAAATATCGCAAAAGAATAGAAACAGGCAGTCAAAATTCCGCATGGGTCAATCTATGCGGGATTTTTTTTGCGATAAATTAGCGGTTCCTGATTGTGATACATAAAAAAAATATGATAAACTGAACATAGTCTGTAATTTTATGAAAAGATAATTGATACATAAAAAATCTGAAGTGGATCAGAAGCAAAGGAGATATGAATATGGGAAAAATTGCCATTGTCACAGACAGTAACAGCGGCATAACACAGGACCAGGCAAGAGAACTTGGAATCAGCGTAATTCCAATGCCTTTTTATATTAACGAGAAGCTTTATCTTGAAGGAATCACTCTTTCACAGGAAGAGTTTTATGAGAGACTTAAGAATGATGAGGCTATTTCTACTTCACAGCCGGGGCCGGCAGATGTATGCGGACTTTGGAATACATTACTGGAAAAGTATGATGAAGTAGTGCACATTCCAATGTCAAGCGGACTGAGTGCATCCTGCGATACAGCAATGGGACTGGCTCAGGAATATGACGGAAGAGTACATGTAGTAGACAATCAGAGAATTTCTGTTACGCAGAGACAATCTGTACTGGATGCCCTCATATTAAGAGATGCGGGCAGAAATGCGACACAGATCAAACAGGTTCTGGAAGAGCAGAAGCTGGATTCCAGTATCTATATTACTCTGGAAACTCTGAAATACCTTAAGAAAGGCGGAAGGATTACTCCTGCAGCAGCAGCAATCGGAACAGTTCTGAACCTGAAACCTGTGCTTCAGATCCAGGGTGAGAAGCTGGATGCATATTCCAAAACAAGAGGCAAGAAGCAGGCAAAACGTGTCATGCTCAAGGCTATGCAGAATGACTGGGAGAACCGCTTCACAGAATACGTAAAACGTGGCGAAATGTGCCTGCAGTCTGCTTATACAGGAAATCAGGAGGAAGCAGAGGAATTTAAGAAAGAAATTGCCGAAGCATTCCCCGGAATTGAGATTGTGCAGAATCCGTTATCATTAAGTGTTGCATGCCATATCGGACATGGTGCTATTGCAGTTGCATGTTCAAGAAAAGTGGTAGTAGAATAAAACAATCTGAGGAGTTAGGAAAGAATGAAGAAACTTATGGAACAGATGACGGAAGAACTTTCCGCAGCATTTGAAAAATCCGGATACGACCCATCCTACGGAAAAGTAACCGTATCCAACAGACCGGATCTTTGCGAATTTCAGTGCAACGGTGCTATGGCAGGAGCCAAAGCATATAAGAAGGCACCGTTTATGATCGCTGATGATGTAGTAGCATACTTAAAAGACAGCCAGGTTTTCTCCATGGCAGAAGTCGTAAAACCGGGATTTATCAATTTAAAAGTAAAAGGTGAATTCCTTGCAGATTACTTAAAGGAAATGGCAGCAGACGAGAAACTTTCCGTATCTGCAGCAAAAGAGCCGAAGACGATCATCATCGACTACGGTGGACCAAACGTTGCAAAACCTCTTCATGTAGGACACCTTCGTTCTGCAATCATCGGAGAAAGTATTAAGAGAATCGGTCGCTTTGTAGGACATAAAGTGATCGGTGATGTTCATCTGGGAGACTGGGGTCTTCAGATGGGGCTGATCATTACGGAACTGAAACACAGAAAACCGGAGCTGGTTTATTTTGATGATTCTTACACAGGAGAGTATCCGGAGGAAGCACCATTTACGATCAGCGAGCTGGAAGAGATCTATCCATGTGCAAGCGGCAAGTCCAAAGAGGATGAAGCGTACAGAAACGAAGCTCTGGAAGCAACTCATCTTCTTCAGCAGGGCAAACCGGGATACATGGCTCTCTGGAACCATATTATGAACGTATCCGTTACAGACCTGAAGCGCAACTATGACAAATTAAATGTGTCTTTTGATCTCTGGAAAAAGGAATCCGATGCACAGCCATATATTCCTGGAATGGTTGAGGAGATGAAAGAAAAAGGATTCGCTTATGTAGACCAGGGTGCACTTGTAGTAGATGTAAAAGAAGAGAACGACACAAAAGAGATTCCTCCATGTATGCTTCTGAAATCAGACGGAGCTTCTCTTTATACAACTACAGACCTTGCAACAATCGTAGAGCGAATGAAATTATTTAACCCGGATGAGATCTTGTATGTGGTAGACAAACGTCAGGAACTTCACTTTATCCAGGTATTCCGCTGTGCAAGAAAGACCGGGCTTGTAAAAGATGATACAAAGCTTTCTTTCCTTGGATTCGGAACCATGAACGGAAAAGACGGAAAACCGTTCAAGACAAGAGAGGGCGGCGTTATGCGTCTGGAAACTCTCATTAAAGATATCAACGAAGAGATGTTTACCAAGATTGTTGAGAATCGCAGCGTGAAAGATAAAGATGCGAAAGAAACTGCAGAGATCGTAGGGCTTTCCGCAATCAAATACGGTGACCTTTCCAATCAGGCTACCAAGGATTACATTTTTGATATTGACAGATTTACATCATTTGAAGGTAATACAGGTCCGTATATCCTTTATACGATCGTTCGTATCAAATCTATTCTGAACCGTTTTGCAGAAGAGGGCGGCAACCTTGAAGCAGGTACAATCCTTGATCCTGTAAACGACAGCCAGAAGAACCTGATGCTTCAGCTGACAGGTTTTGGTGCAACCGTAGAGAACGCCTTTGAAGAAAAAGCACCGCATAAGATCTGTGCATATATTTACGAAGTATCCAATGCATTCAACAGCTTCTATCATGAGACAAAGATCCTCAGCGAAGAGAACGAAGCACAGAAAGCTTCCTTCATCCAGCTGCTGAAACTCACTAAGAAAGTTCTGGAGACATGTATCGATCTTCTTGGATTTTCTGCACCGGACAGAATGTAAAAATAAGATTCATCAATAAATCAACTTGTTGGCACACTAAGCCCTGTTTACATATATTGTAAATGGGGCTTTTCAAAAAGAACGAAATGTGCTATCATGTATTTATCTAATCTATACGTGATGAAATTCTTTCATCACATTTTCCATTTTTGTTTTAAACGAATTGTGAATATCTGCTTGGCTCAGATAAACTGCGGAGCAGTTATTCGGTTATGAGCAAGTAGCGAATCTGATGATTTTATCTGTTTGACAATTGAACAGGAGGTGAACCAGTGAATTTATCTGGAACTGTATTAAAAGGGCGTTACTGTATTCTGGATCCTGTTGGAAAAGGCGGCGGAGGGAAAGTTTACCTTGCCAGAGACCTGGAACTGGGCGTTTTGTGGGCGGTAAAAGAAATACCGGTATCCGACAAAAGTGAAGCCCGTATGCTTTTGAAACTTTCGCATCCGTCTTTGCCAAAGATGATAGATTACATAGAAGATAACCGAAAATGTTACCTTGTTATGGAATATGTCAGGGGAAAATCTCTGGGTGAGTATTTAAGAGGCGGAAAACATTTTTCCATAAATGAAATCGTTAAATATGGAATGGAGATTTCAGATGTATTCTCCTATTTTCATGGTCGGAAACCACCGGTTTATTATGGAGATCTGAAGCCTGACAATCTGATGCTGGGTGAGAATGGAAGATTATATCTGATCGATCTGGGCGGTGCTGTAAACGGATATAAATATCATCATAAAGTATGTACAGGCACTGCCGGTTTTGCTGCGCCGGAACAATATGAGGGAAAGATAAATGCAGCAACAGATATTTATACATTTGGAAAAACATTATCTGCCTTATGTGGAAAAACAGATTGTCTGTTATTCATCCGAAACATGTCATTATTCTGGCTTATTTTCAGATGCTGCATGAAGAAACCGGAAATGCGTTATCAAAATATGAAGACTGTACAGAAAAAACTAAGCAGAATCCAGAAGAGACAAAACCAGAGTAAAATTAAAAACATGTTGGTTTTGACAGGAAGCAGTATTGCCTTTGCAGTAATAACTGTTTTTCTCCTGTTTAGTTCTGATCTGGTATCCGATTCCAAAACATTTGATTTTTATGAAGAGCTAACTGATATTACAGACCTTTATTATCAGGAAGAATTTCAAAACGGCAGTAAAGCGGACAGGGAAAAAATCTGTGAACAGGCAGATACCGGACTGCGGAAATTACAAAAACAATGCGCTGAAAAAGAGGAGTCCAGAAAGATATTACAGATTCTGGCAGTAAACAGTGAGTACCAGGAAAATTATGAAAATGCAGGATTCTACTATGAGCAAATGCTTCTTTATGATGAAACTTACAGAGCCGGATACGGTGAATATGGAATGTTCCTGTTCCGTACCGGGAAAAAGGAAGCCGGTCAGGCACTATGGACAGAATATAAGTCGAAAGAAACAATGTTAGACGATACAGTCAGCAGAAATCTGAGATTGTGGGAAAAGGAGATGGCTAAGAGTGAAGAAAAATCATAACAGACTCTGGATTGTGACATTTGTATGTTTATGTCTGTGTCTGACTTCGACTATCTCTGCCATGCAGATGGGAGGTTTTGATATTGATGTAGGAAATGGAGAAAGCAGTAGCTGGCAATGGCAGGAACAGCAGTGGAATCAGAGCAGTTGGGAGAATACGTGGGAAGATAACCGGCAGACTGGAGACAACACATCAGAAACTCCTGTACAGAACGATCGGGCCCAGGACAATGGATATCAGTATGATTCTGATACAGGAAACGGAACACAGGATAATATACAGCAATGGGATGGTGTACAGCAGAATAGCACTGACTGGAATAACAGCAGTCAATGGAACAATAATTCTCAGTGGGATAATAATTCTCAGAATAATAATGCCCAGAATAATAACGTTCAGAGTAATAATGCCCGGAATAATAATTCTGCATGGAACGCTCAACCTCAGACAGATAACAATATGCAGATAACATCCCGGACGGATAATGAATCCGCTGTTAAGATACCAGAAAAACCCACCCCAACATCAATACCTGTATCAACACCTAAACCTGCGAAAAATCCGAAGCCGACAAAAACACCCAAATCAACTCAGCCCCCAACTCCTAAGCCGTCCAAAAAAAGAAAAATAAGAAGAAACAAAATAAAGCAAAGAAAACAGAAAAAGGAAACAAGAATACAGGTAATTCCAAAGTGTTTCAGAATAAAGAAAACCAGGGGGATACTGTTGAATACACGCATGTAAAAGATGAAGCTGTTAAGTTTCATTGCACACAAAATACAGATAGTTTCCATACCCCGCGAATTCAGATAATATCCCGGGGCTCTGTTCAGATTCTTTCTTTTCGGCTTAACAAAACAGAATGTCCCTGGCATTGGGAAGGAGACTGGATCATACCGGATACGGAAGATGAAAATGTAAAAGAAATAGAATTGTTGGTTATCTCTCAAGGCGGAAAGCTGATAAAAATGAATCCCCGGATTTTTTTCTCATAGACGCTTCAGGAAAACAATGCTATAATTTATCATATTATATCAATTTTTCTGAGACAGGAGGAACCTATGTACAAAGTAATTTTGTTTGATTTAGATGGAACATTAACAGAATCCGGAGAGGGTATCACGAAATCTGTTCAGTATGCACTGGAGAGAATTGGAAAGCCTGAACCGAACCTTGAGAAACTGAAGGTTTTCATAGGACCGCCGCTTATGGAGATGTTTATGCAATATGCACAGATTGATGAGGCAACCGCAAAACAGGCGGTGGAAATTTACAGAGAACGCTATTCTGTGACAGGAATCTTTGAAAATGCCGTATATCCGGGAATTGAGAACATGCTGGCACAGTTGGAGAAGAAAGGATATATTCTCGCAGTAGCATCCTCTAAACCGGAAGTATATGTGAGACAGATCCTGGATCATTTTGGACTTACCTGGTACTTCACAGAAATCGGCGGAAGCGAATTGAATGGTCGAAGAACAAACAAGACAGAAGTGATCGAAGATGTTCTGAAACATCTGAATATGGACAAACACAGAGATCAGGTTATTATGGTTGGAGATAAAGAACATGATGTATACGGAGCACGCAAAGCTGGACTGGAATGCATTGCAGTTTCTTTTGGATATGGAACAGAAGAAGAGCTTAAACAGGCAGAACCTCTGAAAATTGTTGATTCTGCAGAAGGAATCGTAGATTTTTTCGCCTGAGCCCTCTGCGAAAACAAAATATTGTTTTTAAAATCTGGAGGGCAGGATATCCGGTAGGAATCCACTTTATAATCTCACAGATCGTTGCAGGAACTGCGCTGGCAGTATTTGCAAGAACCGCGGCAAACTCAGCTGAGACATATTATAATTACACGATTTTTCTTACCGGCTTAACAGGAATTCTGGCTATGATCCCGGCATTGTATTTTTATCGAAGAGATAAAGTCAGAAGAATTGCCGGCGGTCTGATCCCGGCACAGAAAAAAGTACCGCTTTCCTTACTGGAAATAATTCTTCTGCTTCTGGCAGGAGCCGGACTTGCACAGTATGGAAATTTCCTGATGGCAATTCTTCAGTCATTTATCAACAGCAGTGCCTACCAGGAAAGCATGACCAGAATTACAGAAGGAAAATCACTTCTTATGATGATTTTCTGGATGGGAATTATTGCACCTGCGGCGGAGGAAATGATCTTCCGCTGGTTAATCTATCTGCGTCTGCGTGACTGGCTGAAGATGCCGGTGGCAGCAGTGATTTCCGGGTTGATATTTGGTATCTATCACGGAAATATCGTACAGGGAATTTACGCAAGTATCCTCGGAACTGCATTTGCATGGATACTGGAAATGAGTGGAAATATTTACAGCAGTATGCTGCTCCATATGGGAGCAAACATCTGGTCACTGCTTATCTCAGAATATGCACTGGATTTGTATTCCATGAAATATGGGGTACAGATTCTCATATTAATCTATCTGATTCTGTTGATCAGTGTGGTATATTGCCTTACCCATTTCGAAAAGATGTGCAGTATAAGAAAAAATGAAAAGAATGATATAAAAATAGAGACAAGATAAAGACATCTGCAATTGTGGAATGACAGTACACATGCAGGTGTCTTTGTTATTAGAAAAAAGATTATGTTAAGGCAAAAAGAAAATAATCAGTATACGGAAATTTAGATGTACTGGAAAGAGTAAAACCTAACAGTTTAGATTAGGATTCGGAAATAACCTTTTACTGAATTAAACAGAGAATATCTGTTTGACAAATAAGTATTTAGCTATTAAGTACTTGACAGATACAACAGTATTCTGTATTATGAATGTATCAATACAACTAATACACTAAGTACACACATAAAATAAAACAACACATCATGAAACACGTAACAGAAAGGAGGAATTACCAGTGATTGTTTTGGATTATCAGGACAGGCGTCCAATCTATGAACAGGTTACAGATAAATTTCAGATCCTAATCCTGAACGGTGTCCTGCCGCCGGGATCGCAGATGCCGTCAGTAAGGCAGCTTGCCACAGAACTGTCCGTCAATCCCAACACGATCCAGCGTGCATATATGGAGCTGGAGAAACTGGGACTGATCTATCCTGTAAAAGGCAGAGGAAATTTCGTAGCAGACAGCTCTCAGGTACAGAAGATAAACAGAGAGAGCTACCGAAAAGAATTCACAGCACTGATACAGAAAGGCAGAAACACAGGATTCAACAGAGAGGAACTGGAGAAAATGCTTGCGGAAATCTTTGAAAAGGAGGACGAATCATGATAGAGATTAGAAACTGCAGTAAAGCTTTCGGAGAGATCCATGCCATTGACCATGTATTAATGGAAATCGGTGAACGCCAGATTTTCGGACTGGTAGGGACCAACGGTGCAGGAAAGAGCACGCTGCTTCGAATGGCTGCCGGAGTGATAAAGCCGGACGAAGGAGAAATCCTGGTGGATCAGGAACCGGTCTATGAGAATGAAAAGATAAAACAGCAGATATTTTACATTTCAGACGGTGGATATTTTCCACAGGGATATACGGCAGCAGATCTGAAAGATTTCTACAGAGAATATTATCCGGACTTTATGACTGACCGTTACAGTAAATTAATGGACCAGTTTCATCTGGATGAGAAACGCAGGATCAGTTCCTACAGCAAGGGAATGAAGAAACAGCTTCTGGTCATTATGGGAATCAGTGCAGGGACAAAATATCTGTTATGCGATGAAACGTTCGATGGACTTGATCCGGTCATGCGTCAGGCAGTAAAGAGTCTGTTTGTGTCTGAAATCATGAATCGGGATTTTACCCCGGTGATCGCATCTCATAATATGAGAGAACTGGAGGACGTGTGTGACCATGTAGGATTCCTGCACAAAGGAGGAATTCTTTTATCCAGAGAACTGGAAGACATGAAATTCCATATCCATAAGATCCAGTGTGTACTGCCGGATCAGACAAAAGAAGAAGCACTTTTGAAAGAATTGGACGTTTTAAAGAAAGAACATCAGGGATCACTTCTGATACTTACTGCAAGAGGGACCAGAGAAGAAATACTTCAGAAAGTACAGACACAGAATCCAATATTCTGCGAAGTGATTCCATTGACACTGGAGGAGATATTTATCAGCGAAACGGAGGTGGCAGGCTATGAAGTCAAAAACATTTTCTGGTAGATCATTAAGAAGCAGCTTAAAAGGCAGTACCTGGATTCTGGTGCTGTTGTTACTGGGGTTTATGGTTGCATTTCCGGTAGCAGAACTGATGCTGATCGGAAATCAGACGGATGAAATCCACAGGATGACTTTTGCCATGATCTGTTCCTATCTGATAGTTCCAGGCTTTTTGGTTACAATGCTTGCGGCCGTTGTAAATGCCCTGAATGAATTCTGGTATCTTTTTTCCAGAGATAAGATTGATTTTTATCACAGTCTTCCGGTAACAAGAAGCAGGTTCTTTTGGGAAAAAGCAATCAGAGGTCTGGTGCTGTATCTGGTTCCATATGTGATCATGGAACTGATCACAATGGCGATCGCAGTCAGCAAAGGACATGGTAGTCATCTGATCACGGCAGCGGGGAAAATGTTTCTGGAACATTTGCTTATGTATCTGCTGCTGTATTTCGGAGCAGTGTTGGCACTGGCAATTGCGGGAAATATTCTGGCAGGTATTCTGTCATTATGCTGTGTTTACCTTTACGGACCGGTACTGGGCATTCTTTTATGGGTGCTGGAAATGATGTATTTCAGAACGAATATGGGACTTAAAGAGGGAATGGCAGAAAAGATATCTGTTTTTCTTTCACCTGTATCTATTTCCGTGGCATTGCGGACTTATTCAGGACAAAAGAATTTCTGGATCATTATAGTGGGCGGGATACTGCTTCTGATTGTTCTGGCAGTATGTGCATATCTGGCATATACAAAGCGTCCAGCTGAGAAAACAGGAAAATCTTTTGTTTACGGATTTCTGGAACCAATCCTTTTGTTTATGGTCGTAATCCCTGCTGCTCTGGCAATTGGAACGATGTTTGCGCTGATCGGACCGGAAGAGAACAGGACTGGCTGGTGGATATTCGGGCTTGTGCTGGGGACAGTTGTATTTTATGGAATTTTGCAGGTTATTTTTGCAATGGATTTCCGTAAAATGGCAGCACATAAGCTGCAGCTTCTGCTTTTGGGAATATGTGTAGCTGTCAGTGCCTGGATATTACACACAGATGCCATCGGATATGATACAAGAATTCCGACAATGGCAAAAACTGAGGGAATCAGTCTGAATCTGGAGTGGATAGGAACTGAGAGTGTGAATGAACCGCAGATGGAAGTGAGTTCTGGTTCATATAAACTGGACAGACTCTTTTATTTTATGGGCGGAAATTATGGCAGATGGACAGATGCGGGAATGTCAGATAAAATCTATGAAGTGTTAAAAGAAATTGCGTCTTATCAGAACAGTAAGGAGTGCAGCGGAACAGAAATAGGAGTTCAGTTTAAAAAGAAGAGCGGTTTCGATATTACCAGACAATATATAGTGACAGCGGAGCAGCTTGGCAGACTGCTGGAAGCATGCTATGAGCAGGGAACATTAAAAGATAATAAATATGATATTCTGGAAAAATACAGACAGAAAGTGTCTTTTATAACAGTAGATCCTTTAAATGAATTAGATGATCAGTACTCTGTAACACTGGAAAAATCTGACAGTCAGAAGCTGCTAGATCTGCTGAAACAGGATATAGCAGAAGCCTCACCGCAGGAACTTATAGGAATCCCGTGTGGACAGATGGAGCTTTACGCTACTTCCTATGCAGATATGGATGAGCATATTGCACCGGAATCTTATGCAGAAGTAGGAAGATATATTTTCCCGACATTTAAGCGGACACTTGTTTTCCTGAAAGAAAAAGGTTATGCTTTTGTTATGGAAAAAGAAAATCTGAAACAGTACGATTATTCAGTGACATATAATGCAGAAGAAATGGATGTCACAGATCCTGAACAGAAAGAAGAATTAGCCCAGAGCCTGATCCGTGAATTGGAGTGTCCGGCATGGCTGGAAACGGAGGCGGGTGTGAGTGTGAAAGTGGCTCTGAACATTACAGAGTCTGCCGGAGAATCGCTAAACGGAATAGAGTTTGCTGTACTGAAAGCGAAAGAGCCGGAATTTATAAAGAAAATAGTAGAAACTGGCGAGGAAGAAGAATGAAGAAAGCAGTTCGTCTGGACAAGTTCCTGGCAGATGCAGGAGCAGGAACCAGAAGTGAGGTAAAAAAATTTATTCAAAAAGGAAAAGTCCAGGTCAACGGTGTGCCTGCAAAGAAATCGGAGATCAAGGTCAGTGAAGAGGATGAAGTAGTTCTGGACGGAAACAGAATTTCCCAGGCACCGGAATTTGTCTATTATCTTCTGCACAAACCGGCAGGGTATGTTAGTGCCACAGAAGATAAGCGGGACAAAACAGTGATGGAACTTGTAGCATCAGACAGAAAAGGCCTGTTTCCGGTGGGAAGACTGGACAAAGATACGGAAGGACTGCTTCTGATCACAGACGACGGAGCACTGGCGCATGAATTGCTTTCTCCAAAGAAACATGTGGACAAGACCTATTATGCGGTTACAGACGGATGTATGACCAAAGAGGATGTGCAGCACTTCGCAGATGGTCTGGAAATCGGAGAAAAAAATCCCACAATGCCGGCAAAACTGGAGATCCTCAGTACAAGAAAAGTTGAAGAGACAGAACTGGAACAGTACCCGTCAGGATGGTCATCAGAAATTCAGCTTACGATCAAAGAGGGGAAATTCCATCAGGTCAAGCGAATGACAGAAGCAGTAGGAAAGAAAGTCGTCTATCTGAAACGAATTTCCATGGGAGTATTGACATTGCCGGATGATCTCAAAAAAGGCGAATGCCGACAGTTGACTGCAGAAGAAGAAAAGAGATTAAAAGAAAGTGTTGTCACAAAATAAGTAAAATTGTAAGAATACATGGTTGATTGTCCGCTGATATAATGGACATTATAACATGTGTCGGTAAAGTGCAGGAAACTGAGTTTGTCAGAAGCAGATCAGAACCTGGAAGAAACTGTAAAAATAATAAAAAATTTGCAAAAAACCCTCTTTACATGGAGGGTTTTTGTATGCTATACTACAGAAGTTGCGAGTCATGCGCATCTATTGCGCGTGCAAAAATATACACGTTCGGAGATTCCCGCGGATGGTGCCCTGCGGTGTGAGGCTGGGTCCCCAGGAAAAAGAACCGGGCGGAAGAAATTAACCAAAAAGGAGAACAAACATGAGCGTTATTTCAATGAAACAGCTTTTAGAAGCAGGCGTACATTTCGGACATCAGACAAGAAGATGGAACCCTAAAATGGCTCCATACATCTACACAGAGAGAAATGGTATCTACATCATCGACTTACAGCAGTCTGTAGGTATGGTTGACGATGCTTACAATGCAATCGCTGATATCGTAGCAGACGGTGGAAGCATCTTATTCGTAGGAACAAAGAAACAGGCTCAGGATGCTATCAAAACAGAAGCAGAGCGTTGCGGACAGTTCTATGTAAACGAGAGATGGTTAGGTGGTATGCTTACAAATTTCAAAACTATCCAGAGCCGTATTGCAAGACTGAAAGAAATCGAAGCTATGGAAGCTGATGGAACATTTGACGTTCTTCCTAAGAAAGAAGTTATTGAGCTGAAAAAAGAACTTGCAAAATTACAGAAAAACATCGGCGGTATCAAAGAAATGAAGAGACTTCCGGATGCAATCTTCATCGTAGATCCTAAGAAAGAAAGAATCTGCGTACAGGAAGCTCATACATTAGGAATCCCGCTTATCGGTATCTGCGATACAAACTGCGATCCGGAAGAACTGGATTATGTAATTCCGGGTAACGATGATGCAATCCGTGCAGTAAAATTAATCGTTTCCAAAATGGCAGACGCTGTTATCGAAGCAAAACAGGGTACTGCAGATGTAGGCGGTGAAATCGAAGCTGAATCTGAAGAGTTCGCAGCTACAGAAGAATAATTTTTTGAACCAGTACAGGAAAGCCGACAGGCTTTCCTGTCATTGAAAAAGGAAAAGCCCCTCCGGGCGATTTACGAATATTATTCAGGAGGAAAATGAAATGGCTATCACAGCAGCACAGGTAAAAGAATTAAGAGAAATGACCGGCGCCGGAATGATGGATTGTAAGAAAGCTCTTACAGCTACAGAAGGTGATATGGATAAAGCAGTAGAATTCCTTCGCGAAAAAGGTCTTGCTACAGCACAGAAGAAAGCAAGCCGTGTAGCAGCAGAAGGTCTTTGCAAAACTTTAGTTTCCGAAGACGGAAAGAAAGCAGTTGTTGTAGAAGTTAACGCTGAGACAGACTTCGTAGCTAAGAATGAAAAATTCCAGAACTACGTTGCAGATGTAGCAGCTCAGGCTATGAACACAACAGCAGCAGATATCGATGCTTTCCTTGCAGAAGCATGGGCACTTGATACAACTAAGACTGTTAAAGAAGCTCTTGCAGCTCAGATCGCAGTTATCGGCGAGAACATGAACATCAGAAGATTTGCTCAGGTTACAGAAGAGAACGGTTTCGTTGCTTCCTACACACATATGGGCGGTAAGATCGGTGTTCTTGTAGACGTTGAAACAGACGTAGTTAACGATGCTGTTAAAGAAATGGCTAAGAACGTAGCAATGCAGATTGCAGCTCTGAAACCACAGTACACAAGCGATAGCGAAGTAAGCGCAGAATACATTGAGCATGAGAAAGAAATCCTTATGGCTCAGATTCAGAACGATCCGAAAGAATCCCAGAAACCGGCTAAGGTTATCGAAGGAATGATTACAGGTCGTATCAAAAAGAGCTTAAAGAAATCTGCCTTCTTGACCAGACATACGTTAAAGCTGAAGACGGAAAACAGTCTGTAGCTAAATACGTAGAGCAGGTTGCTAAAGAAAACGGTGCTAAGATCACTGTTAAAGGTTTCGTACGTTACGAGACAGGTGATGGTATCGAAAAGAAAGAAGAGAACTTTGCAGAAGAAGTTGCAAAACAGATGGCACAGTAATCTGGTTTTTGCAGAACTTTAAAAAGAGTCTTAAAACCCTTGAAAATCCAGTATTTTCAAGGGTTTTTCTTATATACACCACTTCATATATTGCATTATAAATTCATGTAACTTTTTAAACGGATTTTCGTAAAATGTTCGTCATGGTTTTCGTAAAACCTGCGTACGAACTTCTTAACGAAAACTTCGCATGATTTTTAAGAAAAATGTGGCGATTTCGGTAGCTAACTATAAAGCAATTTATAATACTTGCAGGAATAGAGGTTCAAATTGCAAAAAGATTTGGGCAGTAGTAGGAAGGTTGGAAATGTGGTATGATTGAGAACAGGACATAAGAGAAAACAGGAACTGAATAGAGTGTGAGTAAAGAAGAAATCTTTGAATATGTGCAACAGCAATATGGAACACTCCCAGAATATCTATGGAGCAAATGACATTTTGGAAGAATACAGAAAGTGTGAGTAAAGAAATTATGGAATTGTTGAAAACAATCAGAGGAGACATTACAAAAATTACAGATGTTCAGGCAATCGTAAATGCTGCGAATAATTCACTTCTTGGTGGCGGAGGTGTGGATGGAGCAATTCACAGAGCAGCAGGACCAGAACTTTTGGAAGAATGCAGAACATTACATGGATGTGAGACAGGGAAGGCAAAAATTACAAAAGCATATAAGCTCCCTTGTGAGTATGTTATCCATACAGTAGGACCAATATGGAATGGTGGGAATCAAAATGAAAAAGAATTACTTGCAAGCTGTTATTTATCTTCTATGCAGCTGGCACTGGAACACAAAATCAGAAAAATCGCATTTCCGTCAATTTCTACAGGAGTGTATTCATTTCCGGTTGGACTTGCAGCAAGAATTGCAGTAAATACAGTTGCTGGATTTTTGAAGGAACATCCAGATGATTTTGATCTGGTGGAGTGGGTTTTGTTTGATGAACATACGGAATTGGTTTATGCGATAGAAGTAAATGCGCATAATAAAGGAATATAGAAGATGAGAATATTGATGTTAGGAAACAGTTTTACAACGGCAAATCATATGCCGGACATGTTGGATGAGTTGACCGGTGCAGAGATTGTGCAACATACCCGTGGAGGGGCACGATTGGCAGAGCAGTTAAATCCGAAAACAAAGATGGGAAAGCGTACACAGGAAGCTTTGCAAAATGAAAAATGGGATTTTGTCATTTTACAGGAAATGAGCAATGGTCCAATTACATCAAAAGCCAGTTTCCTTGAAAATGCAGAAAAACTCTGTGAGAAGATCAGGGAGAATGGAGCAAAGCCAGTTTTTTATGCGACCTGGGCATATCAACGTGGAGGAAAGAAGTTGGAAACTTTTGGAATGGATTATGATGAGATGTATCAGAAACTGTATGAAGCTTATCACCTAGCAGCAGATAGAAACCATACTTTGATTGCAGATGTTGGAAAGAAATTTTATGAACTTTCAGATAAAGTAAATCTTTATGCGGATGATGGGTGCCATCCAAATGAAAAAGGTTCCCAGATAGCAGCAGAGATAATTGCAGAAGTCTTGATGAATTGAATAACGTGATATGAAAAAAGCAGCTTGATTATCGAGTTAGTTACTCTCGGTTCAAACTGCTTTTCTTTTGGGCTTTATCTCTCATACAGGAGTATTGTCATCATCAAGTTGGAAAATATCGGCTATCTGGGATTCTATTTTTATGAAATCGTGGTGCCACAGGCAAAAGAAACTGCTTTGTCCATGGCTGCGGATGGAATGAAAGCTGAAAAAATAGCCCACTATCTTAAAGTAAGTGCTGCGATGGTTCAGAACTGGATCGATGAAAGCATGAGTGTTGTACAATAATTTAATGATATAATGAAGAGAAGCTGCCAGGAGATAAGAAAAATCTCTTGGTGGCTTTTGGGAATTAAACCTATGGAGACTATGAGAAAAAGTCTGTAAATAAGATTCTTCTATGATATGCAAGGGTGGCAAGCCTGAAAATCAGGCTTCTCACCCTTGTTTTATATATAACAGGAAATATGGGATTCACACCACAGAGAAAATATGGTTCACATGACAGACGTGGAAATAGTGTCGCAAGTAAATGCGGAAATCAAAGGAATGTACAATTATTATTCCATTGCCGAAAATGCAACAGTCATCAAAAACTTTGCATTTATCTTAGAATATAGCATGTACAAAACCTTCGGTCTGAAATATCGAAAGAGTGTTTATAAGATGCAGATCAGTGCGTAACTTCTGTCAGTTAGAAACATGAACGGAAGTAATATTTAGTTTATTTCTATAGACAGGATGGAGAATTTTTTTTCATGAGACTTCCGTTATCCTGCTTATAATAACGGAAGGGAACTAATACAGTTATCCGTATAACCATCCCCATCCCTCACAGAATCAATTCTATGCTGAAAATCCCTTATATATAACCTTAAATTTCCAACGAAAACCATGCACCCTAACAACTTTACCCTTAAAGCATTTGCATTGAAATTTGATGGTTATTTTATTAATATATTGTGAAGAAACGAGTCTAAGATGACTGCTGCCGATGCTGATATCTATATCTGTTTTGTCAGAATCAAAAAACAGGTTGCTGAATAGACATAATCTATATTATAATGTACATATAACTAAATTCACTTGGAGGTGATAACATGCCATTAATGAAAGAAGAAACCTATACTATAGATGATATATATGCTTTACCAGATGGAGAAAGAGCAGAACTGATTGATGGTCATATGTATATGATGGCACCACCAAGCCGAAAGCATCAGCGTATCTCAACAAGACTTGTCAGTATTATTGATCGTTATATTGAAGAACATAAAGGAAAATGCGAGGTCTATGCTGCACCATTTGCTGTTTACCTGGATGAAAGAAGTAATACCTATGTAGAGCCAGATATTTCTGTAATTTGTGATCCAGATAAGCTTGATGATAGAGGATGTAAGGGCGCACCTGATTGGATTATTGAGATTGTGTCACCTGCAAGTAAGAAAATGGACTACCTGTTGAAGCTTCTGAAATATCGTTCCGCAGGTGTTAAGGAATATTGGATTGTTGATCCTGAGAAGAATCGTGTTATAGTATATAATTTTACCGGTGATGAAAGTGTTAATGATTATACCTTACAGGATTTTGTTAAAGTGGGAATCTATGAAGATTTTGTGATTGATTTCGGAAGTATGGAATTATGAGTGATAATATGACAAAACGTGCAAAAGAATATATGAATGCAGATTTCGTATACGAGGATTATAAAAATCTGGCAGAAGCACAGAAAATAGCAGACGTAGAAGATGTGACAGCAATTTCGGAACGATTAATTAAACAGAATATGGAAGCATATAAGGAGCTTGCTAAATGATAATTTTGAATAAAGAACATAGGGAGATTTATTCAAGAGAAGTTACCAGAGAAATACCAAACAGTGAGACTATATCTGCAATTAATGAAGTACAACAGATGAAACAGAATCCTTCTCTAGGAAAATCGTATACAGATATAGACAAAATGATGATAGATTTGACAATATAAAAAGCTTTATTTTCATCGAAGGGAGCATATAGAATGGATTGGAATTTAAAGATTACAGATATGGCAGGTGCTACACCAGAACATTCATCAGTTATTGTCAATTTTGTGGCTGCGGTCAGATATCAGTTAAAAAACAGCACTTGTTATGTTTATTCCGATAATGTACAGTACCGTTTTAAAGATGCTGAGGGAAATAATAAGATAGTCATTCCTGATGTCTCTATAAACTGTCGTACTAAATCCAGGAGAGGGAATACATTTACAGATGCCACACGCTTTGTTATGGAAGTTTTATCTCCATCAACCGAAAAATATGATCGTACAGAAAAGATGGAATTATATGCGCAACAGGAGATAGAGGAATATTGGATTGTTGATTGGCGTACAAAAACAATAGAGATTTATGAACTGGACTATGATGAGAATGATATTCCCAAATATTATCTCTGGAAAACTATTAGCGAACAAAACAAGGACGAATTAAGATTGGTTCATTTTCCCAATATTAAGATAACCTTTGAAGATCTGTTTGATGAGATTGACTACTAAGATATAGTATGGAATTGTAGGAGGTGAGTGAATATGCCATTACTTGAAGAGGAATATAGAAAAGAAGAGAAGATCAATGGTGTGATTTATGATATGTCACCGTCACCAAATTATCAGCATGGGATTGTAGATGGTAATATTTATTCCATTATAAAAAGTGGATTAAAAGGAACATTGTGCTTGGCTTTCATGGAGAATCTGGATTATAAATATCATGCACAGGAGAATAATGATTATGTGATACCAGATGTGATGATTATATGTGACCGTAAGCACTTGAAAGGTGGTTCCTATACTGGTACACCCAGATTTATTGTGGAAACTCTTAGTCCTGCGACTGCATTGAGAGATAAGACTGTCAAAAAGGAGCTTTACCAGAATGCAGGAGTTGAGGAATACTGGATCATTTCACCAAGAGAGCGGGCTGTAGAAATCTACTATCTGGAAAATGGTAAATATGATTTGAAATACAGTTACATTCTTCAGGATGATTCAGAAGAAGAACATTATAATGCAGATACAGTGGTGACATTGAAAGACTTTCCGAAAATCTCCATGACATTAGCGGAGATGTTTGAGAACGTAGAATGATCACAATTTAATATGAGCAGTATGAAAGCCCTCGGGAGTTAATCCAAACGAAAAGGAAAATAGTTCTTTTGATTAATTAAGTGTTATAAAGATAATATTTTAATTGGGATAAAATTAGATAAAGATGGGGACTATTTATATGTTGCAACTATGCATGAAGTACAAGAATCAAAAATAGTAAGACGTTTGCATAGTGGAAGGATTAAGGAAGTTATTACTGAGTGTGAAAGTTACTGTTCACACACCACTGTCCCGCGAGGTGTTTTGGCATGAATATGCCAAAAATCCCGAGACATACAAGCCAAAATTCAAAATTCCATTGCCGCAGGCAATCTGGAATGAATTTTGGCTACGTTACTGTGAACGGAGTGAACAGTAACGTGTGAAAAAACAGCACTGAAAACAGAAAAAATAATCCTGACAAAGAAGAAATTAAATAGTATTTCTTTTTATAGAAAGTGAATATGATAATAACAAGCATAATTACTTTTTGAGGTCAGAAAAGGTTCCTGACGCACTCTGAAAAGAGTACCTGAGATGATGGATACACCGCCCATCCAAAAATAATTATGCTTTTATTAAGGATGTAAGAGACTATCGTAATAGGTAGTCTCTTTTCTTATGCAATTTTTTCAAAATAATATCATAATATAATAATACAGAAGGAGGTTTTACATGTCAGATTTTAAAATAAAAGTGACGGCAGATCTTGATACGTCACAAGTAGAAGCGAAACTAATGACTTTGCAAAATAGAAAAATTAACGATACAAGCCAATGCGATATTGTGGATTTTAGAATTTGTTTCTTATCTTTCGGTACTCTCTTGGGGAATATCCTTTCAGCTTGTGGAAAAGCCGGCTGAAATAAAGCTGATTATCATACCCGACGATTTTAGAAATTTCATTGATGGAATAGGTTGTTGTTTCAAGTAACATCTGGGCATTGTTAATTCGGATTCCCACAATAAACTGCATTGGTGTAGAACCTGTGTATTTTTTGAAGTTTCGGATAAACCAGCTGACACTCATTCCACGTGAGGCAGCATAATCATCTATGCTAATATTCTGGTTATAATTTTCACTGAAAAAGGTAACTGCGTTATCCATCTCGTGATCCAGGTATTCATTTTTCGAGATATGTTCCCTGGTCAGTTCCCGATGAAAGATGATAAGAAGATGACGGAGCAAAAGGACAAGCATTTCCTCATAATTATCTTGGCAACGCTGAAGCTCGATGATAATACGCTTGAAAATCTGTTCGTATTCCATAGAGGTTCCGACCTGAAATACACGCTCTTTATCCGGGAATCCATATTGCCGTAGGATATTTTTTACATTGTTGCCTGTAAAATGAATCCAGTATACTTCTGTCTTATCTTTTCCATAATATTCATATTTCTGAAGTTCCTTCGGTCTGTACAGTACAATATTACCGGCGGGGGACAATCGTTTCGTTATCCACATTGTCAAAATGAAAATGCCCACAACCAGCAGT
>ENA-OQBL01000168-OQBL01000168.1-human-gut-metagenome-genome-assembly--contig:-NODE-168-length-38161-cov-5.128385_pt1 | contig 38161 bp, 39 predicted proteins | sample MGYA00242747_ERZ504553 | MGnify/ENA primary metagenome ERZ504553 (study PRJEB26092, sample SAMD00036240) | human gut metagenome | host: Homo sapiens | study: EMG produced TPA metagenomics assembly of...
ACGCCCCCATCTTTTTCCCACGCATCCAGCAGGGCCTGCTTGTTGGCACGCAGCTTTTTTGGTGTCGCGGCGGCTCTCCATGGCAAACTGCTCTGCAGGCATCGGCTCGCCGTAGATCACCCGTACTTTTGCAGAACAGGTGCATTTTTTCCATCCGGCGTATCGTACAGGATGCGGCAGGGCACTACGTCCACCCCGGCCCCGCCGCAATGACGAACAGTCCGCTCTTGGGCGGCAGAAGCTTCCCGTCCTTTTCGCGGGTGCCCTCCGGGAAGATGAGCAGTGTTTCGCCGTTTCTGCACTTTTCTACGGTCTGCTCAATGGCAGCCATTTCATCCTTTGTGCCGCGCACGCATACCGCGCCGCAGCAGCGGAAGAACCATGTGAGCAGGGCGTTGATCTCGAACAGTTCCTTCTTGGCGAACACGATCATCCGCCTACCCCACCGGGTGACCACGATGAACACCGGGTCGATGGCGGAGACATGGGTGGGTGCAAGGATGCAGCCCTTTGTCTGCACCTTTTTCAGGTTTTCGCGGCCCTCTACATGGATGCGGAAGCCGATATGCCACAAAAGCCACGCAAAGGGCACTAAGATGTAATATAATATCATTTTATCGTTTTATTCACTTTCTCCGCAATGATCTTCTTCATTGCAGCAAGGCTCTGTTCAAAATCCAGCTCCGAAGTGTCCAGCAGCACGGCATCGTCCGCCTGCTTCAGGGGTGCAGCGGCACGGTGGGTGTCCTGATAGTCCCGCTGCTTCACGTCGGCCAGCACCTCTTCATAGGGAGTATCGATGCCTTTGGCCTGATACTCTTTCCACCTGCGTGTGGCGCGGGCTTCCGGCGTGGCGGTGAGGAAGATCTTCACCGTGGCATCCGGCAGCACCACCGTGCCGATGTCGCGGCCGTCCATCAGCACGTCCTGCTTTTTGGCCATATCCCGCTGCAGTTCCAGCAGAAAGGCGCGCACAGTCGGGTTTGCGCCCACGGCAGAGGCAGCCATACCTGCGGCCTCGGTGCGGATGGCGGTGCTCACATCCTCTTCCTTTAAATAAATGTGCTGCTCGCCCTCAATGGAGGCCAGCCGCAGCTCGATCTGGGGAAGCAGCGCGTTCACTGCGTCGTTGTCCTTAGGGTCCTTGCCTGCGCGCAGGGCATACAGGCCGATGGCGCGGTACATGGCACCGGTATCCACATAAATATAGCCCATTTCAGCCGCCAAACGGCGTGCCAGCGTAGATTTTCCTGCACCTGCAGGCCCGTCGATCGCAACAGATACCATGTTGTATCTCTCCTTTTTAAACTGAACGATTTAAAATGGCCTCCGCATTCGCTGTGGCCATCTTCAGCGGAAAATCATTTTAATATTTTTGCGCTCTGCGGAGCGCTCCAAACACATTTTCACCGGATGGGGTCGTAACGGAGAACTGCATTGCTGCTCGTTCCCTTCGGGAACAGTTGCGCAGCGGTCTGTGAGACTATCCCGGCAACAACCCTTTTTGTGAAAACGTATTTTGAAAACGACCACAGTCGTTTTCAAAATACAAATCAAAAAAATCTATTCCTATAAATATGCCCAGAGCAGCGCGGAGGGCATTTAAAATTGTTTTATCTGTAATTACAGATGATTTGCAAATGCCTGTGCAGTGCAGAAGGCGATCTGCAGGTTGTAGCCGCCGGTATAGGCATCCACATCCAGCACTTCGCCTGCAAAGTAAAGGCCCAGCGCCTTTTTGCTCTGCATGGTTTTGGGGTCCACCTCCCGCACGGACACGCCGCCGCTGGTGATCACCGCGTGGGCCAGATCGCCCCGGGCATCAATGGACACCCGCCAGTGCTTCATCAGCTGCACCAGCTCCCGCTTCTGTTCCCGGGTGATCTGGTTGGCCTTGGTAGCCGGGTCGATGCCCCAGCGCGCCACCATCACCGGCTGCATACTGGACGGCAAAAGCTTTACCAGCGCGCCCTGCGCCGCATGGTTTGCCAGCAGGGCAAAATCCCGCGTGATGCGGTCGTAAAGCTGCTCTTCGCTGAGAGCGGGCTTGAGGTCGATCTCCGCATGATACTTGTGTTTTTTCATGTCGCCCAGATGGCTGGAGGCGCTCAAAGTCAGCGGGCCGCTGATGCCAAAATGAGTGAACAGCATTTCGCCCTGCTCATCAAAAATGGCCTTGCTGTCCTCGAACAGGGTCAGGGTGACGCTTTTTCAGCGCCAAACCCATCATCATTTTTGCAGTCCGCGTCATGGCTCACAAGACTGACCAGACTGGGCACCGGCTCGATGAGGGTGTGCCCGGCCTGCTGGGCCAGTTTGTAGCCGTCGCCGGTAGAGCCGGTGGTGGGGTAGCTCACGCCGCCGGTGGCCACCAGTACAGCGTCTGCCCGGTATTCCCGGCCGGAGGTGCCCCGCACGCCCACGCAGCGCAGTGCCGGGCCCGCCTTTTCTTTTTGGGGTGACGCGGGTTTTCCGGCACCGCCGGGGCGGGCTCTGCCTCCGGCACGATGTCCTCCAGCAGCAGCTTTTTTGCGCCATCGTAGACGATATCGGCGTCCTGCGCATAGCGCAGCAATGCCTGCCGGATCTCCTCGGCCTTATCCGATACCGGGAACACCCGGCGTCCGCGCTCCACCTTCAGCTCCACGCCAAGGCCTTCGAACAGTTCCATGGTCTTTGCCGGGGGGAACGCCCCCAGCGAGGAGTACAAAAAGCGCGGGTTCGTGCGCACATGGCGCAGAAACTCCTCTGCCGGGCAGTCGTTGGTCACATTGCAGCGGCCCTTGCCGGTGACAAGGATCTTCTGGCCGGGCTTGTCCATGTGTTCCAATACCGTCACCTGATGCCCCTGACGCACGGCGGCACCCGCCGCCATCAGTCCTGCCGCGCCTGCGCCGACGATCAATACTTTCGCCATCCGTTTTCTCTCCCATCGCCTAATAATACGAGTATATCATACCAGAATCGACACACAAAAGCAATGTGTTGCCATATTTCTGCCAATTACAACAGCTGGGCAAGGATGCTGTTCTGCACGATGAGACCCGCCGGGGTCAGGGCAAGGGTGCGGCCATCAAAGCTTGCATAGCCCGCCCGGACGCAGTTTTGCACAAAGGCCAGCTGTGCGGTAGAAAATTCTTTCCCGTAACTTTTTTTTGTATGCATCCAGCGAAAGGCCTTTGCGCAGACGCAGCTGTAAAATAAGGTAGTCCTCTGCGCCGCAGCTGCCGTCCATCACCGGGGCGGCGGCATCGTTCAGGAAAGCGGCGGTGTCCGGCGGGTAGTAGAACCGTCTGCCGCCCATGCAGGAGTGCGCCGCCGGGCCAAGGCCCAGATAGTCGCCGCAGTCCCAGTAAATGAGGTTGTGTCTGCCCTCATAGCCGGGCTTTGCAAAGTTGGAGATCTCGTACTGTTTGTAGCCGTGGTGTTCCAGCTGTTCCTCTGCATAAAGGTAAAAATCGGCGGCTTCATCGCCGGTGGGCAGGCCTTCGGGCGGATGTTTACCAAAGGCCGAATCCGGCTCGATCTTCAGCAGATATGCCGAAATATGGGTAGCCCCACCACCCTCGATCAGTTCCAGCGTTTCGTCAAACTCAGCTTCGGTGTAGTGCGGCAGTGCCAGCATGATGTCGCCGCTGATGTTCGCAAAGCCTGCCCGCCGGGCGGCGGCAAAGGCAGCCCGCGCCTGCTTTGCCGTGTGCGGCCTGCCCAGTGTGCGCAGCTGGGTATCCCGGGCAGACTGCACCCCGAAAGAGATGCGGTTCACACCCGCCTCCCGGAAGCCTGCAAGGCTTTCTTCCGTCACCGTCTCCGGGTTTGCTTCCAGTGTGATCTCGGCCCCCGGCATCGGCCGGGCCGCATCGATGAGCCGTTTTGCCTGCTCCGGGCGCAGCAGGCTGGGGGTGCCGCCGCCAAAATAAAGGGTGTCCGGCTGCAGAGGTGCTTCCGGCGCAAAGCGGGAAAGCTCCCGCAAAAGAGCATCCACATAAGCTTCCGGTACGCCGCGCTCACCGGGATGGGAATAGAAATCGCAGTATCTGCATTTGGAAAAACAGTACGGAATGTGTAAATAAAGCCCAAGAGACATACAATATCACAGCCTTTTTCATGAAACGTTCATTTCTATGCAGTATACTATATTCCGTAGACCGGAGCAAGGAAAAAGTGTTCCGGCAGAAAGAGACTGGAGGAGTCCCATATGGATTACAATTACAATGGTTACGATCGAGGCTACACGGAGCCTGCCATGACCTCGGCTGACTATATGAACCGCACCTACCGCTGGATGGCGGTAGGCCTGCTCATCACCTTTGCAGCGGCGTTCGTTACAGCCGCTACCCCGCTGCTGTACGTTGTCAACTCGCTGTATCTGGTGTTCACCATCGCAGAGCTGGTGTTGGTGTATGTGCTCAGCTCCCGCGTGCAGAACATGTCGGTGGGCGGCGCAAGAGCCACCTTCTTTGCCTATGCACTGCTCAACGGCATGGTGCTGAGCTACTACTTCCTGATATTTGATCTGGGCACTCTGGTGCTGGCTTTCCTTGCCACCTCGCTGTACTTCGGCCTGATGGCGGTCTACGGCACTACTACCCACAAGGATCTGTCCGGCTGGGGTCCCAAGCTGATGATGGGCCTGTTCGCGCTCATCATCACCGGCTTTGTGGGCATGCTGTTCGGCATGAGCTTCCTCACCACGGTGCTGTACAGCGCTGTCGGTCTGGTGGTGTTCATGCTGCTGACCGCCTATGATACCCAGAAACTGAGCCAGATGTTCTCCTACTACGCCTATGACGGTGAGCTGGCCGAGAAGGCTTCCATTTACGGTGCACTGACGTTGTATCTGGACTTCATCAACATCTTCCTGTATGTTGTGCGCCTGCTGGGCATGAACAGCCGCCGCCGCAACTGATTTTTGATCCGCAAAGGCTCTCCCGAAAAGGGAGGGCCTTTTTGTTTGGTAATATCATTTAGAATATCCTCCGCTTCGCTCTGGGTATCAACACAGAAGGCCACAGAGGGAAGATGCATTTTCCGGCTGCGGCCCCTCTCGTGAAAACGCAGAACCGGTCAGACCGCGGTCTGACCGGTTCTGCATCACTATAAATGCAATTCCGCTATTATGGCCAGAATGAAATGGAGGCCATTTTAAATCGTTCCGTGCATAAAACCTGCCCTGCTGTCCCACACTAAGCCCAGAAGCAATGCGTACACAATGCAGCAGATGGGAGTAACGACAATGGAGCAGATCAAAAAGTTTTTGCGCAGCAGGGGCTTTACACTGGCACTGCTGGCCTGTCTCGTCGCAGCCGCAGCGGCGGGCGTGTGGGCAGTGCGCACCGTGCGGGATGAACTGAAAAAGAGCTACGACGACCTGACGACCCCGCAGGAAGAACCTGCACCGGAGCCGCAGCTCACCCTTGACCCACAGGAGGACGATGTATGGCAGCAGCCCGTGACCGACGCCGCAGAATCTGCGGCAAATGTACCCAAGCCCGCATCCTCTGCGTCCTCTTCTGGGGCGCAGTCTGGCTCTGGTTTGGTGCACGAACCCTCCGCACTGCAGGGCGCATCCTCGCCTGCCAGCAGTTCAGCTGCGCCTGCCTCCACGCAGCCCGTCTCGGGCAGGGTCTTGAACGCCTACAGCGGCGATGAGCTGGTGTACAGCAGCACCCTTGGCGACTGGCGCACCCACAACGGTGTGGACTACGCCTGTGCGCAGGATGCACAGGTGTGTGCTCCCGCCGCCGGTAAGGTGACCGCCGTGGACACCGATAGCCGCTGGGGCAGTGTGGTGTGCATCGAGGACAGCGCCGGGCACCTGTGGCGGGTGTGCGGCACAGCCGACCCCACGGTGCAGACCGGCGATGAAGTGAGTGTGGGCCAGATACTTGGCCGTGCAGGCAGCATTCCCAACGAATGCGCCGAGGAGACGCATATCCATCTGGAAGTACTGCAGGGTGAGCAGTACCTTGACCCGGCAAAGCTGCTGAACTGATGCAGTTTTCCGTATCCCCTGCGTATTTTTCAGTAAAATATTCCAGCGCAAAAAATCGGAAAGGCCGTTCTGGTCTTTCCGATTTTTCATTCTATAGGATAGATGCAGGCTCAGGCATTTTCCAACTCAACCACCGGCCAGCCCAGAAGGCGGATGGCTTCGCGGTCGTGGGTAGCCAGCAAGACAGGCTTTTCTCCGCAGCGCTCCCGCAGCAGCGCCGCAGCAGCGGCAAGGGTGTCCGGATCCATGCCGGTAAAGGGTTCGTCTAACAGCAGCGTATCGCTGGCGGCCCACAAAGCCCGCAGCAGAGCCGTGCGGCGCTTCTGTCCGCCGGAAAGCCGTGCGGCAGGCAGGGCCAGTGCGGCAGCATCCATGCCAAGCTGTTGAAAATCTTTTATGATTTGCTCCTTGTATTGTTCTGCACTGCCGGGCAATACCAGCGTCACGTTCTGCACAGCTGTCAGCTGCGGGCAGAGCCGGTCTTCCTGAAACACTGCTGCCACCCGGCCAACGCCCTGTACTATGCCAGAAGTGGGTTCTTCCAGCCCCATAAGGATGCGCAGCAATGTGGTCTTGCCCCAGCCGCTGGGTGCCCACAGCACCGCCGGGCCTTCCACCGTGAGGCAGAGATCCCGGAAAAGCGTTTTCTTCCCGAACTGTTTTGTCAGATGCTTGATGGTCAGCATTGCGGCACCTCCCCGGTCACGGCGCGGGTCACGCAGTCCAGAAGCAGCAGGAACAGCTTTTCAAACCCGGCGCTGAGCAGGATGATCACAAACGTCCATGCGAACAGCTCCCCGGTGGAAAGGGTGATCTTGGCCCGGTAGAGTGCATCGCCGATGCTGCCATTGGGCAGGCCGATCACCTCAGCGGCAACGCCGCTCTTCCAGCAGATACCAAGGGCCACGCTGCATCCCTGCCGGAAGGCCGGCAGCACCGCAGGCAGCCACACCGCCCGCAGCCGTCGGCCCAGCGGAAGGCGAAACACCTTCGTCATCTCCAACAGCTGTGGGTCTGCGCTCTGGATGCCGGTGCGCACCGCACCGTACAGCACGGGCAGCACCATTAAAAAGCTGATGAGCACCGAAAGCGATGCCCCCCGCACCCACACCAGCGCCAGAATGATAAAGCTTGCCACCGGCGTGGCTTTGACCAGCTGCAGCACCGGAGCAAGCAGCACATCTGCCGTGTGCCACGCCTGTGCGGCCACAGCCAGCACGATGCTTACGGCCACGCCCAGCCCAAAACCCAGCAGAATGCGCCCGGAGCTGAAACCCACCCGCTGCCAGAACTCTGCCTGCGGCAAAAGCTGCAAAAGAGTGCGCACCGCCTGCACCGGCGAAACAAGGAACACCTCCTGTCCCACCGCCATGGCGGCGCACTGCCACACCGCCAGCCAGAAGGCCGCAGCGCCCAGCCGCTGAAAAAGTTGTTTGTGTTGGTTCATGGTTCTTTCCTGCTCCTGACGGTCTGAAATGGCCTCCGCTCTGCGGATCGTATAAGTATCATACCACATCTTTTTCCAAACGCCAATGACCCGTGCATCATGATGCATAAGAGCTTATCATGCCTGTCATTACTTTTCTTCATGTTTTTCTTTCTTGACATGAAATCAATAAAACGATAAACTGAACTGTATAAATCTCTGTCATCTTTGATGCAGGAAAGAAATGAGGTGTCTGTCCTATGCAGAAGCTCTCCGGCAAAAGCCTGCTTTTGGTCAGTTTTACGCTATTTTCCATGATTTTTTTGGAGCCGGGAACCTGATCTTCCCGCCGCATCTGGGCGCACAGGCCGGTACCAGCCTCTGGCCTGCCTTTGCGGGCCTTGCCGTCAGCGCCGTCGGCCTGCCCATTGCGGGCGTGGTGGCTGTGGCACGGGCAGGCGGTCTGGATAAGCTTGCCGGCCGGGTGCATCCGGTGTTCGCCATGGTGTTCACCATTCTGGTGTATCTTTCCATCGGGCCCTGCCTTGCCATCCCCCGCACCGCCAGTACCTCGTTCCAGATGCTGGTGCCGCTGATAGGCGGCGGTACCGGGCTGCAGCTGGCCTACTCGGTGCTGTTTTTTGCAGCGGCCTTTCTGGTGGCGCTGCGGCCGGAAAAGCTTACCGACTGGCTGGGCCGCATCCTCTGCCCCTGCCTGATCGTGCTCATCGTGGTGCTGTTTGCCGGGTGTCTCATCCATCCGCTGGCGGCACACTACGGCACACCCAGCGCAGAGTACGCAGCCCTGCCCGCTGTGCAGGGCATCCTGTACGGCTACCAGACCATGGACACGCTGGCCGGGCTGAATTTTGGCGCGGTCATCGCCCTGAACATCCGCGCCCGGGGTGTCACAGAAAGCCGTGCCGTGGAAGGCGGCACCATCCGGGCCGGTTTTATTGCAGGCGGGCTAATGCTGGTGGTCTACGCCATGCTGGGCCACGCCGGGGCCGAGACCGGCACGGTGTATCCGGGCCTTGCCACCGGTGCCGAGGTGCTCACCGCTCTGGCACAGCAGCTGTTCGGCCGGGCGGGCCTTGTGCTCATTGCGGCCATTTTTGTGATCGCATGCTTCAACACCTGCGTGGGCCTGATCGCCTGCGTGGGGCAGTATTTTCATCAGCTTCTGCCCCGCATCCCCTACCCTGCCCTTGCCGCTTTTTTTGCTGTGGCCAGTATGCTGGTATCGAACCTCGGCCTTGCTGCCATCATCCGGCTGTCCACTCCAGTGCTGAACGCCATTTATCCCGCAGCCATCGTGCTGATCCTGCTTTCCTTTATGCCGGGCCTTGAAAAGCACCGGGCGGTGTATCCGCTGTGCATGGGCCTGACCGCCCTGCAGAGCATCGCCGCTGCGCTGCCGCTGGGGGCAGTATCTGCCGCCGCCAACGCTCTGCCGCTGGGCAGCATGGGCTTTGGCTGGGTGCTGCCTGCGCTGGCCGGGCTTGCAGGCGGGCTGCTTTTAAACAAATCTGATCTGCAATAAAATAACCTGAAAGGCCCGGTTCCCATGTTACAGGGAGCCGGGCCTTTGCTATTTACTGCAGTTTTTTGCGTTTTTCGTAGTCGTTCAGGGCGGCAAGTGCTTCCTTTGCCATGGGCACCAAGGCTATCATGTTGAAAATGGTCATCAGGCCAATGCCCACGTCGCCCAGATCCCACACCACCGTGTAGGCCTGCATACCGCCGATCACCAGCATGGCCAGCGCGATCAGCTTATACACGGTCTGGCTCCACCAGTTGTCGCCGCACAGATAGGCCACATTGCCGCGGGCATAGTACAAAACGCCCAGAAAGGTGGAAAAGCTGAACAGCGCCAGCGTGGCCGCAATGAACACGACACCAAAGCCGCCCAGATGGTACTGCAGGGCAGTCTGCAAAAGGTCCATGCCCGCAAGTCCTTCCGTGATCTCCTGCGGCACCAGCAGCATCAAAAAGGCCGTGCAGCTGCAGATCACCACCGTATCGATCAGCACGCCCAGTGCCTGCACAAAGCCCATCTTGACCGGGTCGTCGCACTCTGCGGCGGCAGCTGCACAGGGTGCCGAACCGCTGCCCGCTTCGTTGGAGAACAGGCCGCGCTTGACACCGTTCATCAGCACAGCACCAAAGCCGCCAGCCACGGCCTGCCGCAGACCGAACGCTTCCGCAAAGATGCGCCCGAACACCGCCGGGAGCTTGGGCAGGTTGAACAGCACGATGCCCACGGTGATGACAAAATAGCACACCGCCATGATGGGCACCATCACATCCAGACTTTTCACGGTGGCATTCTTGCGCAGCACGATCACCGCCGCAATGGCCGTGAGCACCAGTGTGGTAGTAAGCGGCGGAATATGGAACGCATTTTCAAACGCGGAACTGACCGAGTTGGAGATCACTTGACTGATGCCGCACCAGCAGATGAGGCCAGACACCGCAAACAGCGCCGCTACCACAGAGCGTTTGAGCTTTTTGCCGCGCCTGCGCTCCGCCAGCACATGCAGATAGTAGGCCGGTCCGCCGCGCCAGCCGCCGTACAGCGGGTCGGGCTGGCGGTATTTCTGGGCAAGGGTGGATTCGATAAAGGAGGTGGACGCACCCAGAATGGCAGTGACCCACATCCAGAACACCGCACCGGCACCGCCTGCAGAAACAGCGGCCACCACGCCCACCAGATTGCCCATGCCCACGCGGGTGGCGGTGGAAATGACCAGCGTCTGGAAGGAGGAAAGGCCGTTCCTGCCTTGCTTTTTCTCGCACACGGCGGCGATCATATCCCGGAACAGCCGCACCGGCAAAAGACGGGTGCGGCAGGTGAACCAGATGCCCGCCGTGAACAGCAGCACCACCATGAAGGAAATGCCGATGCCGCCGCCCAGCGGGATGGTGAACAGGTCGCCCCACAGCAGGCGATAGACGGATTCGATAAGATTTACCAGCAAGGCAGATTCCTCCTGTAGATCAATGGAATGAAGACGATAACTTCATTATAGTACAGTACAGAAGAATTGTAAAATCTAAAATATTGATAGAAATAATCGATGGAACAGGATAACTTGACAAATCACATAGCTTCGATTATACTACAAACAGAAGGGGCGCTGACTGCAAAGGTCAGCTTTCCATCCCGTTAGTCAAAAAGATTGACCGCTCGAGTTGGGGAACTGTGAGGCGGTCAATCTTTTTTGTTATCATCGCTTTTCATCTGGGAAAACTTTGCCATGACCTCAACGGTCAGACGGATCACATCCACGACCAAGCTCAACAACGCGAGAATGAACGTGAGCAATGCGAGAGTCTCCAGCAGATTCATTCGATATCCCTCCCTTCGCCTTCAAGGCTCCGGGCAGGGTACTTTCAAAAAAGTTTCCTCCCGGACCTCTGCTTGTTCTATGTAGAAATAGAAAAACCAGCGATACGGGATAGAAAGCATGACCACCAATTTTACAATCAGCGCCTTATTGTTATTTTAACACAATCTTTTTGGATTTACAACACAAAAGCCGCCCGGCGGTCATACCGGGCGGCGGAGGAAGATGCGCGCTGCTGCGCGCAAAACAGAAGATTTTTACAGAATGTCGATGTACTCACCGGCCAGCGCCTTGTTCATGCTGCGCACGGCACAGAACTTGCCGCACATGCTGCAGGTGTCGCTGTGGTCGTCCTCCGGCAGGCGGGCATCGCGGATGGCCTTTGCGGTCTCCGGGTCCAGTGCGCAGGCGAACTGTGCATCCCAGTCCAGCACACGGCGGGCATCGCCCATCTTATCGTCGATGTCCCGGGCGTGGGGGATGCCCTTGGCGATATCGGCGGCGTGGGCAGCGATCTTGGAGGCCACGATGCCCTGCTTCACATCGTCCACATTGGGCAGAGCCAGATGCTCGGCGGGGGTCACATAGCACAGGAAAGCTGCACCGCTGGCTGCAGCCACAGCGCCGCCGATGGCAGCGGTGATGTGGTCGTAACCGGGGGCGATATCGGTGACGAGGGGTCCCAGCACATAGAAGGGTGCGCCCATGCAGATGCTCTTCTGCACCTCCATGTTGGCAGCCACCTGATTCAGGGGCACATGGCCGGGGCCTTCCACCATCACCTGCACGTTGTGTGCCCATGCGCGCTTGGTCAACTCGCCCAGACGCACCAGCTCCTCGATCTGGCACACATCGGTGGCGTCAGCCAGACAGCCGGGACGGCAGGCATCGCCCAGCGAGATGGTCACATCGTGCTCGGCGCAGATCTCGCAGATCTCGTCAAAGTGCTCGTAGAAGGGGTTCTCGTTGCCGGTCATGCTCATCCATGCAAACACCAGAGAGCCGCCGCGGCTGACAATGTTCATCTTGCGCTTGTGCTTGCGGATCTGCTCGATGGTCTTGCGGGTGATGCCGCAGTGCAGGGTGACAAAGTCCACACCGTCCTCTGCATGCAGGCGCACCACATCGATGAAGTCCTGTGCGGTCAGCTCAGCCAGATCGCGCTGGTAGTGGATGACCGAATCGTACACCGGCACGGTGCCGATCATCACCGGGCACTCGTGGGTCAGCTTCTGGCGGAAGGGCTGGGTGTTGCCGTGGCTGGAAAGATCCATAATGGCTTCGGCACCCATGTTGACGGCGCTCATCACCTTCTGCATCTCCACGTTGTAGTCCTTGCAGTCGCGGGAGACACCAAGGTTCACGTTGATCTTGGTGCGCAGCATGGAGCCGACACCCTCGGGGTTCAAACACTCGTGGTGCTTGTTGGCCGGAATGGCTACCTTGCCCTCGGCCACCCACTGGCGGATCTCCTCGGTGGTGCGGTATTCCTTCTTTGCCACGATCTCCATCTGCGGCGTGATGATGCCCTTGCGGGCAGCATCCATCTGAGTGGTATAAGTCTGCATACGCTCTGTTCCTCCAAATGACAGTTTATCTCTGAACAGCAGGGTGCTGGTCATACAAGGGTAGGGAAAGGCAGCCGTCATTCAGAAAAAACAGAACGTTCTGGATGCCGGCACCTGCGCAAAATACGCTTTTCATGTTGGTTTTCTCCATGAATTTTATAACGCGGCCCAAGGTGGTGTCCCCGGTTTGCCGCGGGATCGGTCAGATGATCTGCTCCGACAGGGCTTTCAACTCTTTGCACTCGGTCTCGATGTCGTCTGCTGCAAAGATGGCGCTCACAAGGGCCACGCCATCCACACCGGTGCCCTTGAGCTGCAGGATGTTCTCCTTGTGGATGCCGCCAATGGCCACCACCGGGATGTCCACGGCATCACAGATGGCCTTCAGGGTCTCGTGGGGCAGAACATCCACATCGGTCTTGGTGTGGGTGGCAAAGGCTGCGCCCACGCCAAGGCAGTCTGCGCCGTGCTTGACGGCTTCCCGTGCTTCCTCCACACTGTGGACGGAAACGCCGATCATCATTCCCTCGCCCACACGGGCGCGCACCTGCGCTGCGGCCATATCCTCCTGCCCCACGTGCACACCCTCGGCGTGGCAGCGGATGGCAATGTCCACATTGTCGTTCACAAAGAACGGCACGCCGTAGCGCTGGCACAGAGCATGGATCTCCACAGCCTCTTTCAGAAAGGCTTCGTCGTCCAGCTCTTTTTCACGCAGCTGCACACAGGTGACACCGCCCTTCAGGGCGCTCTCCACCTGTTCATAGAGGGTCTGTTTGCCCACCCATGCGCGGTCGGTGACGGCATACAGAAGCATGTTCTGCTTATCGCACTTCATAGTTTGCTCCTTCTTCCAGCTGATCCGGGGTCATATTGTAAATGGCATCGATGATATAATTGCGGTAGGTGGAGTTGCCGTCCAGCGGGGTCAGGCGTTTGTGGGCGGTCTCGCCCGCAAGGCCCATGGCGCACACTGCGGCTGCAGCGGCTTCCAGCGGATGGCCGGGGTTGGCGGTGACGAACGCCGCCGTCAGGGCCGAAAGCTGGCAGCCCGTACCGGTGATGCTACTCATCATAGCATTGCCGTTGCGGATGCAGTAGGCTTTTTCGGCATCGGCCACGATGTCGATGGCACCGGTAATGGCAATAACGGCACCCGTCTGGGCTGCAAAGGCCTTGGCAAAGGCCACGGCACTGTCCAGATTGGCCTCAGTAACTTTATCGGCCACATCGGCATCCACGCCCTTGGTGGTTCCCGCGCCGGAGGCCAGCGTTTTGATCTCCGAGATGTTGCCGCGGATCACGGTGAACTTTACGTCCCGGAGCAGGCGGAAAGCCGTGTCGGTGCGCAGGCGGGATGCACCCGCACCCACCGGGTCCAGCACCACAGGATGGCCCAGCTGGTTTGCCTTTTTGCCCGCCAGCAGCATGCTGGTGATGGTGCGGCTGTTCAGGGTGCCGATGTTGATGTTCAGACCGCCGCAGATGGTGGTGATGTCCTCCACCTCGGCGGCATCGTCGGCCATGATGGGCGAAGCACCGCAGGCCAGCACCATGTTGGCGCAGTCGTTCACGGTGACGTAGTTGGTAATGTTATGGATGAGCGGGCAGGTGCGGCGGACATTTTCAAACTCTGTTTTAAACATTTGCACGCACCTTTATTAAGAAAGGCTGTTCTGCATGGAGCGCAGTGCGCCGGAGCGCTGCAGGCTGTACACCAGCACGCCCGCAATGATGGAACCCACTGCAGTGGAGATGAGGAACGGCACGATGTAGGCATAGAACGCGATGTCGCCGGCGCTCTTGCCCATGAGGAAAATGGCCACCGGGTAAGCGCACAGGCCGCCCAGAATGCTGGTGCCGAACACCTCGCCCACCATGGTGGCAAGGATGTTTTTGGTCTTATGGTACACAAGGCCGCACAGCAGTGCGCCGAACATGCTGCCGGGGAAGGCCATCAGGCTGCCCAGACCCAGCAGATTGCGCAGCAGCGAGGCCACAAAGGCCACGCCCACGCCCCACCACGGGCCAAGCAGCACCGCGCAGGTCACATTGACCATGTGCTGGATGGGTGCACATTTGCTGCCGAACATGGGGAAGCTGAATACGCTGCCCACCACGCACAGAGCGCACAGCATACCGGCCAACGCCAGCTTTTTCACAGAGAGTTTTTTCATAAGGCAAGGCTCCTTTCCAAACCTGCGGAAGCAGCAAAAACCATACAGCGCCTCCGCAAACAGCCCGCACCCGGTGCCAGACCCGGCGCAGGAACTATAAGAAGCGGTCGAGACTTTCTGGTCTCCTCTCACGCCGGAACACGGCTTCCCATCGCTGACGGTCACAAAGCTCAGGGCGCTCCCCCTCAGCCCGCTGCGGCACTTCCGCAGAAAAGTACAAGGCATCCTCCTTAATGGTAATCGGTACACAACAAAAAAACAGGAGACACCTTCCGCGGTGCCTCCTGCAAAAAATCATCCATTCTGACTTCCTACGGCGGCATTATCCGCATCAGGTAAAAGGGTCGAAGTTTGGATACTTCCTCTCAGCCTGCTTCACAAGCTCCCCTGTATTTGATTGTGACTGTATTCTACACCCTTTGCGCACAAATTGCAAGAGGGGGCAAAGGCGCGCACAGCGGTTCAAAACGTTTTTCACGCAGTTTTTGGGGCGTTTCACGCAGGTTTTATTGAAAAAGAAGGTGAAATATGGTATTTTCAAGGTGGACGCATACCCCCCCCCCGTAAGCAAAAAGGAGGAATTCCATATGAAGCAGACGACCCTGACCCAAAGGCTGCTCTCGGCCCTCGTGGCGCTGTGCATGGTGCTGAGCGTGTGCGCACCGGCACTGGCGGCAGAACCGGATGGCGGCTGGACAGCGGCAAACGATAGCACCAGCAAAACCTTTACCTTTAAAATGCCCGCAGGCGACGTGAGCCTGCGCGCAGAATATCGAGAAACGTATCGGATCTTTGAGACCGCAGGAAAGGCTGAGTTCTTTGCCGAAGGGGCAGAAGAGCAGAAAATTCATGAGGCGCTGCCGGGCACAAGGATCATCGCAAAAGTTCCTGACAGCGAGCTCAACGACTACCGCCAGTTTAATATGTGGCGGCTTTTCAGCGAGAAAGAACTCGTGGAACCGGATCAAAACTGGCAGGGCAAGCAGAGTTTCCGCTTCACCATGCCCGAAGGTGATGTAGAGCTGCAGGCATTCTTTACGACCCTGTACGATGTCAACGTCACACACGGCACCATCGTGGACGGAACCGGCGACACCGTCACATCCAAAAAGATCGTGAAGCCGGGCCAGCCGGTCACCGTCCGGGCCGAAAGCACGGAGGAAAACCCCTTCCTGCAGTGGACGTATACCGGCAAAGCACCCGTAGAGCCGGATGACGGCTGGCAGACCAGCAAGGAGTTCACCTTTAAAATGCCTAACGGCAATGTGACGCTGGAAGCACAGCGGGACCAGCTGTACAAGGTATCCATCAACGACAGTCTGGGCAGTGTGACCATCAACGGCGAACCACGCAGCAGCCTTTGGGTCAAGGAAGGCGAGACGGTGACAGTGGCCACCACCCTGAAAGACGGCTACTGGATGGAGTTTATGAAGTGGACCGCCCAGGACGGCAGTACCACGCCGGTGGAGCCGTCTGATAACTGGCAGAACAGCACAGCATTTACCTTTAAAATGCCCAATGGCCCGGTGGAACTGGTCGCTCAGTGGTCGGCCAGCTCGCTTGACCCGGAGCACCCCATCGACCCGGACGAACCTCTTGATGAAGACTTCGGCGTGGAACCTGCACCCATGGATACCACAGGCGGTACCATTGCCGCCGTGGCCGTTGGCGGTGCAGCCATCTGGGGCGGCTACGAGATCGCCACCCGCGTGATCCTGCACAGCCTCCTGCCCGAGGGTACAGTCATCCCGGCAAGCCGCGGCCAACTGGCTCTGCTGGTGTGGAACACCGCAGGCAGGCCCGAACCCGCAGGCGCACCCGCCTTTGCGGATGTGACCGACCCTGATATGGCCAAGGCCGCACAGTGGTGCACCGAGCAGGGCACCATGGGTGCCAAGGGCGACCACTTTGAGCCCGAAGGCTGGACCCCGAAGTTCAAGGTGATCGAAGTGTGGAACAAGGCGTTCCCCGCAGCCTGATGCCGGCAGTGTGGATGCCGTGCTCGGTTCGGACCTTTTCCGTGAAAATGGGGCTGTTGCAAAATAGCTTTCTGAAAAATCATGAACAAAACCCGGAACCTTTTCTCGGCCAAAACGGCTCAAAAAGGGTTCCGGGTTTTTGATGTTATGCTGTTTCCGCCTTATCCGTTCCACCCTCTGGCAGAGGGGTTCAGCATTTCGGTGGCAGAGTAAATGAGGGCGTTGCAGATGGCTGCAGCCACATTGCTGCCGCCCTTGCGGCCCATGGCGGCGATGGCAGGCACGCCGTATCGCTCGCAGGCGGCAAACAGTACTTCCTTGCTTTCCACCACATTCACAAACCCCACCGGCACGCCAATGACCAGTGCAGGCCGCAGACCGGCTTCCATTTCCTCCGCAATGGTCAAAAGGGCCGTGGGCGCATTGCCAATGGCCAGAATGGCCCCCGGGTGCTCCCGGGCAGCGCGGTGCATGGCGGCAACGGCACGGGTGGTGCCCGCCTGCTTTGCGGCTTCGGCCACAGCGGGGTCTGCCATGTAGCAGATGGCTTCACCGTTCAGTTTTTTCAGGCCCGGCTTTGTGATGCCCGCCAGCGCCATATTGGTGTCGGTAACGATGAAAGCACCCGCGTGCAGGGCCTTGACTGCGGCTTCCACCGCGCCGGGTGTAAAGCGCAGATTTTTGGCATAGTCGAAATCCGCGGTGGTGTGGATGACCCGCTTGACCACCGCAGCCGTCTCCGGCGGCGGGGTCAGGCCCAGCTCGTCCAATTCCCTTGTGATAATGGAGATGCTCGTCCGTTCAATGTCGGCGGGCAGATGATGCTGCGGTGTCATGTGTTGTCTCCTTTTTGCATTCCCATAGCGGCATAGATAGCGGGCATATCCAGTGCCGCGCGCACACCATCGGCAAGCAGATCAAACTGCTGCTGACGGTACTGCTCCATGGGGATAAGCTCGGCCCCGGCCGGATCGATGCCCTTCCGTTTGCACAAAAATGCGGTCAGTTTTTCGGTCAGTTCGCCGGTGTCGAACAGGCCGTGCAGGTAGGTACCGAATACACCGTCCTGCACACAGCCCTCCGGCGTGCCGTCTGCAAGGATGCAGAACGCACTGCCCCGCACCTCGGTGCGGCCTGCGTGGATCTCGTAGCCCGTCAGCTTTGCGCCTGCAAAGGGTTCTGTGGTCACACAGGCTGCGGTCTGGGTCAGGTGCTTTTCGGTGCCGAACACCGTCGTGGTGGGCAGCAGGCCAAGGCCCCGCAGGGTGCAGGGGGTGCCGCTCTCCTCCCCTGCCGGGTCGCAGAGCTGTTCGCCCAGCATCTGATAGCCGCCGCACACGCCCAGCACCGGCGTACCGGCTGCCGAAAGCCTGAGCACCGCCGCTTCCAGTCCGCTTTCCCGCAGCCAGCGCAGGTCGTCCATGGTGTTCTTGGTGCCGGGCAGGATGACGAGATCCGGTGCACCCAGCTGGCGGGTGCGCTGCACATACCGCACGCCCAGCAGCGGGTGCTGTTCCAGCGGGATAAAGTCGGTGAAGTTGGATACATGCGGCAGGCGCAGGATGGCGATATCCAGCGGCTTGACCGCAGCTTTTGTATCCAGCCGGTCGGAGAGAGAATCCTCGTCCTCGATCTCCACCCGCAGGTACGGCACTACGCCCAGCACGGGCAGGTGTGTTTTTTCTTCCAGCATGGCAAGGCCGGGCCGCAGGATCTCCACATCGCCCCGGAACTTGTTGATGATCAGGCCCCTGATGCGGGCACGCTCGTCGGCTTCCAGCAGCTCCACAGTGCCGTACAGCTGGGCGAATACGCCGCCCCGGTCGATATCGCCCGCCAGCAGCACCGGCGCATCCACCAGCTTTGCAAGGCCCATGTTGACGATATCGTCGGCTTTCAGGTTGATCTCCGCCGGGCTGCCCGCGCCTTCGATCACGATAATGTCGTTCTCGGCGGCAAGGCTGTTGTAGGCTTCCAGAATGTCCGGGATAAGGCTGCGCTTCATCCTGAAATAATCGGCGGCAGACATCTGGCCCCGGGCCTTGCCGTTCACGATCACCTGACTGCCCACATCGCTGCTGGGCTTGAGCAGGATGGGGTTCATGCGCACATCCGGCTCCACGCCTGCAGCCTGTGCCTGCACCACCTGCGCACGGCCCATCTCTGCACCGTTGCGGGTGACGAAGCTGTTCAGGGCCATGTTCTGGCTTTTGAAAGGGGCCACGCGGTAGCCATCCTGCGCAAAGATGCGGCACAGCGCCGCGCACAGCAGGCTTTTGCCCGCACCGCTCATGGTGCCCTGCACCATAATGCATTTTGCCTTGCTCATTGTGCCACCTCCGGCAGGGTTTCGGCCAGCAGTACAAGCAGCTGCCGGTTCTCGTTTTCTGTGCGCACGGCGGTGCGGTACCAGCTGGCATCAAGGCCCGGATAATTGCCGCAGCTGCGCAGTACTGCACCCTTGCGGCGCAGCGCTTCGCCCAGCGCTTCCGGCGCGCGGAACAGCAGATAGTTAGCCCGGCCCTCGATCACCCGCAGGCCCAGCGCCCGCAGGCCGTCTGCCAGCACAGGCCGCTGTGCTTCGATCAATGCACGCACCTTCGCCACATATTCCGTCTCGTCCAGCGCAGCAATGCCCGCCGCCTGTGCCAGACTGGAAACCGCCCACGGCTGGCCCGCTGCCTGCATCCGGGCAAGCAGCTCTGTATCAGAGCACAGGCAATAGCCCAGACGCACGCCTGCCATGCCGTAAAGCTTGGTGAAGGCTTTTAAAATAATCAGTTTTTTGCTGTTTTTCAGCAGATGCTTTGCCGAAAGGCCTTCGCCCTCCGGCAGAAAATCCAGAAAGCATTCGTCCACGGCCAGCACCGCACCCACGGCTTCGCATCTGCGCAGCAGCGCTTCCACAAGGGCAGGCTCTGCCAGCTGGCCGGTGGGGTTGTTGGGCTGACAGAGGAATACCATATTTGTACCCGGGTGCACCGCGTTCAGGAGATCTTTCGTCACCGCAAAATCGTTTTCTTCCCGCAAAAAATGCCGTTCCACCGTGCAGCCTGCCGTTTCAAGGGCGGTGGCGTACTCGGCGAAGGTGGGTGCCGTCACAAGGGCGGTACGGGGCTTTGCAGCCAGCGCCAGCCGGAAGATGAGGTCTGCCGCGCCGTTGCCGCACAGCAGCCATTCGGCGGGCACTCCCTCAGCCACCGCCAGTTTTTCAAGCAGGGCCCGGCACAGCGGGTCGGGGTAGCGGTCTGCCGTGGCAAGCGCTGCCGTAATGGCCTTTGCCACCCCTTCCGGCAGGCCCAGCGGGCTGACATTGGCCGAAAAATCCAGCGGGTCGCGGCCAAACTCGGCGCGGTAGCCCGCCCAGTCGCCGCCATGGGTCAATTGTTTCATGCAAGGAACCCCCGTATTGCTGCACCCCATGCCAGCGCAAAGCCGCTTGCCACATACATCATGCGGTTGGCGCGCAGGATGTCCTGCGGTTCAATGGGGGCGCAGGGCATCACCGATGGTAGGCTTGGGGTAATATTCGCCAAAATAGTAAGCCGGGCCGGCCAGCTGCACGCCCAGTGCACCGGCGCAGGCGCTTTCGGTCTGGGCGCTGTTGGGGCTGGCGTGGTTGCGCCGGTCCCGCCGCCAGATGCGCCATGCGCCCTTGGCATCGTTGCCGGTAAAGGCCGCAGCGGCCACCCACAAAAGGGCGGCAATGCGGCTGGGGATGTAGTTGGAAAGGTCGTCCAGCTTCGCGGCTGCGCGGCCAAAGTAAAGATACTTCTCGTTTTTGTAGCCCAGCATGCTGTCCATGGTATTGATAGCCTTGTAGGTCAGCGCCAGCGGTGCCCCGCCGATGAGCATATACAGCAGCGGCGCAATGACGCCGTCGCTGGCATTTTCGGCCACCGTTTCCACCGCGGCCTTGGTCACGCCCTCGGCGGTCAGGTCCTGGGTGTCGCGGCCCACGATGCGGCTCACGGCTTTGCGGGCAGCGGGCAGGTCGTTCCGGACCAGCTCGTTATACACATTTGTGCTCTCCTGCGCAAGGCCCTTGGCTGCCAGCGCCTGCCCGCACCAGAACATCTGTACGGCAAGGCCCAGCCACGGGCTGAGCTTTGCCGCCGCCAGACACACAAGGCTCGTGACCAGAAAGGTGCCCACCGGCAGGCAGAACGCCGTCACGGCACCGCCCAGCAGCTCGCCCTGCGGGGTGCCGGGCAGGCGGGCGCGCAGGAATTTTTCCAGCCGGGAGATGCATCTGCCCATGAGCACCACCGGGTGCGGCAGCCACGCCGGGTCGCCGAAGAGCGCGTCCAGCACAAAACCGCCGACAACTGCCTGAAGGATCATGCCTTGCTCTCCTTTGTGTACTGGACGGTCTTCACGAGATACAGCAGATGCTTTTCCGTCCAGTCCTTTGCATCCAGCACAAAGCCGCCCGCGTTGGGCCCGCACCATGCGTAATAGTCCCTGTGGGGGACGGCAAACCGCTCCATGGCGGCCATCTGGGTGCCGCCGTGGGCCAGAATGACCAGCCGCTCTTCGCCTGCGGCAAGAGCTTTATCGATCAGCTCTGCCACGGTGCGGCAGATGCGGTCTGAAAAATCTGTCTTGCGCTCTCCGTCCGGGCAGGGGGCTTTTCGCAGTTGGCCTTCACCCCATGCCTGATACTCGGGGGTCCTTTTTCCCATCTCGATGAAATTGCGGCCCTCAAAGCTGCCAAAGCACATCTCTTTCAGGCCGTCCACCGGCACAAGCTTTGCCTCCGGGAACAGGATGCGCGCCGTCTGGCTGGTGCGCTGCAAGGTGGAAACATAGACCACATCGGGGTCAAATCTGCCCGGCGCAGCTGAGCAGCGCCTTCGGGTGAGAGCGGGATATCGCGCTGGCCCTGATAACGCTTCTGGGCGTTGTATTCCGTCTGGCCATGACGCAGAAGATAGATCAGCATTGAGACAATTCTCCTTTCAAAACCGTGGGGTGCCGCAGAACATCTGCACCACGCACTCTGCCCGTGCGGCCAGCAGGCAGGCAAGCCTGCCCGCCGCCTCGCGGTCTGCGCGCTGTTTGACATCCATCGGCACAACACCGCCGCCTACCTCGGTGGCGATGAGGATATCGTATTCATGGGCAAGCTTGTCTGCCAAGGCAGGCAGGTCGGCGGCATCGGCAGCCAATACCTGCACGTCCGAAAGACGCTTGCCGGGAAGTGTTTGCGCAAAGGTGCGCTTGCCGCTGTAGAGCGGCCCGGTAATAAAGATCATAGCAGCCCTCCCCACTGGCAGGCACACAGCGCCGCCAGCATCCAGAGCTCGGCCTTTTGCAAAAACCACCCGGCAAGGTCGCCGGTGATGCCGCCGAACTGCTTCCAACTCACGGCATGGTAGCGCCAGAGCACCGCCAGCGCTGCCAGCACCAGCGCCCAGCCGCCCAGCGCCGCCATGCCCACGCACAGCACTGCGGCCAGCACCGCCAGCACCCGGCGCACCACAGTTTTGTCTGCTGCAGTGGCAAAGGTGTGTGCAAGACCGGTGTTTTTTGCCATGGGGAACGATGCCACCGCAAGGCCCGAAAGCGCCCGTTCCAGCACCAGTGCCAGAACCCACAGCACACCCACGCGGGGTGTAAAACTCACACAGGTGCACAGGGCAAAATAGGCCAGAAAATAGCTGCACAGTCGGATGACCGCAAAGGCACCGCAGTGGGGGTCTTTTAATATTTCCAGCTTCTTTTCTCGGTCGCCGTAGCTGGAAAGGGCATCGCAGGTGTCGGCATAGCCGTCCAGATGGATGCCGCCGGTGATCCATACCGGGATCAGCGCAAAGCCCGCCGCCTTGGCAAGGCCCGGCAGGGGCATCGCGCCGCACACGCACCATGCCGCCCCAATCACCGCACCGATGAGCGGGAAGGCGCACATGGCATAACGCATATTCTTTTCGTTCCAGTCGAACTGCGGCACCGGGATGGCTGAAAACATGGCAAAGGCCACCGCAATGGTCTGCAAAACGATCATTTTTCCACTCCTTTATAGTACACAGGGATGCCGCATACCACCCGCACCACCGCATCTGCCCGGGCGGCAAAAGCATTGTTTACCTGCGCCAGTGCCAGCAGATAGCGGCCTGTGTCACCGGCATAGTCGGCCCCGCCGCTGAACACCTCGTTGGAAACAACGATGAGGTTTTCGCACTGGGCTGCAAGGCTTTCCAGCCCGTGCAGGATGGCTTTGGCCGCGTTTTCCCCTGCTCCCGCCGGGTCGTACAGCTCGTTGGCGGCAAGGTTGCCAAGGTCTTCCAGCAAGGCGGTGCCCCGCGCAGGCAGGCGCACATTGTCCAGATGCAAGGGACACTCTACCGTCACAAACTGCTTTGCGGCCCGCATTTTGCGGTGCTTTTCTACCCGGGCGGCACACTCGGCATCCCACACCTGCATGGTGGCAAGATAGTAGCGGGGGCCAGTGGTCCTGAGCACAAGGCTCTCGGCATATTCACTTTTGCCGCTGGCCGCACCGCCCAGAACCAGCGTCAACATTGGGGCGTATACGGCGCAATGCCGCCCTCCGCAAAGGAGTAGCACCCGCCGTATACGGCCAGCGCCATATCCCACAGCGGGATGCTGGCCACCGCGCCGGTGCCCTCGCCCAGATGCAGCCCCGCCGTAATGATGGGTGCCTTGCCCAGTGCTTCCAGCACGATGCGCGCGGCAGGCTCTGCCGAGCAGTGGCTTGCAAACACAGCCTTTGCCGCCGCCGGGCACAGCCGCACGGCGCACAGCGCGGCCACCCCGCTGATAAAACCATCTGCCAGCACCGGCACCCCGGCCAGCGCCCCGCCCAGAAAGATGCCGCACAGGCCCGCGATGTCAAAGCCGCCCAGCTTGGAAAGCACATCCAGCGGGTCCTCCGGATCCGGCTCATTCTTCAGGATGCCGCGGCAGATGGCATCCACCTTGCGGGCAAGCCCTTCGTCCGAGAGGCCCGCACCGCGCCCGGTCATAAGCTCCACGGGCTGGCCCAGCAGCACTGCCGCCACCGCGCTGGAGGTGGTGGTATTGCCAATGCCCATTTCACCGGTGGCAATGAGCCTGTAGCCATCCTCTGCCAGTTCCCGGGCAAGGGCAATGCCCTCCCCAACGGCCTGCACCGCCTCAGCCCGGCTCATGGCAGGGCCTTTGGTAAAATCCGCCGTGCCTGCGGCAATGCGGCAGCTGCGCACGCCGGGCACCGGTTCGCCTGCCATGCCCATATCCACGGGCAGAACATCGCAGTGGGCCGTGCGGGCCATCTGGCACACGCTGGTGCGCCGCATGGCAAGGTTTTCGGCCACGGCACGGGTCACTTCCTGCCCGGTCTGGCTCACGCCCTGCGCCACCACGCCGTTATCCGCGCAGAGCACCACCACCACCCGGCGGGAGAGATCAAGCTCCGCACTGCCGGTAAGGGCGGCGGCATCCTCCAGCATGGTCTCCAGCCGGCCCAACCCGCCCAGAGGCTTTGCAAGGCTGGCCCAGTGGGCGTGTGCCGCCGCGCGGGCAGCTTCGTTGGCAGGGGTGATACCCGCCAAAAGTGCATTCAGTTCCGTTTCGGTCATTTTGGTCATCCTTTTGTTTTGCTGTATCGTTCTGCCGCGCGCACAAAGCGGCCCGGCAGGGGCGTGCCCGCCCAGTATAAATGCGGGAAGCCCGCATAGAAATTCTCGTTTGCAAAGCCGCATTCCCACTGCATTTTCTCGTTTTTACGGGCCGTAAATGCAGTGCCGTTTGCGGTGGAATCCCAGTGGTGGAATTCGTGGATGGGCAGCGTTTCTCCGGCGCAGAAGAGCATACTGTCTGCCTTGGCGGTCATTTCGGCATAGCCAAAGCGCACCAGCCTTCCCACCCGGATGCCATCGCCCGGCAGAACGTCTGCCATGGGCCACGCCTTACCGTCGGCATCCTCAAGGCTCCGGCCCAGATACAAAAAGCCGCCGCATTCGGCCGCTGTGGGCAGGCCCGCCTGCACGGCCTGCCGGATGGAAGCCAGCATGGTTTTGTTTTCACTCAGAGTTTTGGCGTACAGCTCCGGGTAGCCGCCGGGCAGATACAGCCCGCCTATATTTTCCGGCAAAACCGCATCCTGCACCGGGCTGAAAAGCACAAGCTCCGCCCCGGCATCCCGCAGTGCGTCCAGCGTTTCGGCATAGGTAAAGCAGAACGCCTCGTCCTTTGCCACCGCAATGCGGACGGATGTGGGTGCAGCTGCTCCCGGCAAAGCTTCCGGCGCAGGCTTTTCGGTCAGCACGGCAAGGCGCTGCCAATCCAGCACCAGTGCATCGGCCAGCAGAGCGATCTTTTCCTGCAGGTCGGCAATTTCATCTGCAGTCTTCAGGCCGAGGTGTCGGCTTTCTACCGCTGCCTGCGGCAAATGGGGCAGATAGCCCAGCACCGGCAGGCCGGTCTCCCTTTCCAGCAGGGCCTTGAGCATTTTATACAGCTTTTCGGAACAATCATTGAGCAGGATGCCCGAAACATGGCTGTTTTTGCGGAAGTTCATAAGGCCCTGAATTTGCGCGGCCAGCGTCACGCTGGCCCCTCCGGGCTGCACCACCAGCAGCACCGGCAGGCCCAGCGTATCCGCCAGTTCCCAAGCGCTGGCACGGGTGGTCAGGCCCTGACCATCATAAAAGCCCATAGCGCCCTCGCACACGGCGGCACCATGCCCGGCGGCATAGCGGGCAAAAATGGCCCGCACCATATCCCTGTTGGAAAGAAACAGATCCAGATTGTGACTGTCCACCTGCAGAGCCGAGCGGTGGAACATGGGGTCGATGTAGTCCGGCCCGCTTTTGAACGCACAGGGGTCGGCCCCGCGCTTTTTCAGCGCCGCCAGCACTGCACAGGCAACAGTGGTCTTGCCGCTGCCGGAAGAAGGCGCTGCGATGAGGAATTGCATCATTTGCGTGTACCCGTAATGAGGAAGATGGGGTTATTGGCCATGAGCAGGTGCAGTCGGCCCGCCGGTTTTGTGCGGCTGACGGCGATCTGCGTTACCTCTGCGGTCAGGCCCCGGGCCGTGAGGGCGGCAATGGCAGCGCCCAGCGTTTCCAGCGCAATGGCCGAAATGCAGATGCGTGCGTTCGGATTCTTGCCGAGCACTTCATCCAGCACGGCTTCCATGCCGCCTTTGGTGCCGCCGATGAACACGGCATCCGGCGCAGGCAGGTCTGCCAGCACATCCGGTGCGCGGCCCTCGATGAGGATGAGGTTGCAAGCATGGAACTTTGCCCGGTTTTACGGATCAGTTCACAGGCATCCGGTTCACACTCCACGGCGTAAACGCGGCCTTTGGGTGCCGCCAGCGCAAGCTCCACGCTCACACTGCCGGTGCCTGCACCCACATCCCACAGAGTGTCGGTGGGCATTACCGCCAGCTTTGCCAGCGCAGCAGCGCGCACCTCCTGCTTGGTCATGGGCACCTCGCTCCGGATGAAGCTTTCGTCCGGGAAGCCCGGCGCACGCAGCTGCGGCAGATCAAAGTTTTCCACCAGAAGCACGCTGAGTGGTGCAAAGCTCTGCCCCGCCAGCTCTGCAGCAGAGCCGTAGCGGATGGCTTCCGCCTCGGTGCCAAGGTTTTCGCCCACCACGCCGTGGGCTTCGCCCATACCGGCATCGGTCAGCTTCTGGCACAGAGAGGCGGGCGTTTCAGTGCCGCCGGTGAGGAAGAACACCGAACGGTTCATCATGCACTCGGCCACCGGGTCGCAGGCGCAGCCATGGGCCGAGACCAGCTTCCAGTCCTGCCACGGTCGGCCCAGCGCCGCTGAAAGCAGCTGGATGCTGGAAACGCCCGGATACACCCGCGCGGGGATGCCCAGCACCCGCAGCGGCGTGAGCAGACCGGACGCACCGGAGTAAAATCCGGTATCGCCGCTGTAAAGCACGGCAGCATCCTGCCCAGGGTTTTGTGCCAGCGTTTCCAGAATGTCAGCGGGCTGGTAGAGCGCGAACTGCCGGGCCGTGCAGTCTGCAGGCAGGCCCGCCAGCAGCCGCTTTGCACCGAACACAAGGCCCGCGCTGCGCACAGCCTGCTGTGCCTGCGCCGAAAGGGCTTCCCATTTTCCGCTGCCCATGCCGATCAGTGTGACCATTGCAAAATCTCCTTGCAATACGCTAAAATTTGTGTTTCCGTCTCGCCAGTTTCCGGCGGGCGGCGCAGCACCACCAGCTGTGCGCCGGTATCGGCAGCGGCCTGCACCTTCTCGGCAAAGCCGCCCGCTGCGCCGCCGTCCTTGGTGACGAGGTACCGGATCTGGAACTGTGTTATCAACGCCTTATTCAGCGCCAGACTGAACGGCCCCTGCATGGCAATGATATTCCGGTGCGGGACATTGGCCGCTTCACAGGCGGCAATGCCCTCCGGCGTGGGCAGGACGCGCGGGTAAAGCCGCGCCGGTTCCAGCCCGGCAAACACAGCCAGCTCCTTGGCACCGGTGGCAAGCAGGATATTGCCCTCTGTCCCGGCCAGATATTCTGCAGCCTGCGCTGCTGTTTCAAACACCGCACAGCCGGGCGGCAAGGGGCTTTGCGCACGCAGCAGGCGGCGGTATTCCACGCCCGCCTGCACCGCTGCAGCGCGGATGTTCCTGGTGGCATCCACTGCATAAGGGTGGGTGGCATCCACGCAGAGATCAGCTCCCGCCAGCAATGCCGCCATGGCATCCGGCTGCAGCCGCCCGGCGTGCACCGTGATGCCCGCCATTTCGCCCTGCTCCTCGGCACCCAGCGGCGTTGCCACGCACACCGTTACCGCAACGCCAAGCTCTGCCAGCTTTTTGGAAAAGCGACGGCCCTCGGTGGTGCCGCTGAACACGACCGCCTTCACTTACGGTACCCCCGCGGCGTGACCATCCGGCCCGAAAGGGCGCGGGTATTGCTGTTGCCGATATACACGGTGGTGAACATATCCACCGGCGTGTTTTCCAGCTCGGCCAGCGTCAGCACCCGGGCGCTCTGGCCCTCGCGGCCAATGTTGCGCACAAGGCCGCAGACGGTATCATCCGCCTTGCCGTTTGCGCGCAGGATGCGCACTGCCTTTTGCAGGTAGTCCGGCCTGCCCTTGGAGGAAGGATTATAGAGTGCAACACAGAAATCTCCCTGCGCTGCGCAGGCCAGCCGCTTTTCGATGACCTCCCACGGGGTAAGCCGGTCGGAAAGGGAGATCACGCAGAAATCGTGGGCCAGCGGCGCGCCCAGCACAGCCCCACCGCTGAGGGCGGCCGTAAGGCCGGGCACTACTTCTACGGCAACGTCCGGGTAATCCTGCGCCAGTTCCAGCACAGGGCTGGCCATACCGTAAACGCCTGCGTCGCCGCTGCACACCATCACCACGCGCCTGCCGGTATCCGCCTTTTCCAGCGCCCAGCGGCAGCGGTCGATCTCCTTGGTCATGCCGGTGGAATAATATTCCTCACATGGGAACTCCGGCTCGATCAGGTCAAGATAAAGTTTATAGCCGCAGATGGCATCTGCGTGTTCCAGAACGTTCTGGGCTTCCTGCGTCAGGTAGTAAACATCTCCGGGGCCAATGCCCACCACGTAGACTACCTTTTCCGGTTCGTCGATCTCAAATTCCATCGGGTCAAACATTCTGCCACCTCCAGTCCGGGGCATAAGGCCGCACGGCCAGCGCAAAGGTCACGCCGGTATGGGCATATTTGTGAAAAACGAGTGTCCCGCCTGCGGCCAGCACTGCCGACCGTTCACAGACATTGTCCACGCCGGTAACGCTCTGCACAAAGGCCGAAGGCGTAAAGCTGCCGGGGGCGGCACACAACTGTTCCGCTGTGAAAAACTGCGCCGGCCAGCTGTGGCTCTTACAGAAGGTCAGCAGGCCCGCCTCGTTTTGTTTTAAGTCGATGCTTGCCGCCGCCGTGATGCATTGCGGCGCAAGGCGGTTCTGGGCACAGAAAGCTGCAAAGGCTTCGGCCAGCGTTTCGGTGCTGGTGCCGCGTTTGCAGCCCACGCCCAGCACGCCGATGCGCGGCACCAGATGCAGCACATCCCCCGCCGGGCAGAGGGTGAGGGCAAAGTCCGGGTCATCTCCCGCCGTGATCCCATCAGGCGGTGCACCCGCAATGGGCCAGTCGGATGCAAACTGCACCGTTTTGCCCGCCAGCAGTGCACCGCTGACAAGCTTGATGTGCTCCGGCTCCAGCACGGTGCAGTTCTGGTGCTTTGCCCACTCGTCCACCGCAAACACACCGTTTGCGTCGGTGGCTGTGGTGATCACCGGCACCGCACCGCACACAGCGGCAAGCGCCCGGGCAAGGTCGTTGGCACCGCCCAGGTGGCCTGAGAGGATGGGCACGGCAAAGCGGCCGCACTCGTCCAGCACCACAACGGCAGGGTCCTGTGCCTTGCTTTGGCAGTGGGGCGCAATGGCCCGCACCGCAATGCCCACAGCACCTACAAAAACAAGGGCATCGCTCCCGGCAAACTGGCGGGCCGTCCAATCGGCAAGGTGCACCTGCCCGGCTTCATGGCCGCAGCGGGTCACACTGCCGGGATATGCCGCCGCCAGTTTTTGGGCCAGTGCAAGGCCCTTTGCCGTAAAGGCCAGATAGGCGCGGGTCACTGGTCGGTTCCCTTGCGGAACTCGGTGCTAAAGGCCGGGTCGTAGAGCTTGCTGCGCTCATAATTCCGGCCCAGAAAGCCGCCTGCCACAATGAGCGCCGTTTTGGTGATGCCCGCTGCATGAACGCTTTCCGCCAGCGTACCTACGGTGCAGCGCACCGTTTTTTCTTCCGGCCATGTGGCCTTATACACCACCGCTGCCGGGGTATCCGGCGTATAGGCACCGCCTGCCAGAAGCGCCTGCTGTACTTTGTCCACAAGGCCGATGGATAGGAAAATGACCATCGTTGCCCCGTGGGCGGCAAGGCTTGTCAGCTTTTCTTTTTCCGGCACCGGGGTGCGGCCCTCCATGCGGGTGATGATGACGGTCTGGCTGACGGTGGGCAGGGTGTACTCGGCGTTCAGCGCCGCTGCCGCGCCGCAGAAGCTGGACACACCGGGGGTATCATCGTAGGGAACGCCCTCGGCGTCCAGCACATCCATCTGCTCCCGGATGGCACCGTAAAGGCAGGGGTCGCCGGTGTGCAGGCGCACGGTGATCTTACCCGCAGCTTCCATCTGCCGCATCACATCCAGCACCTGCTCCAGCGTCATTTCAGCGCTGTTATAAATGGCGCAGTCGGCCTTTGCAAGGCCCAGCAGGGCCGGGTTCACCAGACTGCCCGCATAGATGATGCAGTCGGCTTTCTGAAGCAGGGCCGCGCCCCGCCGGGTGATGAGGTCCGGTGCGCCGGGGCCTGCACCAACAAAATGTACCATAACGTTACTCCTTTACCAAAACGGTGGCAAAATAACCGGCCTGTTCCTGCGGCCGCTCAAGGGAAAGATCCGGGTAGACCCGCTCGTCCGGCAGACCGCAGTTGCACACAAGTGCGCTTTTTTTCAGCTTATCTGCCTGCTGCAGGGTATCCAATAAGACAGGCAATTGCCTGCCGGCTTTCATCAATACCTTGGTGCCGGGCATTTCCAGCACGCGGTCTGTCCAGCCGCCGGGCGCAATGGTAAGCGGCGTATCCATGCCGCCGGTCAGCGGCACATTCAGCCGCGCCGCCGCCGCACAAAAGCTGGGCACGCCTGCCGCCATGGCGGTGGCATAACCCCCGGCCTGCAAGATCTCCTGCAGGTAACCAAAGGTGGCATAGATGGAAACATCACCGATGTTCAGCATGGCAACGTCCTGCCCGGCATCCAGATACTGCCGCACCGCGGCGGCGGCTTTTTCGTGCGAAGCCACCAGCGCGGCCGGGTCACGGCTCATGGCAAAGTACAGCGGGACGATGGTCTTGCCGTCCAGCGCTTCTCCCAGCGCACTGCGGGCGATGTCCAGCGCCAGCATCTGGCCGGAAGCAGTCTGCGGCGCGGCCAGCACCGGGCACTGCCGGATGAGCCGCACAGCCTGCAGCGTCATCAGCTCCGGGTCGCCGGGGCCGACGCTGACACCGTAAAATGTACCTTTCAGTTCTGCCATTCCTGCATCAGCTCCTTTGCCGTTTTTGTCTCGCCCAGCGGGCCGTGCTGGTTGGAGAACAGCACCGCGCCCACCCGGAAAGCCCCGCCTGCCCGTCGGTCCAGATGCATCTGGATGGCGGCAAGGATGCTTTCCAGCACCGGTGCACGCAGCTGCGCGCCGTCCAGAATGTCAAGGCAGGCATCGGTGGTGGCGGCATCCATCAGGGCGGCGCACACCTCATGCGCGGCACCGCACAGCGCCGCATGGGCGCAAAACACTTCAGCGCGGCCATCCGCCGTGTGGGAGTGGGTGTTCATGACCCCTGCCGCCAGCTTGCAGAGCTTGCCCACGTGGCCTACCAGAAGCACTTCCTCAAATTTGGCCGTGGCAGCCATATCCAGCGTATCCCCGATGAAGTTGGAGGTCTTGACCACCGGGAACCGCTCGAACTGCGGCAGAGCGCTGGCCAGATAATCCAGCCCGTAGTTGCCGGGGGCCAGCACCAGCCGCCGGGGGCCGGGGGCATTTTTTGCACGCAGTGCGGCCTGATTCATTTCCAGCTGGATGGTATCCAGAATGGCCTGCTGGCTCATGGGTTCCACGATGCCGCTGGTGCCCAGAATGGAAAGCCCGCCCTCCACCCCGATGTGCGGGTTGAAGGTGCGCTTTGCCGTCTCGGCACCGCCCTCGATGGAAATGGTCACTGCAAAGCCGCCGGTGTAGGCAGCATTTTCAGCTTCCCGTTCCAGCGCCTCGGCGATCATCCGGCGCGGCACATGGTTGATGGCGGCTTCGCCTACGGGCTGGTCAAGGCCGGGCTTCGTCACACGGCCCACCCCCTCGCCGCCAAAGATGCGCACGCCGGGGGCAGCCGGTTCCAGCACCACTGACGCGACCACCGGCAGGCCCGTGGTCACGTCCACATCGTCGCCGCCGTCCTTGCGGTTGGCACATACCGCACCGGCATCCGTTCTGCGGCAGTAAATGGGTGCCACCTCCACCACAATGCCCTTGGGCGTGCGCAGAGCCACCGTTTCCGGTTCGCGGCCGGTCAGCAGCAGACGCGCCGCCCCTGCAGCCCCCAGCGCGGCACAGGTGCCGGTGGTATAGCCGCAGCGCAGCAGCTTCTGCCCGCTGCGGACGTAATGCTCAAACTGCGGCTTTCCGGCGGGTGCCTTTTCGGCTTCCGGCTCCGGTGTGCCGAACAGAGCCGTGTACTGCTGTTCGGTCAGGCCGTACAGGGTGCGGATGTTCTCCGGCTGAAACGCCTGTTCCGGGGTCAGCACGCCGGAAACACCACCGGGCGAAACGCACACCACCGTGTCCGCTATTTTTTTCGGCCAATTCCAGCTCGTGCAGGCTCAGGATCACCGCCAGCTGACCGGTATGGGCCAGCTCCCTTAAAATGGTGAGCAGCTCGATCTTGCCCTTGATATCCAGAAAAGAGGTCGGCTCGTCCAGCAGGATCACTTCCGGCTGCTGGCACAGTGCCCGGGCCAGCAGGATGCGTTGGCGCTGGCCGTCGCTGATGCGGTTAAAATCCCGGTCTGCAAGGTGTGCCGCGCCCACCAGCTCCAAAGCTCTGTGCACCTGCTGCCTGTCCTCGGCAGACAAAATGCCCAGCCGTCCGGTGTAGGGATAGCGCCCAGCCGAAACAAAGTCAAAGCAGGTGGTCAGCTCCATCCGGCGGCTGTGGGGAGCCATGAGAGCCAGCTTTTTGGCCCGCTCCGTTCCGGTATAGGCAGTAAGATCCTTCCCCGCCAGCAGCACTGTACCGCCCATGGGGGCCAGCTGGCCCGCCAGTGTGCGCAGTAAGGTGGATTTGCCTGCGCCGTTGGGGCCGATCAAGGTCAGGATCTGGCCCGGCTGCACCCCGAGGCAAATATCCGAGAGCAGCGGTGTCTTGCCGTAGCCGATGGCAAGCTCCCGCGCAGTGCAAAGTGCTTTTTCGTTCATCATGCGCCCTCCCGCTCTGAATTGCGCCGCACCAGCAGCCAGATGACCACCGGTGCGCCGAACACGGCCGTGACCGAGCTGATGGACAGCTCCGTGGGCGCGAACAGACTGCGGGCCAGCAGGTCGCAGAACAGGCAGAAAGCCGCACCGCCCAAGCAGCACCCCGGCAGCACATACAGCGGCTTTGCGCTGCCCAGCAGCTGCTTGACAAGGTGCGGCACCGCGATGCCTACAAAGGAGATTGGCCCCGCAAAGGCGGTGACGCAGGCCGCCAGCAGGCTGGATAGCAGCACCAGCGCTGCCGAGAAAGGCTTGACATTCACGCCCACGCTGCGGGCATATGCTTCGCCCATCTGGTAGGCGGCCATGGGCTTGGAAAGCAGAAAGGATGCCGCCAGCGCAGGCAGCACCACCAGTGCCGCAGCCTGCACATTGGCCCATGTCACGCCGGAAAAGCTGCCCTGCGACCAGTTGTGCAGGTTGACGATGTTGGAATCCTGCGCAAAGGCCACCACGATATCGGTGATGGCGGAGCAGATATAGCCGATCATCACACCGCAGATGACCAGAATGCTCATGCGCTGCACCCGCCGGGCCACCGCCAGCACAAAGGCCATGGCAGCCATGGCCCCCGCAAAGGCAGCCGCGATCATCGTGGCCGAGCTGGTCAGCATCCCGCGGTCCAGAAACACCACCATGGTCAGGGCCACCGCCAGCTTTGCGCCGCTGGAAACACCCATGACAAAGGGCCCGGCAATGGGGTTTGCAAAAAAGGTCTGCAGAAGGTATCCCGCTGCGCTGAGGGCTGCCCCCAGCAGCGCCGCCATGACCGCGCGGGGCAGGCGCAGCTGCAGGATGATGTTCCCCGCAAGCGCATCACCGCCCTTGCCCAGCAGTGCCGTCAGCACCGCTCCCGGTGCAAGGGATACGCTGCCCCAGAACAGGTTCAGCGCAAAAAGCACAGCCACGGCTGCCGCAAGGGCAATATAGGCGGCTGCAAGGCGTCTGGTACGGGTCATAGGCTTTCCTTTCTGTAAAATTTTCCTTCTTTAGTCCACATGGGTGAGGAATTTCAGGGTACTGGCGGCAGGTGTGCCCTTGGTAAACACCCGGTTCATGTCCACGATCAGGTCTGCCAGCTCCATGCTCTGCTGGAACAGGCTCTGGGTGGTGCACCACACCTGACCGTTCTGCACCGCTTTGAACTCGTTCAACAGTGGGAAACGCTCGGTCAGCTGGTTCACCGATGCGATCATGCCCTCGATGGCGCTGTTGTAGATGAGCACATCGGCATCCTTTGCACCTGCATAGAAGTCCTCAAGCGGCAGGTTCATGGTAGCAAGGCTGTTACCATTGTCCGTCAGGTCCGCAAAGACATAGCTGCCGCCCGCCATCTCGATCATGCGGGCCACATAGTCACTGCCTTTGCGCACAGTGGCAAGGTTGTTGGTGGTCAGCGAGAAGAAGGCGCAGCTTTTTCCCGTGGGTTCCTGCGAGAGGATGGGCTGAACGGCTGTCTCCTGCGCGGAAAACACCTGCTCGGCCTGTTCTTCCCTGCCCAGCAGGATGCCGTAAAGCTTGATCCACTCCATGCGGGCCAGCGGGTCGCTCTCGTAGCTGGAACGCTCCACCAGCACCGGGATGCCAAAGTGTTCCAGCTGTTCCTTTACCTCCGGCGTGTGCAGGATCATGGTATTCTCAATGGCAAGGCGGCAGCCCGCTGCCAGGATCTGCTCGTAATCCGGGGCGCTGTACTTGCCTGCATACGCGATTTTTCCCTCTTCCATGGCCTGCTGCACCTCGGGCAGATACCAGCCCTCGGCCTTGGTGCCGGAAAAGGCCACGCTGTCCAGTGCGTCCAGATGCAAAAGCAGATCCATCACCGAGGTGGAGACCAGATAAATATTCTCCACCGGCTGGCGCAGCACAGTCACATCAGCGGGCAGACCGTCCACCTCCGCAGCATCTTCCGGCACAACAAGGAACCGTGCATCCGACTCCGCGATGGTCAGCATGGTATAGCCGCCCTCATAGCAGTCCGCTGTGAACTGCTGTGCATAGTCCAGCTGGTAATGATGGGAGAAAACAAGACTTTCCGTATTGGCAGGTTGAGCCTTGCTGCCGCAGCTGGTCAGCGTCAGCGCCGCAGCGGGGATCAGTTTCAGAAATTGGTTGCGAGTGATTTTCATTCAAATATCCGGACGTTTGTCGTTCCGACCCCTCTTGTGAAAAGGCGTTTGGAGCGGCCCTGCGGTTGCGCAGCAATGAAAGCCCCAGTGGGTCTTTCAAGCAGGCGAGCGATCTGCGATAGCAGATGGAAGGGCTTTGCCCTGACAAGCGTCGGAGCCGCGACAAACGCGAAATAAAAAATTGATTTTCCGCTGAGTATGCCCAGAGCGTGAGCGGAGGGCATTCTCAATCGTTAGCCTTCAAACTTGCGGAATCAAAGGTCAGCGTATACTCGATCTCGTGGGGGGTGCTCATGGCAACGGTATCGGCGGTGACATCCAGTGCGGTATCCAGCGCCGATACCGGAATTTCAAAGGTGGAATTGCCCTCGGTGTTGGTGGGCAGATACTTCTCGCCGTCCACGAGCATATAGTCGTAATTGGGGCTGCTCCACACGATGGTAGCGGTCATTTTGCCGTCTGCCACGGTCAGGGCGGCGGGGCTCTCCACGGTGGCACGGCCGGAGCCGCCTTCCAGCGTCACCTCACAGGTGTAGGTGCCGTCTGCCGGGGTCTCGGCTTCCGCAGCCTTTTCCACGGCATCACGCACGCTGACGACATGGTCGTACCACTTGCCCTTGGTGCCCAGAATGGCCAGATCAAAGTCGGCATCCACAGCAGAGACCGGAATATCGAAGCCGTACACCTCCTCCGAGGTGCCGTCGGAATAGGTGACGGTATCTGTGGTGGGCTGCAGCCAGTCGGCCTCGTGGTCGGCGGCATCGGAAGCCTTGCCCAGATACAGGTTGACGATATGGGTGGAAGCAAGGCTGACATGGAAGGTCATCTGGCCGTTCTCCACGGTCAGGGTGCCCTTGCCGTCGCAGGCTTCGTTGGCGTGGAACATGCTGCTGTCGGTGTCAAACTCGGCGGTATACACGCCATCCGGCAAAGCGGCGGTCTCAGCGGCAGAAGAAGCCACAGAGGATGCCGCCTCGGAAGAAGCAGCACTGGAAGCTGCAGAAGATGCCGTGGAAGAAGCGCCGCAGCCCACCAGCAGACTCAGTGCCAGAGAAGCAGCGACAACACAGGAAAAAACGCGTTTCATAGGAAATACCTCTACATTATAAGAAATCAGCTTTTATTATACCATTGTTCAGATAAAAAATGAACCCTCTCCACCGGATGCCGCAAAGCGGCCGCGAGACGGAGAGGGTTCGTTTGATCAACCGTTCAGAGAATCGATCGCCGCCTTGGTGTGGGCGACATACAGCTTCTGGACATCCTCGATCCCGCCCAGACCAGCGATCTGGCAGTCGATGCTGTCGAAAGCACCGGAAGCCTTGAACTGGCTCAGCCAGGAGTCGGCATCCTCACCGGCCATATCGTTGTTGGCGTGATCGCCGGCAACCACCATCAGCGGGCGCAGGATGACCTTGGTGTAGCCCGCAGCCTTGACAGCCTCGATGACGTTCTCGCAGGCAGTCTCCTCCGGCTCGCCCTCAACGGTGCCAATGAACACATTGTCGTAGCCCAGAGTCTGCATAGTGGTCTGCATCTGGCTGTAGCTCACCTTTGCGGTATGCGAGGTACCGTGGCCCATAAAGACAAAGGCGGTCTTGTCCGCCGCAGCGGCATCCAGACTGTCGTAGCCGGCTTCCTTCACGGCAGCAGCGGTGACAGCCTTGGCAACGTCTTCCTTGTCCTGATTGATGATGGTGGCATCGGAGCCGACCTCGCCCAGCAGGGGCTCAGCCACAGCGACAGATTCAAACTTGTCGCGGTAGGTGTCGATCATTTCCATCATTTCGTCATACTCAGCGCCGTGCATCAGGTGGGTGGGCTGGACGACAAGGTTCTTCACGCCGTTTGCCACAGCGCGGTCCATGGCCTGCTGCATATTATCGATCTTTTCGCCGTCACGGGCCTGCACATGGTTGATGATGATCTGTGCGGTGAAGGCGCGGCGCACGCTCCAGTCCGGGTATGCGGCCTGCAGGGCATCCTCGATGCCCTTGATGTCCTTCACGCGGCTGTCGTTGAAGGAGGTGCCGAAGGAGACCACCAGCAGCTCGTTGTCGCCGATGTCGTCCTGATTGCGGGCATCGTCCTTGGAGGCATCGCCGGTGTCACGGCCAAAGTAGTCGGGGTCGGCGTTCTCGCCTTCCACCAGTTCCTTCTGGGCGTCGGTCAGAGCATCCCATGCAGCCTTGGCAGCTTCGCACTGAGCGTCGGTGTCATCATTGCGCTCCTGCACATAGATGGCATCGATTAGGTCTGCCACATTCTTTGCTGCCATTTCGTCAGCCTCCTCGCTGCTCGCTTCGCTGGAAGCGGCAGACGCAGCGGTGCTGGATGCAGTGCCGGAAGCAGCACCGCCGCAGCCGGTGAGCACGCCGGCGCACAGAGCCAGAGCCGTAACAGCTGCGGCCAGCTTTTTGGTTTCGATCTTTCTCATTGTTCTTGTCCTTTCCTGCTGGATAAATTGCGGTTTGAACCAAACAAAGGGTACAGGAAAGAAAGATGAAAGAAGAGGCCCTTCTGTCCTGCGGATGGCATGACAAAAAGACCTCTGTTGTTTCAGGGCTTTTTGGTACAACCAATTCCTCGTGATCTGGGGTTTGCACCCCCGTACCAACAGCAGGCAGGTTTCCTGACTGAAAGATCGCCGCCCGGCATCCCCTTCCCGGAGCAATGCTCCAGTGGCTGGTGCAAAGCACCCTGATGCGGACTCCCTTATCACAGTGACGAGATCGTGCGGGATTTGCACCCGCTTCCCTTTTACCCTTTCCGCCGTGCAGTGCATCGGCAAAAGGCACCTGCTGTTTTTCTGTTCAGTTCGTCCGGCATTATATCATAAAACTGCGCAGAATGCAATAAAAAACGGCATCCTGCCTTTTTATAAGGAAGGATGCCGTTTGGAGATCGAGCCAAATGCGGAGCTTACTGGAGCGCACGGATCGCATTGATGGTGATTTTGTACTGGCAGGTCACGCTGTCAAACAGCTCTTTGGTACCTTCCAGTGTGCCTGTGCGCAGCACCTCGGTCAAATCGTAGGTGGGCTGATACAGGTTGGTAAAACCCAGGTTCTGGCACACGCCCTTGAGCGTGTGTGCCGCACGGAATGCTTCCTTCACATTTCCTTCCTTCAATGCCTGCTCCAGTTTCGGATAGCTGTCGTCGTTCAAAAACATCAGCGTAAATCTGCAGATCATGCCTTCGTTGTAAAGCCGCTTGAGCACATCCTCATAATTTGCGCCCATCTGTCTATAACATTCCTGAATCGTCATGGTTTGTCGCTATGCCTTTCTTTTTCTACTGATCCCGCCTGATTTGCCACAGAGTGACAAAAGCGCCATCCATTTTGTTGCACTTTGTTGCGTTTTTAATATATCACGCCTTCCTGCGTTTTTCAATGCAGAGACAAAAAGTCTTGCACTTTTCACATATTGTCACGAGTTTTCTTGCAATTTGCCTATCAATTTCTT
>ENA-OQBL01000170-OQBL01000170.1-human-gut-metagenome-genome-assembly--contig:-NODE-170-length-38110-cov-5.090909_pt1 | contig 38110 bp, 38 predicted proteins | sample MGYA00242747_ERZ504553 | MGnify/ENA primary metagenome ERZ504553 (study PRJEB26092, sample SAMD00036240) | human gut metagenome | host: Homo sapiens | study: EMG produced TPA metagenomics assembly of...
CTCCGGCGCCCAGAACCAACGGTCGGCCCAGACATCCTTCTTTTGGAGCGCCATGCCCTTATACTTCCAAGTCTGCAAATCATCGGAGGTATAGACTTCAATGCCGTCATCCGCATGGGTGCCGTATATTCGTGATTGGTGCGCCGGTTGTAGGCCAGCCGGTCATGGTCGAAACATTTCCGGAGGAGGTCGCTCCAGTGTCCGTGGTCGCCTCCAATGGCGGTGCTCACGGTGTCGGCCTCGGTTTCGCATATCAGTCCTACGCCTCCGGAGTCCATCAGGTTTTCCTGTATGCCTGTACCGGTATTGTCGCCGGCTATGAGGAGCATTTTCAGCTGGGGCTGTTCGGGTTCGGGGGTATTTGCCTTTTCCTTCCCCAAAGTGTCCCATTTGGTCTTTTCCATGCGGTAGGTCTTTATTTTTTTCCCGGTAGGTGTCCAGCAGCGCGTTGTGTATGGGTTCTGCCAAACGGCGTACCTAGGTCAGCGCACCTTTGCCGGAAGCGGGAGGCGCGGTGACGAATACTTGCAGACAGGGATACTTGTGCTTTCGTCCGTACACAAAACTTACCAGTTTGTTGAGGGTGCTTCCCAGCACGGTTGCCGCACCCAGCAGCAGGATATCCCGTTGGGCGGGAGAGTTACCGCAGTCTATGATTCCTTGCAGGAAGGCGGGCCAGCGGTAGTCGGGGAAAGAGGGAAGTCGGGCAGGGAGGATGGTCTTGGACACGCCGTCGGACAGGGGGGAGGCTGGGTCCGTGAAAACGGCATCGGGCGGAGTCCCGTCGGAAGCATCCGGATGGGCATTATAGGATACGCGCGCACGTGTGTGGGTGTGGAGAGACTGCAAGTTCTGCAAGTTTGCAAGTTTCGGGTCCATTTTCACCCCGGCCACCTCTGCCAGATGGAAGACGGTTCCCAAGGAATTTCTGCCTGTTCCTTTGGTCAGGGCATGTCCGTACAGTTTGTCTGCTTCATCGTGGTGGTACTTTTCGGATATGCGGCAGATGCGGTGGAACCGGGTGCGTCCTTCTTCTCCGCAACTGTTGGCTATGGCAAAGGCCAGCGGCATATATTCCTGATAGGTGGGGGCCACATTGACTCCCGCTTGTTCGATGGCTGTTACCAGCTGTTCCAAGATAGAAATAGAATCGTTCATTTTTAATATTTATGGTTATTGATTTCGCTTCTCCGTCGTGCGACAGAAAACAGGCTCTGGACAAGTCGGCATTGGCCCTGTCCACTTTCAGTTCGTATTTCCATTCCAGATACTCCCATGCGGTGTGCAGGGCATTGTCGAAGGATTCTTCCACGCTCAGGAAAGGGTTTATGCGGTAAGGGATAAACAGGTTTTACTCCCTGGTTTCCGGGGCTGACAAAGGAAAGTACGGGGTGCAGCACTTCATCGGCAAAGAGCGGTCGCGCCACATTGCCGCTTCTTCGGTGGAAGCCAGTTCGTCAATATCTATGACAAAGAGGCCCGAAGGAACTTGCATGCATTGCTCTTTGCAGTAAGAGAAGATACCTGCCGGAGTGACATACGGTAAAAGGGTCTGTTTATTCTTTCGGAACACTTGCTTGTCTCCGAGTCCGGCTCTGACTTTACGCGTCAGTTCTTCCAGTTGCGGATTGGTGCTGATGTAGGTATGAAGCCCTGCCACACTGCATATACATGTGGGTATTTTATTGGTGACGGGTGCATTGAAAAATGACATGATGTATTCTTTCATAAAAGAAATTGATTTTGATTTATCTGCACAAATATACGGGTAGGGAATGACGTATGGAAATCGGTTCATAACCGTTTACTATCTGTTTACTATTGGTGCATGCTATTGATTATATATTGATAAAATATGGATTTTGATTAACGATCTGTTGATAATAATTAAAGAATAGAGAAAAGAAATAGTATATGAATGAAAAACCTGATATGATGATAAATATTTATGGCGGAAACAATCTGATTGCCCCTGTGGCGTCTTCCGCCATTCAGAACTTTTATGGCGACCGGGGTGATGAGGCCGCCGACCAACCGGAAGATTCTGAGAAAACGGAGAGTACAGAAAGTGTGACGGATGAGAAGCCGGCACAGGAGCCGGCGGAACTGTCGGATGATGAATTTTACGTATCGGTCTATATACCCGATATAAAGGTGATGAGGGCTTACAAGATACTTTTGGGAGAGTGTACCACGGCACGCGAACTGGCGGTGGTGGTAGGAAAGATGCTGGCCGATGAGAACTGTAGGAATGTAGACAAACACACGGTGGTGAAAGCGGCTTTCATCAAGTCGTTGCTACCTTTTGCCAAACGGCTTGTGTCGGGCGGTACGATAGCCAATATACGGGCGCAGATTAATAATATGCTGGCTAGTAAATAATTTTTTCAGTTATCCTCTTACTCCATTGGCACGTTAGCAAATCGGCAAATTATTTATGTTGCGGGATTATCAGATAGAGATGAAAACACGTCTGATGGAAGCGTGGAAAGCTCACCGGAGTGTGATGGTGCAGATGCCTACCGGTACGGGCAAGACACATTTGCTGGCATCTGTGGTCAGTGAGTTCGTGTCTTCTGCCGGCAGCGGGGTATGGCTTATTGCCCATCGTAGGGAACTGGTGGCGCAAATGGAGGAAACGCTGGCTAAATATGGTATCCGGAGGGAGGATACTCCGGTCAGGGTGATGTCTGTCCAATGGCTGTCCCGGCACTGGAATGAGGCGGGTGATGCTCCGGGACTGATTGTGATAGACGAGGCTCATCATGCCTTGGCCGCTTCTTACACGGAGATGTGGAAGCGTTATCCTGCCGCAAAGAAACTGGGTGTGACTGCCACACCTTGCCGCCTGAACCGTAGGGGGTTCACGGAACTGTTCGAGGTACTGGTTACTTCGTGGAGTATTGCCGAGTTTATTGAAAAAGGCGTGTTGTCTGTGTTCGATTATGTATCCATCCGTCCCGGCAGCGAGGAGCAGCGGCTCATTGACGGTCTGGAGAAACGGGGGGCCGATGGGGATTATCAGGTGAAAGAGATGGATGCGGTACTGAACAGGCGTCCCGGTATCGAGCGCCTGTACCGCAGTGTCAGGCAGTTTGCTTCCGGCAAGAAGGGGATGGTGTATGCCATCAGCATTGAACATGCCCGGCGGATAGCGGAGTATTACAGCAGGCGGGGAGTGAATGCGGTGGCTGTGGACAGCAAGACTCCTGCTATGGAGCGTAAGCGGATGGTGGAGGAGTTCAGACATGGAAAAATCGAGGTGCTGGTGAATGTGGATGTATTCAGCGAGGGGTTCGACTGTCCCGATGTGGAGTTTGTACAACTGGCCCGTCCTACTTTGTCACTGGCTAAATATTTGCAGCAGGTAGGGCGCGGATTGCGGAGATCGGAGGGCAAGGAGGCGTGTATGCTGATAGACAATGTGGGGCTGTACCGCATTTTCGGGCTTCCTACACAGCGATGGAACTGGGATGCTATGTTCCGGGGACGGATGGCGGGAAAGGGGAGTTTGCCCGGACGGATGAACTGTGATGCTTCCGTTACCGCTTTTCCGGTGGTGGAAAGGCCGGCTGAAGCCGGTGGGGACTTGGTGGTGGTTATGGAGCACGGGCGTTTGCTTTCTTCCATCAGAGAGCAGGCTTTGCCGGATGAGAAGGAGCAGTCACCGTCATGCAGGCTGAGGGCATTTGTAGATAAGGAAACAGGTCTTTGGGGATTGGAAAAGGGAGATGAGATGTTGCCGGACGCTTCGTTTAAAGAGATTTTGAGTATCAAAGGACGTTTTGCCGTGGGGAGGCTTCGGAACGGGTGTGTCCGGGTACTGGATGATACGGGGGCTTTGGTGGCCGAACCGGGGCATTGCCGTGAGGTGAGGTTTCTGAAAGATGATTTGTTGCAAGTCCGTCATGCCGGGAATTCGGTGTCTTATGTGGATTTACGGAACGGCCGGTGTTATTCTGTCCGCCCGCGTGTCCTCAGATACGGGAGCATAGAATTGTTACAGGTGAACCGTACTTATTACAGCAGGACAAGGCAGGTGTATGCCAATACATGCGGGGTTGCCTTCTTCGTCCATCGTGTGGATGGGGTTTTATGTGAAAGATGTACGATGGCAGAGTGCCTTCCCGATGCCGCCGCATGGAAGATGGAGGCTTTTGTTGTGAACCGCAGGTTTGTCTGTTGGAGGGGGATGAGGAGCGTGCTTATTACCTGAGCGGACGGTTGCCGGATCAAAGTATTGTGGTGATGGATGAGGAGGGACGGTATTATCATGTGGAGAAAGGGCATGGAAAGCGTTATGTGGCCTGTAACCGTCCGTCGGACCGGAGTGAGGATTTTGATGAGGCGGTGGCATTGCTCCGAAGACAGGCGGACGAGCGTGTGGAGAAACGCTTGCGTGAGGAGAAGTGCGAGTATGAACGGAAACGGCAGCGTATAATCAGCAGGAGTGTGGAGGCCGTACCTTTTCAAATAGGAGTGAAATGGGGGCTGAGGACAGCGGAGCGGATTTTGATTCCACCTGTCTATCGGAGGATATTGCATCCGGTGGGTGGTTATTGCGCCTATCAGGACAGCTCCTGCCAGTGGGGGGTACTGGCTGTAGACGGAAGGATCATTATCCGGGCCCGGTATATGGAGGTGGAGATAGACAGGGATGGAACGGCGCGTCTTACTTTGGTTCCGGGGAAGATGGAAACGGTGAAGCTGACGGACTGATAGGATAAAAAGCAGGGGATAACTTTTTGTCAAACCGATATTTGGCGATGGAATACGTGTCATTATGAAAAGTTTTGTAACTTTGCAGCCGATTTTTAAAAAGGAGATATTGATATGGAATTACCTGATGACCCGATGATGCTTTTCAGCATGGTGAATATGAAACTTCGTGACTGCTATCATTCGCTGGACGAGCTTTGTGATGATATGAATGTAGACAAGGAGCTGTTGGTGAAAAAACTGAAGGCGGCCGGATTTGAGTATAGTAAGGAAAACAACAAGTTTTGGTAGATAGAGGGATCAGCCCGTTCCGGAAGAATGTGTGGAACGGGCTGATTTTTTTATTGAGGTACCTATTGATTATTTTTGTATAAGTCCTGTTTCCGGTATTGCAACAGGGATGTTCCGGTATGCCGCTTGAAGAAACGTCTTAAGGTGGCAAGATTGGCAAACCGGGTTCTTTGAACGATTTCCTGTATGCTGATGGATGGATTCTCCAATAGTGCGTAAATCTCTTGCAGGGTATAATGTATAATCCATTCTTTGGGGGATTTTCCGCTTACCAGGGTCAAGGCTTCAGTCAGGTATTTGGAGGAAACATGCAACTTTTCGGCATAGAACGCCACTTCTTTGTTTTCTTTGTAATGCTTTAACAGCAAATCCAGAAAAAAGTATCCGATTTCTTCTTTATGCAAGGTGGTGACTTTATGTTCTTTTACCGTGCTGTAATAGTCTGCATAAAGTTCCAGAAAAGGTAATTTCAGCAGATTGGTAATAGATTCTTTTGTAAATAAATAAGTTGGCGAAGTGGCTCTGTTGTATAATAACCGGAAATAGATGGAGAACTGTTCCGCTTTCTCTTGGGATAGCGAATAGACGCAGTGGGTCTGGGTGTAGGTATGAAAACCGGTCGGAAAACGTTTGATACTTCCATTGATCACGTCATAAAAAAGGACATTTGAAAAAGTACAATAGTCGATGGTGAAAGTCGGGCTGGATTTTATAAATGAAACCAGGAATCCCGGCATGAAAATAAGAATATCGTTTGCGCAAATAACATATTTCCGGAGGCCAACCTGGATCTCGGCATTTCCTTCGGTACATATACCCAAAACTCCTGCCGGCATATAAGAGGGGTATTTGCTGAAAGGCACTGTGTGCGCATCCATATAAATACTGAAATCTTGGTCGGACAGTCCTTCTTTGGTATCCTGTGGTTTTGGGTTATTATATAACATACTTTGTATCAAATCTAGCTTCACAAAATTAGAATTTAATGATACATTCCACCGGGAGTAGTGGACATAAGGGAAAATAAAACGGAAAAAAACTACGTGTATTTGATTTTTTTAATATACTGATAGGAAAACAATTTGAGCTTTCCGTAAGTTGTAGGAGAACACGGAAAATTATTCTTTTTTACAGAAAGAAGGGTGAATTCAAAAAGACCGTTTGATTGGTTTTTGAATTCACCCTTTATGAATGGATCGGAGTTATTTTTGCGCCAGTAATTTGGCTATGGCACGGTCGGGTTTCCCGGTTTCTGTCAGGGGAAGTTTGAATACCGGAACAAAACGTTTGGGACGCCAGTAGGGAGGTAATTGATGTGTGCAGGTCTGTTCTATGTCGTCGGGCAGTTGTCCTTCGGCAAGCAGTACAATGATTTCTCCGAATTTTTCGTCGGGGGCGGAGGTGATCAGGAAAGGAACGGACAGGTGTTCTTTCAATGCGGCCTCTACTTGTTCTATCTGCACTTTTACTCCTCCTGTATTGATCGTGTTGTCTTTTCTGCCTAGAATGCGGAATTGGTTCTGTCCGTTTATCTCGGCTATGTCATTGGTCACCAGTTCTTTTTCGCAAATTTCGGGAGCGTATATCACCAAGGTGTTTTCTTTACTCAGACGGATCTGTATGCTCTCGAAAGGGGTGTACCAGTCTGAAGCTTCAGGACCGTTCAGTCTGCGTAGGGCAATGTGTGACAAGGTTTCGGTCATGCCGTAGGTAGACCATACGGCATGGGGGAAAATCTTTTAACGCAGCGTTCAGTTGGGAGTCGATAGGACCGCCTCCGATAATGAGGTGTCTGATTTGTTGCAATATCGCTTTCTCTTCGGGAACTTGCAGTGAGTTATAGACTTGCATGGGGATCATGGCGGCAAAGACGGGTGCTTTTGTCAGGTCTTTTAAAGGATGTCCGGAGGGGGTGACAGGCAGCAAGTCCAGTCCCGCTACCAAGGCACGTATTACCACCATTTTTCCGGCAATGTATTGCAAGGGCATACAAAGCAGGGCGGAATCTTCTTTTTGCAGTCCGAGGAAGGAACAGGTGAGGCAGGCGCTTTCCATCATGCGTTCTTTTTCTACATACAGTTCCTTGGGTTTGCCGGTGGAGCCTGAAGTATGTACCGGCAGGGTGTCTGCCGGGTCAAACCATTCGGAAAGAAAGGAGAAAAGTTCCTGCCGGAAACTTCGGTTGTCGGCAGGGATATTCATTCTTACCATTTCAATTTCCCAGTTGGAGTAGGGGATGCTTTCTATCAGAATGGTCTGTTTGTTTCTATTGGTGCAGAATTTTGTCATTGTTTCAGCCAGTTTAGTAAGTCGGGTTCTTGTTCTTCGGGGTGGAACCAAAGGCAGTCTCCTTCGATGTGAAGCGGATAGTCTATATTGTCGGTAAACAGCAAGCCGGTACCTAGTCCTTGGGGGAGGGCGGGCTGCAAGGTGGCACACCATTGTGCGATGGCATTCAGTCCGATATTGGACTCCAGAGCGGAAGTGACCCATGAGCCGATGCCTCTTTCAGCCGCCAGTTCCATCCATTCTTCGGAGCCGCTGATTCCTCCGTGCAGAGAAGGTTTCAGGATAATGTACTGAGGACGGATGGTTTCCAGCAATTCTATTTTCCGGTCGCGCCGGTTGATGCCTATCAGCTCTTCATCCAGTGCAATGGGAAAGGGGGTGGCGGCACAGAGCCGGGCCATTTCATTCCATTGCCCCGCACGGATGGGCTGTTCGATGGAATGGAGCTGGAATTCGGAAAGACGATGTAACTTTTCGAGGGCATCGGCAGGAGAGAAAGCACCGTTGGCATCTACACGCAGTTCGATTTGGGCTGGGGTGAAATGCCGGCGGATGTGCGCCAGCAGCTCCAGTTCCTTTTCAAAGTCGATGGCGCCTATTTTGAGTTTGATGCAGCGGAAGCCTTGCTGCATCTTTTCCCCGATGCGCCGGTACATCTCGTCAAAGTTTCCCATCCAGATGAGTCCGTTGATGGGGATGCCCTCTTTCCTTTGCTGAACGGGGTGTGCCAGAATTGCAGGCTGCGTGCCCGGAAATGCAGCAGGGCGGTTTCCATACCGAACAGGATGGACGGATAGGGAAGCAAGGCTTCCCGGTCTATTTCCCCGTTCTTTTCCAAGTTCTTGCAGGCAGTGGCCAACACCTCGTCGTATGAGGGGATATCGTCACAACTCAGGGCAGGGAGAGGGGCACATTCACCCACGCCATAGTGGCGGCTGCCGGTGTCGGTGAGGAGGATGTACCATACATCCCGGGTGGTATATACTCCTCTGGAAGTACCTGCCGGTTGCTTGAAGTGTAATTGTTTTTTTATAATTCGGGTTTGGAACATTCTTATTAGTGATTAGTGGTTAATGGGAAGCAAGGAGGACTATTGGGTTGTCCTCCACCGGAAAAATGAACCACTGATTATGGGAACTTCGGATAATCCTGGAACCGTGGCTTGCGTTTTTCCAAAAATGCCTTTCCTCCTTCCTGTGCTTCCTCTGTCATGTAATACAGCATGGTGGCATCTCCGGCAAGTTCTTGTATGCCGGCTTGTCCGTCCAGTTCGGCATTCAGTCCGGCTTTGATCATACGAAGAGCGAGCGGGCTGTGCTCCATCATCTTTTCTGCCCATGCCACGGTTTCGTCTTCCAGGCGGTCGAAAGGAACGACTGTATTGACCAATCCCATTTCCAGTGCTTCCTGTGCGGAGTATTGACGGCAAAGGAACCATATTTCACGGGCTTTCTTCTGCCCTACGATGCGTGCCAGATAGGAAGAGCCGAATCCGGCGTCGAAGCTGCCTACCTTGGGACCTGTCTGTCCGAAAATGGCATTCTCTGAGGCAATGGTCAGATCGCATACCACATGCAGCACATGACCGCCGCCGATGGCGTAACCGTTTACCATGGCGATGACCGGTTTAGGCAGTGACCGTATTTGCTTTTGTACGTCCAGCACATTCAGACGGGGAACTCCATCTGTGCCGATATAGCCGCCATGACCTTTTACGTGCATATCTCCCCCGCTGCAGAAGGCTTTGTCGCCTGCTCCGGTCAGAACCACTACATTGATATCCTGGCACTCGCGGCAGTAATACAGGGCGTCGCTGATTTCCGAAGTGGTGGTGGGGGTGAACGCGTTGCGGTAACGCGGACGGTTGATGGTGATTTTCGCTATTCCGTTGTAAAAGTCAAACAGAATATCCTGATATTCTTTGATGGTTTTCCATTCTCTTGTTTCCATTATTCATTTTTATTTTTAAGTCCGTGATAATATTCTCTTAACAGGGTGGTGTCTTTTTCCTTGTCGGTAAACACCTCCAGCAGCATGGGTTGCATCCGTGTCTCGGGTGAGGTGAATGGCTGCATCGCTTCTTCCAGCTCTTCTTCTCCGGTCACTTTCATGTAAATAAAGCCGCGTTCTTCCGCCCAGCCTTTGGCGGTGGTGTAATGCTCGGCTGTGATAAACTCCCTGGAACGGCTTGATTTGTCCATTCCAGGCAGGGTATGGAATATTTCTCCTCCTTCGTTATTCAGTAACAGGATGCGGATGTTGGCACCGTAATTTTGATTCCACAGTGCGTTCATGTCATAGAAGAAGCTCAAGTCGCCTATGATGATGAAATTCAGCTTGCTGGAAGCGGCGGCATAACCGATGGCGGTGGACAGGGAGCCTTCTATGCCGTTCACTCCCCGGTTGCAACAGATTTCCACCTGGGGAGGAACTGTAAATAACTGTGCATAGCGCACGGTGGAGCTGTTTGCCAGATGCAGGGCACAGGGTTCGGGCAATGCCCGGATGAGTTTTCCGATAACGGAGATTTCGGAATAAGCAAGGTCCGGCATCGGAATGTTTTTGCAATAGTTTTCCCACATCAGCGGATAATGGGTAGGTTTGTTGTCCAGCAGGAAAGCTATTTTTTCCAAGAACTCAAACGGATCCATCTCGATGACGGTGGTCAGGCAACCGTATAAATCGGCTATCTTCCCGTCGGCGGCAACATGCCAGTGTTCGCGCGGGGGATGATTGCGCAGGTATTTCTTCAATTGTTTGGATACGATGTGTCCGCCGTAGGTAATCAGTATTTCGGGGGCCATGTCTTCCTGGCGTTCCGGTGTCATGGAATAAACGGCGGCGTCGAAATTCTTGATAGGAATGCCGGGGATGGTCTGGTTGCCCAGATGTTCCGTCAGCCAGGCGAAATGTTTATAAAGCGGTTTCACATAGTTTTTTTTCGAACAGGTAAATCAGATTCATCTGGCCTACCACGACCATGCGCTTGTTGTACTTGTTCAGCCGTTCGATCAGTTCCTTATAGTCACGGTCGTACACGCTCAGTCCCTGATAACGGGTGATGACACGTACTTCGGGAAGTGTTTTGGCGGTAAAGCGGTAAATGGGTTCGGAAATGGGTACATTGATATGTACAGGCCCTTTGCCGTGGTGGGTGGTTTCCAGTATGGCTTCGTTGATAAGGCGGTTGCAAAACCATTCGTCTTCCTCAGTATGTACTTCGGGCAGGTTGACAGACATCTTGACTAACGTTCCGAACACATGGGGCTGGGGCAGGGTTTGTCCGTCCATTTGTCCTATCCAGGCAGCGGGGCGGTCGGCGGAAATGACAATCAGAGGTACTTGTTGGTAAAAGGCTTCGGCTACGGCAGGGTGCAGGTTCAGCAGGGCCGAACCGGAAGTGCAGCATACTGCGGCAGGGCCTCCCCCTTGTAAAGATAGGCCGATGGCCAAAAAAAACCGGCACTGCGTTCATCGGTTACAGAATAACAAGTGAAGTCCTCTATATTGGCCAGAGTATGTACGATGGCAGCATTACGGCTGCCGGGACAAAGCACTATTTTCCGCACACCGTGCGCTTTGAGAAGTGCCACCAACTGAAGTATGTTCTTTTTGTCTGAATACATTATTCTTCTACTTTAATTGTTTCCATTTATTTACTTATAAAGTCAGGATGAAGGATGCTCCGCATCGTATTCATCTTGTCTCCCGTTTCCATCCATTCCGATTCTACTTCCGAGGAAGCCAGTATTCCTCCTCCTGCATACAGGATGGCTTCACCCGGCTTTATTTCCATGCAGCGCAGATTGACGTAGATATCGGTATGCCCCTCTGTGTCCAGCCAGCCGGTGAATCCGGAATAATAACTGCGGTCGTACCCTTCATTGTCCGGAATAAACCGGAAAGCCTCCTCTTTGGGCAGGCCGCAGACGGCGGGAGTGGGATGGAGTTCTTGCAATAAATCGCCTATATGGTCTGTATTTTTCAACAAGAAATAAAAATCGGTCTTGAGGTGTACCAATTGTCCGGCACGGGCGGTATAAGGACCTTTTTCCGTCATCTTGTTGCCGAATCTTTTGGCGATCCGGCGGATGTAATCAGCCACATAGCCCTGCTCTTCCCGGTTCTTCTTGTCCCAGTCTGTCGGCATCACTTCGTTCTGCATCGGCATGGTACCGGCCAGGGCCACGGTGTGCCATTCTTTGCCGTGTCCGCTTAATAAGATTTCCGGTGTGCTGCCCAGCCAGGTTCCGGAAGCAGGGGTGTGGCATAGGTAAATCATCATGCGCGGATAGTTGTTGCAGGCCCGGACAAAAGCGCCGAGTGGTGAAAAATCATCTCCGATATGTCTGGCGGAAGAACGTGACAGAACCAGTTTCTGGAACCGCTTCTCTTGTAAGGGAGTGATGAAACGCCCGAATGCGCGGGTATATTGTTCTTTATCCGTTTCTTCGGAAACAAAAGGGGAGAGTTCACTTTGCCGGCTTTTGCAGGTGAGCAGGGCATCCGCACATTCCAGTGAAGACAGTGCTTCGCTGATTTCGCTCCAGTCGTATGCGGTGACATCCGGACGGATAAGTACCAAGGGATGTTCCTCCGATATCCGGAAAGGAGCCATGACAAATCCTTTCTTTCCATTCAGTTCCTGAATGTCCGCTAATTGTTCCACATCGCCCGAGGTTTGCAATACCAGGTAGCATTCGTCTGTCCAAGGTAACCGGTAGAGGGCGAAACCGAGGCGGCTGTGTGTCAGGCAATCCAATAATTTTTGCGTATGTATATCTGGTAGATTCATTTCTTTTTCAGTATGAAATTAACGACACGAACAGTAGAAACCAGTTGTCCTTGTGGAGTGGTGATATCTATATTCCATATATGCGAGGATCTGCCGCGGTGAATCAGTTTGCCGGTAGCGAATACTTTGCCTCCGACGGGCACGGCCGACAGATGATTTCCACTTACTTGTACTCCGCAGGCATATTCGCCTTCCCGGCATAGCGACATGGAGCCATGCCCTGCCACAATCTCGGCCAGAGCCAGTGACGCGCCGCCGTTCAACATACCAAAGGGTTGTGAAGTACGATGGTCTACAGGCATTTCGGCATGTACCGCATCCTCGGTGGAGGGTAGAAACCGGATACCCAGATGTTCCGCCATCGAATTCGAATAATCAGGTTTGCAGGTTGTTTCTTCCATCATTTGTATGTCTGTTCTTTTCTATAGGGCTACAAAAATACATAAATTTTAGATGAAAATGTCGTTCATGTTGTTCTTTTAAGAACAAAAACATTCGGGGTTTGTTTCTATTATCGGAATATATTTTTTATTTTGCAAAAAGAACTTGTACAAATGCAACAACGAATGAATAAAACAATAATTTAATACTTATGCTCATTACGATTATTATCCTTGTACTGTCCGCAGTATTTTTTGTAAATGGCAAGATACGGTCGGATCTTGTGGCTCTTTGTGCTTTAGTGGCTTTGTTGATTTTTCAGATATTGACTCCTGACGAGGCTTTGTCCGGATTCTCCAATTCGGTCGTCATTATGATGGTGGGGCTGTTTGTGGTTGGCGGAGCGATTTTCCAGACAGGACTTGCCAAAATGATCAGTTCACACATTCTGAAATTAGCGGGTAAGAGTGAATTGAAATTATTCTTGCTTGTAATGTTGGTGACTTCTGCCATCGGGGCTTTTGTGAGCAATACAGGTACGGTGGCTCTGATGTTGCCTATCGTGGTCAGTCTGGCAGTCAGTGCCAACATGAATCCCAGTCGTCTGCTTATGCCGTTGGCGTTTGCCAGCAGTATGGGAGGTATGATGACACTGATTGGTACGCCGCCCAACCTTGTTATTCAAAATGCGTTGACTTCGGCCGGTTTTCCTCCGCTTTCGTTCTTCTCTTTTTTCCCGGTAGGGATTATTTGTGTGGCAGTGGTACTTTGGTGTTGCTTCCGCTCAGTAAATGGTTTCTTTCGAAACGGGGAAAAACGGGGAAGACAATGTTCATTCGGGCAAATCCTGAAACAGTTGGTGAAGGAATACGGGCTATCCAGTAATTTGTTCCGGTTGAGGGTGGTGGGTGACTCCCGGCTGCATGGAAAGACGATTATAGAGTTGGATATCCGGCGCAAGTATGGATTGAATATACTGGAGGTGCGTCGTGGGGATATGTCACAACACCGCTTCCTGAAAACAATTACTCAGAAGCTGGCCGATCCCGGTACGGTTCTTCAGAAAGAGGATATTCTGTATGTGACGGGGGATTTTGAGAAAATAAAGTTGTTGCCGAAGATTATCTGCTGGAGATGCTGGACGAGCATACTACCGAAGAAGCGAAAAACTCAGCCAATTCATTGGATTTTTATGACATAGGTATTGCTGAAATCGTTTTGATGCCTTCCTCCAATCTGATAAACCAGACGATAAAGGGGGCGGGCTTTCGTGACAAGTTTAATGTGAATGTACTGGGTATCCGCCGGAAGAAGGAATATTTGTTGCAGGACTTGGGCAATGAGCGGATTCATAGCGGGGATGTGTTGCTGGTGCAGGGTACATGGAACAATATCGCCCGGCTGAGCAAGGAGGATGCCGACTGGGTGGTACTGGGACAACCGCTGGCCGAGGCTGCAAAGGTCACGCTGGATTACAAAGCACCGGTAGCTGCCGTTATCATGGTGCTGATGGTGGCAATGATGGTGTTCGACTTCATTCCGGTAGCTCCGGTGACGGCAGTGATGATTGCGGGTATCCTGATGGTACTGACAGGATGTTTCCGCAATGTGGAGGCGGCTTACAAAACCATTAACTGGGAAAGCATCGTACTCATTGCGGCCATGCTGCCTATGTCGCTGGCATTGGAAAAGACAGGGGCTTCCGAATACATTTCGAACAGTCTGGTCAGTGAACTGGGAACATACGGACCGTTGGCACTGATGGCGGGTATTTATTTCACTACTTCCCTGATGACGATGTTTATCAGCAACACGGCTACCGCAGTGCTTCTGGCTCCTATCGCGATGCAAAGTGCAACGCAGATAGGGGTAAGTCCCGTACCTTTTCTCTTTGCGGTGACACTGGGGGCAAGTATGTGTTTCGCTTCTCCATTCTCCACTCCGCCCAATGCGCTGGTGATGCCCGCCGGACAATATACCTTTATGGATTATGTAAAGGTAGGGCTGCCGTTGCAGATTATTATGGGCATTGTCATGGTGCTGGTACTTCCTTTGCTGTTTCCTTTTTAAGTTGTTTATAATATATGATGCCGATGACGTCCGCTATAAACCATCCGATAGGAATAGACCACCAGATTCCGATGACCCCGATGGCAGGAATGCCGGCAAGCCAATAGGAAAGGGCTACACGGGTTCCCAACGATACCACTGTGAGCACTACGGACATTCCCGGCATACGGATGGCACGATAATATCCGTATAACAGGAACAAAATCCCGATTCCGCAATAAAACGCTCCCTCGATGCGTAAATAACTGATACCGATGTTCAGAATTTCCGTTTCGTGGGGACGGACAAAAATCAGCATCAATGGTTTGGCGAATAAAAAGACCAGAATGGAAATGACCAGAGAGAAGAGAACGGTGGTAATCAAGGCACTTTTCACTCCTTTGCGGATCCGTTCCTCTTTTCTCGCTCCGAAGTTCTGGGCAATAAAGGTGGAAAAGGCATTTCCGAATTCCTGTACCGGCATATAGGCGAACGAGTCTATTTTTATTGCTGCCGCAAAGGCGGCCATGACTACAGTGCCAAAACTGTTGACCAATCCTTGTACCATGAGAATGCCCAGATTCATTACCGATTGTTGTACACAGGTCAGTGCGGAGAACGAAGTGATCTCTTTCAGGCAGTGACGGTCGAAATGCAGGTCGTTGCGGTGTAATCTCAGTTCGGGGTATTTCACGTAGGCATATCCCATAATTCCCAAAGCGGATACTCCCTGTGCGGCTACCGTGGCGATGGCTGCTCCCTTGATTCCCCAATCCAACTGCAAGATAAAGAACAAATCCAGCCCGATGTTCAGTACAACGGAAACCGCCAGAAACCAAAGAGGAGTGACGGCATCTCCTATGGCACGCAGCAATGCCGCATAGAAATTATAGATAAAGGTAAAGCCGATTCCCCAAAAGATAATCCACAAGTAATCATACATCATGCCATAAATATCTTTGGGAATCTGCAATATCCTGAGGATGGGATGAATCCAGACGAAAACCGCTATATTTAGAATCAATGTTACTGTGCCGATCAGCAGGACGGATACATAGATGCTACGGCGTAGGGAATCCGTCCGTCCGGCTCCATATTGCAAGGAAAAAACGGTTCCGCTTCCCATGGACAATCCCAGCAGGATGGAAATAAGGAAAACCATCAGCGTGTAGGCGGAACCGACGGCGGCCAATGCGCCGGAACCTATACATTGTCCTACAATCAGCGTGTCGGCTATGTTGTAACACTGTTGTAGCAGTGAGCCTATAATCATAGGTAAGGTAAAACGTAGCAGAGTGCCGGTGATGCCTCCCTGCGTCAAGTCTATTTTAGATAACATGATGTGTGTCTGTTCGATTCAATTTCTTATTTATTTTGAAATTTATTGCGAAGGTAGGGAATAAAATATCAAACAACAATAGAGATTGTCTATTTAATACCCGGAATGTTCTTTCTCCTTAAAAAGAGTTAACTTGATAATATTTTCCATAGGAAACTTTTTATTATAAGAAATATCATGTATGTTTGCATAAAGTTTCCATTGGAAAATATTAAATCAAATAAAATAGTTCGATTATGAAGTATATAGTAATAGGAGGCGTAGCAGGAGGTGCAACTGCTGCCGCACGTATCAGAAGAAACACGGAACAGGCGGAAATCATTTTGTTCGAGAAGGGAGAATACATTTCGTATGCCAATTGTGGTCTGCCTTATTATATAGGAGGTGTGATTGCGGAGCGGGAAAAATTGTTTGTACAGACTCCGGAGGCTTTCGGGAAACGTTTTAACATAGATGTGCGTACCCGGTCCGAGGTAATAGCCATCCATTCTGCCGATAAGACAGTGGATATTCGTACTTCCGACGGGAAAACTTATACGGAGAGTTATGACAAATTATTGCTTTCTCCGGGTGCGTCGCCTGTTCGTCCTCCCTTGCCGGGCATTGACAATGAAGGAATTTTTACCCTACGTAATGTGAATGATACCGATGCTATCAAGAGTTACTTGCAGCAGCATAAGGTGAAACGGGCGGTAATCATCGGGGCCGGATTCATCGGGTTGGAGATGGCGGAGAATCTGCAGGAAGCCGGTGCGGAAGTGGCGGTTGTAGAGATGGCAAATCAAGTCATGGCTCCTATTGATTTCTCTATGGCTTCTTTGGTGCACGAGCATTTGTTGCAGAAAGGAGTGCATCTCTACCTGGAAAAGGCGGTGGCTTCTTTCGAGCGCACGGTCAACGGACTGGAGGTTATTTTTAAATCGGGCGAAAGGCTGCCTGCCGATATGGTGTTGTTATCCATCGGGGTACGTCCCAATACCTCATTGGCGACAGAGGCCGGACTGGAGATAGGGGAGATGCGCGGCATTAAGGTGAACGATTACTTGCAGACTTCCGACGAGCATATTTATGCGGTGGGCGACGCTATCGAGTTCCGTCATCCGCTGACTGATAGACCGTGGTTGAATTATCTGGCTGGTCCGGCCAACCGTCAGGCGCGTATTGTGGCAGATAACATGGTTTTTTGGAAATAAGGTTACATACGAAGGGGCTGTCGGTACTTCCATTGCCAAATTTTTGATATGACTGTCGCTGCTTCAGGCCTTCCGGCAAAGCGGTTGAAACAGGCAGGCATTGATTATTTGTCGGCAACCTATCCATTCCGGTTCCCATGCGGGATATTATCCCGGATGCTTTCACAGATGTCCATTAAAAGTAACCTTCTCTCCTGTGAACGGGAAATTACTTGGAGCGCAGATTGTGGGGTATAACGGAGTGGACAAACGTATTGACGAATTCTCGCAAGTGATTAAGCATAACGGAACTGTATATGACTTGATGGCTTTGGAGCAGGCATACGCTCCTCCTTTCTCTTCGGCAAAAGATCCTGTAGCAGTAGCCGGATATGTAGCCGGAAATATACTGAGCGGAAAGATGAAGCCTCTTTATTGGCGCGAGTTGCAGGCTGCCGATTTGAGTAAAGTTACGTTGGTTGATGTCCGTACTCCCGATGAATTTGCACTCGGTGCTTTGAAGGGGGCTGTCAATATTCCTTTGGATGATATGCGCGAAAGGATGAAAGAGATTCCTCAGGATAAGCCGGTCTATTTGTATTGTGGAGTGGGGTTGAGAGGGTATCTGGCTTCTAATATATTGTTACAGAATGGCTTTGGGGAAGTAAGGAATTTAATAGGAGGTTTGAAACTGTATAAAGCGGCAACGGCTCCTCTGCCCAAGCCGAAGGAGTTCTCAAATTCCGGATCTTCAAGTTCTGATTCTTCAAAAGTTGATCATTCTGAACACAGTAAAGATTCTGCTGAAGCTTATACTATTGCCTCTTCCGTCATTCCTTCTATGAAAGCAATAAAAGTGGATGCTTGTGGCATATCTTGTCCCGGTCCTATCATGAAGCTGAAGAAGAGTATGGAAGAACTGGCGGACGGCGAACGTCTGGAGATTGTCGCTACGGATGCCGGTTTCCCCCGCGATGCCGAAGCATGGTGCCAGACTACCGGGAACCGTTTTGTCTCAGTAAAGTCAGGAGCAGGAAAGTATGAGGTAATTGTTGAGAAAAGTACTCCGCAATCTTCTTCCTCGGAGGTTTGCCGGGAGGATAAAGGGAAAACTTTTATTCTGTTCAGTGACGACCTGGACAAAGTTTTAGCTACTTTTGTACTCGCAAACGGTGCGGCGGCTACGGGAAAGAAGGTGACCATCTTCTTTACTTTCTGGGGGCTGAATGCTATCAAAAGATTGGACAAGCCTGCGGTGAAGAAAGATATCTGGGGGAAGATGTTCGGCATGATGCTGCCTTCCAGTTCTTTAAAGTTGAGATTGTCTAAAATGAATATGGGTGGAATGGGAGCCAGGATGATGCGATATATCATGAATAAGAAAAATATCGACTCACTGGAATCTCTGCGTACTCAAGCCATTCAGAACGGAGTGGAATTTATTGCTTGCCAGATGTCAATGGATGTAATGGGTGTGAAACGTGAGGAATTGCTGGATCATGTGACTATTGGCGGAGTGGCAACCTATATGAACCGTGCCGAACAGGCGAATGTAAACTTGTTTATTTAAATTTGCATGGAGAAAATAAAATCAATATGTGTCATGAGAGAGCTGTTCAAGGCTCTCTCTGAACTTGAAACCCGCTTGATGGAACAATATGGAGTGTCATTGAATGAGGCAATGGCACTTTGTTGCATTGGCGGAGATACGCTGACAGCCAGTGTGATATCGGAAAACACAGGTCTGTCTGCTTCGCATACTTCTAAAGTCATCCGTTCCATTGAAGAGAAAGAATTAATCGTCCGTAATTTGGGGGATAAGGATAAACGGCAGATGCATTTTACTTTATCCGATAAAGGGCGTGAATGTTTGGAAGCGCTGAAAGCAAATGAAATAGAAATACCGGAACTATTAAAGCCATTGTTTAAATAAACCCTTCTCTTTTCCATTTGTTTATTCCGGATATGAAACTGGAGAAATGGAAAAACAAGTGGAAGGAGTGGAGCAATCTGCGCAAATGGCAAATATGGAAACTGAAGCTGATTGATGCCCGTCTGTATTTCGTGAGCATATTCGTGGGGCTGCTTACGGGACTGGTTGCTGTGCCTTATCACTATCTTCTCTGGTATTTCTTTGATGTGCGGAAAACTTTTTTCACGGCGCATTATCCGTGGTATTGGCATGTATTGTTGCTTTTTTATCTTATGGGGGATTCTGATCTTTGTCGCTTCTTTGGTAAAACGTATGCCATTGATAGCCGGAGGCGGTATTCCTCAGACACGTGCGGCCAATAACGGTCGTATCCGTTATGAGCATCCTTTTAAGGAACTGGTGGCCAAATTCTGCGGAGGTGTGTTGGCTCTCAGTGCGGGGCTGTCCTTGGGACGCGAGGGGCCGTCTGTTCAGATAGGGTCTTATATAGGAACACTTATCTCCCGTTGGGGACATATCCTGAAAGGGGAACGGAAACAATTGCTGGCTGCCGGAGCCGGTGCGGGCTTGTCTGCCGCTTTTGCCGCTCCGTTGTCTTCTTCTTTGCTGGTAATAGAATCCATCGAGCGTTTTGATGCGCCTAAAACCGCCATTACTACCTTGTTGGCCGGCGTGGTAGCCGGAGGAGTGGCTAGTTGGATGTTCCCCACGACTCCTTATCATCTGATTAGTGCGGTCGTTCCCGGTTTATCTTTTATCCGTCAGGCAGAGCTTTATATTATCTTTGCCGCCCTTATGGCTGTCATTGCAAAGTTTTATTCGCTCATCGTTCCTTTCTTTCAAGAAAGGATACCTGCCATGAAACTCTCCATTCCTGTCAAGATGTTGTATTTATTGATCATAGCTTATGCCATATCGTTAACAGAGACGAATCTGACAGGTGGCGGAGAGCAGTTTTTGATGATGCAGGGAATGAATGGAACTCATGATATCCGGTGGCTTACTATCATGATGCTTATTCATTTTGTTTTTACGCTGTTTTCTCTTTCTTCGGGTTTGCCGGGAGGAAGTTTCATTCCTACCTTGGTTACGGGAGGATTATTGGGACAAATCTTCGGGTTGGTATTGGTACAGCGCGGATGGATAGGGTATGAGAATGTGAGTTATATGATGCTGATCGGGATGGTGGCTTTTTTGGTGGCTGTGGTGCGTACCCCTTTGACTGCCATTGTCCTGATAACGGAGATTACCGGTCATTTCGAGGTGTTCTATCCTTCCATCGTGGTAGGTGGGTTGACTTATTATTTCACCGAATTGTTACAGATAAAACCTTACAATGTATTGCTGTATGACAGGATGTTCCGTAGCCATAATCCGGAGTCTTCCGAAGAGGCTGGTGCCCGCTATCATCTTTTTGTCGAGATAATGGATGGGTCTTATTTTGACGGAAAGGAAGTGGATACATTGGCTTTACCTAATCATTGTATCATTCGTAGTATACATCGGAATCGTAAAAACTTACTTCCTCAGGGGCAAACCCTGGTTCCCGGTGATCAAGTGGAGATAGAAATGGATGCGCAGGATATAGAAAAATTATACGAACCGTTGGTCAGTATGGCAAATATCTATTAAATTTGCCGTATGAAAAAGAAATTCCAGCTTGAAGTTCCGGGAGGAGCCGACAAAGTGTTGCTTCATACTTGTTGTGCTCCTTGTTCATCAGCCATCATAGAGTGCTTGATGCAGCATGGTGTCACTCCGGTTATCTATTATTGTAATCCCAATATTTATCCGTTGGAGGAATACATTATCCGCAAGGACGAATGTACGCGGTATGCCCAGTCCTTGGGATTGGAAATTATAGATGCCGATTATGATCATGATGCCTGGCGTTGTCGAATGGCAGGAATGGAGCAAGAGCCTGAAAGAGGAGGCCGTTGCTTGCGTTGTTTCAAGATGCGACTGCAGGAAACCGCACGTTATGCCCACGAACATGGATTCCCGGTTATCACTACTACGCTTGCTTCCAGCCGTTGGAAAAGTTTGGAACAGATAGAGGAAGCGGGCCGATATGCTACGGCTCCTTATCCGGATGTCACTTATTGGGAACAGAACTGGCGTAAAGGTGGATTGAGTGAGCGTCGCATTGCTATCATTAAGGAATATAATTTTTATAATCAGCAATATTGTGGCTGTGAGTTCAGTATGCGGAAAGAAGAAAAGGGAGGATGACGGGAATGAAGATGTTCAAACTGTGGATGGTTGTGATGTTATTGGGACTCTTGTCCGTTGTCTCAGAGGCGCAAGAAGACATAAATAATGCCATTAATGTACAGTTGGAGTATCTGAAAAAGTATCCTAAAGACAAAGACGCGCTTCGGAAAGTTAGTTTTCTCTATCTGAATAAAGCAGATTATGATCAGGCTATCTTTTATGGTCGACAATTGTTTGAGATGGGTTATAATGAACGGGATTACAATGGCGCTGTAATTTATTCTCATATTTGTCTGGGGCAGGCCCATATGATGAAGGGAAATGTAAAGGAGGCTTATAGTCATTTAGGGCAGGCCAGGCTGATAGGTGAAAGTAATAAAAATGATTCCGCCTTATGTTCCGTATATAATGGGCTGGGACTTTATGCATCGAATGTCCAAAAAGACTATTATCGTTCACTTACTTATTTCTTCAAAGGAGTTGAAGCTGCAAGATGTTGTCATTATGACAGACTCTATTCCATTTTGCTTTCTAATATTGCCGGTATTTATTATTTGAAAAATGATAGCACAGGATTGAAATCTTACTTGGGAGTACAGGCTATTTAGGGGAGCCGGAGATATACCTTTCTTTATTTTTAGATTATGCAAACTAACGGTGTAGATTTAATATACCTATAGGCTTTTCAAACTGAGCACTGCGATTAGGGAAGATATTTTCAGACTATACAGATAAAGATGTGGTTCGTGTTAAACTGGCACTTTGGTATAATGAAATTGAGGAGTTTGGCTATGATACATTTACCACGGTTGCAAATTCCATTGAGAATCATTACGAACGGATATTAAACTACTTTGTAAACAGAAGAACAAATGCTGCTGCGGAAGCTTTTAATGCAAAAATTAAAGCATTTAGGGCTTCATTTCGTGGAGTAGTAGATAAGAGGTTCTTTTTGTATAGATTAGCAAAAGTTAATCCCCCCAAGAATTACAACTGAACCAGAAAAATTAGTATCACTCCACAAACCTAATTTACAAAACATTTCAATCGTTTGATTGATATATTTCATCATGTTCGATAAATTTTTCCCTGCATCTTCAAGCTCTCGTCTGATTTCTGCTAATCTCGAATTTAATTCGCTCATAATAGCCATATATATTTCACTATTAATTTCTCCCAAACCGAACTTTGACTGTATTAATTCGATTTTCACACTCTGTTTTCCGTTTTAAAAGGACTTTCTTTATTTCACCTTTACTTTGTATTTTTCAAAAACCTTTCTTAAAACGATTGATATACTTCTGATGCAGTTTCTCTGTACTATGCTATGATTACCTTTACACCCTTTCTTATTACATTTATAATAATCCCGTCCACGTGCTTTCACTGTGTATCCAGTTAAATAGCCGCCACAGTCTGAACAGATGATATGCCTTTTCAATGGAAATGGTTCAGTAATTTCTTTGTGTTCATATCCTGCATTCGATATACCATTCACTTTATTAAACATAGCCTCATCAATTAATATCTCTTGATTACCTTTTATAACTTCATCCCCCAACAAACTATGTTGTATATACCCACAATAAAACGGATTATGAAGAATTTTGGATAACCCCAACCCCTTTAACCGCTGAACTTTTTCTATATCTCCAATCCCCTCTGTTGCTTTCCAAATAAAAGCATCACGCAATATTTTGCCCGTTTCATTTACTGTAAGAATATGGTCTTTGTCAATCTTTACCTTATCATACCCTAATGGTGGTTTGGAATACCAGTTACCTTTTCTTTGACAATCAGTCATACTAACAACAGCTTTATCTCTTCTCAAACTATTTCCAAATTGGTTAAAAAGAAAAATCATGTTTTCCATGAATGTGCCAGCTGCACTATCTGGGTCAATTGCTTGCGTTGCTGAAACAACATAAATACCTTTTGCTTTTAAATACGCTTTTGTCATTATGCCCTCTGGACCTGTACGAATAAAACGGTCATAAGAAGCAACTAATATTACATTAATTTCCTTATCTTTAGCCACTTTTTCAATCATATTATGATATAGTTTCCCCTCAGTCTGTGCGCTCTCATTAGTATCCCCAAAATATTCTTTTATGCGGATACCTTTACTAGCAGCATATTCATCACAAATTCTTTTTTGCGACTCTAAACTACCGTTGTTGTCCGCTTGTTTCCCCGTTGAGACTCGTGTCCAGACAGCAGCAACTTTATGCTCCAATTTGGAATACTCTACTACTTTCTCTTTACTTTTTTTCTTACTCATAAATCATCAAATTAAAGATTAAACGTAATAACACCTAATGTATAGAAGAATTCCAGTATCTTTTTTTGTTCTTCTTTATCTAAAACACCTATTGTTTGAAATGTCTTATCATAAACTGTCAATTCATCCTCGTTAAACATTTGTTATAAAGGATTATTTGTCACGCCCTAATGCCCATAAGCTTCTATCATTTCATTACGAATAGCACTGACTATCTTGTAATTGGTTATAGAACTGGACGGATTTACCATGACTCCACAGAAGACCTGATAGAGTATGTTGCCGTTAAGATGTGCCACCAGCTGCCTGTCGGAAAAGCCAATGTAGGTTCAATGCCATAAGAGCAATCCTAGCAAAAAGACTGAAAATGTTCTTCTAACCTAGACTCTACTCTGACAGACCCGCTTCTTTTGCTATACGCTCAAACGGAAACACAGAATGAACCTTGTCAAGTTTACTCTCATCAAAAATCTTGCGATATTTTGAAAAAAAATCAAATTCTGTAAAGCCCAAAGTAAGGTAGATCTCGAAAATATTTCGTATTTTAACCATATCTTAGTTTGAATATTTCCCTCGCTTTGGCAGCCAAACCTTATTTGCGGGGAAGATCTAAACATACACAAAAGCCAACTAATTCGCAATAATTCAAGTATAAATTAGTTGATTTATTTTATATATATGCTGCAATGGTTTTTCATATCCTTCAAATAAAAAATATCTCTTCCTTCTCACTATAAGAAGAGAATGAATCATAAATATTACATTATGACGCATCCTCAAAATCGTTCATCTACCCAATCTCATAAATTAACGATTCTATTTCACATATATAGAGTAAAAGTCAGATAAAATCTGTGATTCTTAATTTATAATCAATGGGAATTGTTTTATCTAGTTGGTCCAACAATTCTTTTTCTAAAGAAAGGAATATTATGAGCTTTTTCTATAAATGACAAAGGTGAACTATAAACTATGTTTAATAAGGTATCTGCCTTTTCTTTTGAATAGTTTTTCTCCACCAATCGCAATAATTCCATTTCTTCGGCTCCATCACGCCAACGCTCTAATCTGGCAGAGGCTATAGGACCTTTACATCCCAAGATATCACCAGGATAAATGAGTATACCATCACCATGTGGCATATCAGTGATATAAGTAAATGGATTTCGTTTGTGATAAATATTACAGTTCCAATAGAGAAAACCTTGGCTACCGTTTTTCCAAGTACGCCACATGATAGCTCTTTGCTGTATCCCCTTCATCTGTAATAAAAAGTTTGGTTCATTTCCACCTGGTTGCCAACAAACATAACTCCACCAGTCTATACCTTCAGGCACTTTATAGCGTATATGTTGCACTTCTTCTTCATTGCCTTTACAAGGAGCTAAACTTATAGTAGCAACATGAATATGATGTTTCAAATAGTCAAACACTGCATACAAATCTCCTTTACGTGGACCGTTTCGGGGACCACAAAAGAATGTGGTTAAAATCCGAGCATCTGAAGCATATTTCCGAATAATATTGACTTTTCGTTTGATTTGCTCATAATCCTCCATATAGGCAGGTTCATCCCAAATATAGAAAAGTGATTCTTTTAAATTTTCCTTTCTTTTGGATATTACATAATAAAGACGCAAGTTCATTCTCCGACAATGTAAAAAAACGGAAGCATGTAACAACTATATCTTCTATCATTTAATAATCGGATGCTTCGTTTGTCATTCCATGCCCAAGGTGAGAACGAATGTTCGTATTGCCAACGTTCCGGAGTAATCTGTGTACCAAATACAGGAGTCATTCTATAGCTTAATACAAAGTCTACCCATCGTTGCCGTTCTTTATCGGCTTCTTTATCATTAAGACATTCAGTCATACAACGATTCTCAACTCCAACAGTGATAGGGATAGATGACTTTAAAGGAATGGTAGTATGATGTACGTTATAATCCAGCTGTATCGTAAAATGTTTACTTCCTTCTATCTTTATCGTCTGATGATACTTTCCGACTGGAACCCTTGACGGACACTGTACAGTAATCCATACAGCAGTCAATGTATCCGTACATTTCAACTGATTTTTAAAAGGGACTAACGCGTCATAATAACCATTCATTTTTTAAGTTCTCTAGCCGATATTTGAATACCTTTCAAATATCGGTCGAAAGTGAAACGATATTCCTCATTAACTTTGCTAGGAAAGACTAATTGAATATGTTCTACTTCACCTCTAGCCATTTCCAAGTGAACCTTTGAGGTTTGAGCGTAATTTCTGTATACTTGTGGGGATTCTACAGAAGGAATTATCCAAATATTTGCTTTTGGATAACTGGCACATATAGACAGGAATCCAACCCATAGTTGAATAAGCGTTAAAAAATACTTCATATTTATTTCAGATTAAATGTAGTCACTACAGCCGCATGGTCAGAGGGGTAGCGAACAGGATGTTTGTCTATCATCTCCGATTGGATAGCTTTGATATCCTTCCCTTTATAATAAATAAAATCTATACGGTATTGCAATTCATTCTTCGCCATAGTAGACCATGTAAGACATGGATATTTTTTCACGTCAGGATGAATCTCACGATAAGAGTCAATAAAATGAGCTTTTTCCATCAACTTGCTGGTGGGCCATTCTATAACATACCCGTTGTGTCCATTCATGTTTTTTGTATCATCTTTCCAATCCAGATGCGAATCACTGTTAAAATCACCGGAAACTATGAGAGGTGTTTCCATGGTATTCCATTGGGATGGAAAAGCTTTCAAGATACTTTGCAATTGTGCAGCTCTCCTACTCCACTCCCCCGCTATGATATTTTCTATGGATTCACAGGCGTTTATTTGGTCATTAGTGATAGGACGATAATCCAGCCAAAGGTTAATGTAATTTATTTGTTGTGACGGACTAATTTGCAATGTCGCCGCACTGCAATTGAAGGAATCATACAAATCATAGGTATCTGTGATAGGATACCGGCTCATGATGGATAAATTGGAACTACGTAAATAGAAATAGTAGCCTAATGCATCTGCAATAATAGCACCTGAACCGTAGGTTTCTACCATACCGATCACATCTGGATTTTCTGCTTTTATAACCTCTACGACCCTATTCACTCCTACCTCTTGCCCCAATTCATGACCACCATGAAAGATATTGAAAGCCATCACCTTCAGTTGTGACAAACGTTGGGTGTCCGTAACTGAAATTTTGGGTAGTTCCACATGGCTTATAAATGTAAATTCTTTGATATAACCATTGAATGCATTCCACTGACCATCATCTACAGAGCCTATTCTAAGTGTATTGTTGGTGGCTAAATTGACATTTCCGTTGGTACAGTAAATAGCCACATTCAACTGATCGTAATACATGCGCATCTCCTGTTTACCGGCATCATGTGTCACTGTCAAGGTATGCCACTTATCATCATTTATGGGTTGGCGCAAGGCAGTAGGTCTATATTCCCATGGAGTGTTTTTCCCATCGCAAAAGTGCACTATCCATGATCCGTTGTCTTGGGTGCCTATCCAAATGCCTGCTTCGTTTGGTATATTGTTCTTTTTATTGGTAATCAAGGCTTTTTCACCTAATTCACGGGCATGACTACGCACCTTTATAGAAAAGGTAAAAGAACCGCTCATGCTTACGGAATCTATTTCAGATACTTTTATTCCATGGCGCTCAAAGGCATTTTCACTTAAATCAAGTATTTCTCCGGGTTGTACAAAATATCTTATCTCTTTGGCCGTCAAAAAAGCAGGCAGGAAGAGCAGTATAAATAATAGTTGCTTTTTCATACTGAATTTATTGTTTATTCAAAATATTGTTTTATTGATGTTGCTTTATCCCAATATTATGGCTGTTGATATAATTTTTATCTATCCAACGAGTAAGAAAATAATCCATAGACCGAACAAAACGATTGTAGTTTTTACGCTTGTTGTCTGTCCATCCTGTTTCGGCATGGGCCGCCCAATATGGATATATCATTCTATACATATCCTCCACTTGTGGTATCCATTCTCCCCACATCTGACACCCTATACCTATAATCTGTTTTTGTTCCTGCATGGTAAGCCCTTCGGGTATTGGATTGAACGCATATGCTTTTTCCAAAGGGATAGGTTCGAAATCATATTCCAACCCAGGCGTTATACGGTCATGGTTAAAGTTCAGATAAGTATATTTAAAATAACTGTTAACTATCTTATAACCTCGTTTGGCTGCCTTCCGTAAAAGGTCATGATTGCCAGTCCAGAACTGTACCACCGCGTCCTCTGAAAGCTGGTTTCCTGCTTCAATTGTAACTTCACTTTGGTATCCATGCAATTTGTCACCAGTTATATCATTCCAACCCATCATTATTCTTCCTTTCGATTTCAGATAAGAGGCTATATGGTTAGTGAACCACATCTGAAGTTCGGCAGCTGAGTTTATCCCTTTTTCTTTCATGAATGTTCGTACCTCGGATGAGTTATTCCATTGCTCTTGTCGCACTTCATCGCCACCAATGTGAATGATTCTCGAAGGAAACAGTTCCATCACTTCATCGAGTACATCCTTCAAAAAAGTACGTGTGCGTGGATCGGCTACATTGAAGGCACTGTTTTTGACTCCAAAGGTACAAGGCACTTTGATTTTTTCATCTGTACTGCCTAACCAAGGATACGCGGCAATGGCGGCTGAAGCATGTCCCGGCATCTCTATTTCAGGAACAACTGTAATGTGAAGATTCCGGGCATAGGAAACAATTTCTTTTATTTCACGCTGTGTATAGTATCCATCGAACGGCTTACCATCGAACACTTTGCTTTCATACCAGTTGAGCTGAGTAGAATCTCTATGCGCGCCTATTTCTGTGAGCAGCGGATATTTCTTTATTTCTATACGCCATCCCTGGTCTTCGGTAAGATGCCAATGGAAAGTGTTCATTTTTAAAATAGCCATTTCATCCAACAATTGTTTTACCTCTTTCATGCCCTTAAAGGCTCTTCCATCATCAAGCATGAATGAGCGCCATTTAAAAGCCGGAGCATCATCAATGACTACATAAGGTATTCTTATTTGTCCTTGATGAGTGGTAATAAGCTGACGGAAAGTCTGCAGACCATAAAACACACCTTGAGGTGTGGAACCTTCAATACGGATACCTTGTTCGTTTACAGTAAGACGATATCCTTCAGGATGGGGAATCCACTTAGATAAAGTCAATTGCATATTTCCCTGCTTGGTGTGTTGTACGATGAGTCCATGTTCCTCTAACAACAGTTGTTTTAAGTAATCGGCTTCATTTTTCAAGGCATTGGGATAAACAAGCTGACAGGACATAAAAGGATAATGTCCCGGATGAACCTTTACCTCATTGGGATAAGGAAGTATTTCTAAAGGTGCAGTTTGCGCTACAAGCATACCTGCCAAGTATAAATATATTATTGATAATAAAAATCGTTTCATATTCGAACTATTTGTTTATATTGAATGTCCAATTTCCACCTTCTTTCATAGTGATAAAGATACTTTCATCCTTATCTTGATGAATGCATTTGACTATGCTGCTTTTATGTGATATGTCTTTCCCGTTTTTCCAAATTAGCTTGTTATTCAACGTGATGCTTTTGCATTGGAAAGGCAGGCAGATGGTAGCACGTGGACCTTGTGGTGAATTTACCTGAAGTTGAAACGTCCTTTCATCATCTTTAAAGGAAACTTTAATGTTTCCTTTAACTGTGGGAACTAAAATTTCAGCCTCTTTCACTCCTGTAGGTTGCGGAGCTATACGATAAGCCTTATATCCGGCTTCCGTAGGAGTTATACCGCACACATATTGCGACAGGATAGTAAGACCGCCGCCACTCCAGGCATGATTGGTAGTACCACCGGGGAATCCATTAGGACCAATCCCCCATCCTTCATAAAGGGTCGTGTGTTCAGAATCGTTCACCATTTCAGCAAAACGCCGTTTCATACGCTCCATCCCATAATAATTTTCCCCCATTCTAAAAAGAGCTTCTATGACATACTTTTCCATATAAGGACTGGCATGTTCATTCTGCTTCAATACTTTAATCAATGCAGGATATTTTTCTTTATCTGCTAAGCCAGACACGATGGCTAAAGCTTGTACCCGGTCATCTGTCTTTAGCCTATAATCAGGATGACGGTAAGCTTTTCCATTCCAAAATGCGGCGTTAAATGCCTTTTTCAGTGCTTTCATCTCTTGGAGTATAGCATCTGCTTCTGCATTCATTCCCAAAGCGGTAGCCATGTGTTGCTGCCCTTTTAGAGCAATATAGTACCAAGCATTAAAGAGCGCTTTGATATCAATATTTTTTCCCCAATCACCCCAAGTCCATTCTCCGGCTCTGAAGGTGATGGTACCATCGTTATTCTTCTGCCAAATATCCAAGTATTTTTGTATTTTGGGATATAGATCTCTAATGGTTTTAAGGTCTCCTGTATTCAAATAATAATTCCAAAAACCAAAGTAACCGATAGACGCCAACATTTGACCGGGAAGTTCAGTGTGATAGTTGGACGAAGGGATAGGAGCGAAGATTTCTCCTGTAGGACGCTGCCACCCCATGAGTTCATACATCCCTTTTTTCATGAGCAGATGGCTGCTCACCGACAATGCATAGAAGGCTTCTCCTGATTCGTTCACTTCATCACCCCACCATTGAGCCCGCTCTCTGTCAGGACAATCCATATAAGTATCACGCATGGTAATATAAAGTGTGCGTTGTGATTTCTCCCACATTTTATTCAAGAAAGGATCGTTACAGCGAAAGTATCCTTCGAATTCTGTGTTATATCCTGTCTCTCTGAACTGTACTTTGGTAAGGTTTATTCCTTTGGGATAAATGTAATATACTTTCTCACCGTTCATCCAACCTTTATTTTCATACGACTGCTTTCCTTTTTTGGTCAGATATTCTGCTCTGACATTATATGCGCTTCCTCCTTGATAGTGGCTTGTAAATATAGTAACGACTGAATGGGCTTTCTCTGCTTCCAACTCCATGTAAGGCATAATTTGAGCATTGTAAGGAAGCTGACAAACTAAAGTATCATTTATTGTACCGCTGTGAACAGTTTGTGAGACGTAATTCTTCAAACCAAAATCTTTCCAAAGCGGAATGATACGATGATGCAGTTTATTCCATGGTGCATCGCCTTCCTTTCCAACCACACGTGCTTTGGCCCAATATTGGCATGCTGCGTTTTCACCTTTTTCCCAATTGTCCATAGCGAGTTCTGCATTAAATCCGATACTTGATTCAGGTAAACGGAAATTAGGATACGGCGCCAATGGGGTATAATAAGCAGGGTGCATGGCGGCTTTCCACGAGTCATCACTCTGCAAGGTGAGCTCAGCAGTTTGGCAATCGAACAAGAAAGCGCCTTGACCACTGGGATTATATGAAAATCCTTCTTTGCCAAAATACCATACTAACGCAGATATAAGATTATGTCCTTGCTTGAGGTGTGGGGCTATATCCACTTCATCATAATAGGTGTCATTGGGATTAGGACCACGTTTTACGGCACCTTCCAAGACAACCAGTTTGCCGTTAATCCAAAGCCAATATTTGCTGTCTGCTGCAATACGAGTTAAAGCTTTGGCAGGAACAGCATTTATATTAAATTCCTTTTGAAAGCATATCCAAGAATTTGTCGCATTTTGATTCTCAAAAGCAGTAATCCATTGTGGAACAGACACCGCAGACAACTGTAGGGAAACAACACATAGGATGACTAGAGTTAAGAAATATTTTTTCCATGATATAGAAATGAGCTATACGGTTTATAGAAGACATGAACTATCTATCTTCTATTTATTATTCTATTTTTTATTATAGGGCTAGGGAGCTATCCCCAGCCTATAATTGTGTAATTACCAAAATTTAGTTTGGCTAAGGTTTTCATTTAGTATAAGCTGTTGCTTTGGTATCGGAAAATAATAATATTTAGGTTCTTCAAATTTACGTGTGTTCGAATTTACTTCAGTAGACGACATGATGTAACCATGATCTTTTTCTGACAGACAAATCGCAGTTTGGGCTCCTGAACTTTCTTTCATATAATAGAATACATAATTGTTTCGTTCCGATTCAGGTATTGTATTAGCTGCTTCACTTTCAAAAATACCTACATCAGGAATTCCGTCACCTGTAAAGTCGTGTAGTCCAAATTGGTCAATATATACACCTTGCTGAATCTCTTCAAATAATCTCCCTGATTTCCATCGAAGCAAATCATCATATCTAAAGCATTCGCAAGCAAATTCAATTCTTCGCTCACGACGAATTTCGAGAATAACTTCCTTTTGGGAACCTGTTACATTAGGATATTGTTTTTCCAAATTTGCATTCAAGTTCAAAGAAGCTAATAATATGGCAGGCATACCCACTCTATCTCTTACTACATTGATGGTTGCATCCAAATCCGCCTGCTTCAAAATACCCAACTCCGCTTTAGCTTCAGCGTAAATATATAAAATTTCAGCATAACGCATTACCGGGATGTCATTGTAAGAACGAAACCAATCCATTTGGTCAGCTGTTTGAGCTACAAATTTAGTTTGAGGATATCCTCCTAAGTATAAGTTAGGAACAAAAGGCCTGTTTTCTCCCGGACGAATATATCCTGGATACATAAAAGTTTGTTTATAACGGGGATCCCGATTCTTGAACGTCTCGGGCATAGACATCTTATCATAATCAGGAACTGAGGTGAATGGAATAGCTTTACCATTTTTGATGTATTCATAATTTTCCATTAAGCTACGGCTTAAACTGCTCACATAACTGAAAACTCTTCTTGCTGCATCATGTTTAATGTTTTGCTTGTCATCAAAATCCTTAAACAAGAGAATTTCCGGACTATCTCCTAAATTATTACTTATGAACAGATTTTCATAAGCATTATCTATTCCTCCTCTTTTATCAATAGAAAACAAATGGGTTTCCATTATTTTTTCACAAGCGTTTATAGCTATCTTATAGAAATGTTCGGCACTGACCTGTAACCCCAATTCATCATGATATTTACGGAAAGAGGCTTCATGCAGCGCTATACGAGCCATCATGCCATAAGCATACCATTTATTGATGACACTTCTATTCTTCATATCTGCCGAGATATGGTTGACCGCAAATTCCAAATCTTTAAAGATAGAATCGACAACTAACTCACGACTGTCTTTCCCTTTGTAAAGAAGATCTGTACTCGTATCTTTAAGTGAAGTGGAATACCAGGGTACTTCATTGAAACGTTTTATCATCTCATAATACCACTGAGCACGCATCAAACGTGTAATTCCAATATAGTGATTGATGACCGTAGGTGATCCTTTTGTCTTATGGACATTCTCCAGAAGAATATTATACTTTCTCAAAGTACCCCAATTATCCAACCTCCTACTGACTGTTCGGTGATTCCTCCATGCATCATGTTGACTATTTCTGTAGGTTCAGAATAGATAGAAGCATTGTCTGTCGCGTAATCGTGATAATAATAGATTAACTCATTATAGAAAGTATTAGTATAAAGTTCCAAATCTTTTTCGGAAGTAAAGTATGTTTTATCCGACAAATCGGTATCAGGATACCTTTCCAGAAAGGAATCATTACAACTGACCAGTAATAGTCCACATAAAATATATGCTATTTTTTTGATTTTCATAATTAGTATTTTTAGAATGATAAGTTTAATCCAAAGGTGAACAATCGTTGCATAGGATGGCTGGTTCCTAATATTTCAGGGTCATAATTCTTTGAAAGCTTGGTAAACTCAAAAATATTATCGCCTGTAAGATATAATCTTACTCGTTCTAATTTAGCTTTCATCGTAAACTTTTTAGGTAATGTATAACCGATAGTGATATTCTTTATGCGGAGATAGGCTGCATTTTGCAAATATCGCGTCTGATTAATTGCCAAGTCCTTTCCACCTTCTGCAATATAAGATTTTAATCTTGGGAAATAAGCATCAGTATTTTCTGGAGTCCAATGGTCTAAATTATTTTCAAGCACATTTCCCCAAGGAGCTCTATATATGCCAAAGAAATAATGACTTTCCGGATACCAATCCTTTTTGCCTACTCCTTGCAACAGAACACGGAAATCAAGTCCATTCCATTCGGCTGTAAAATCAGCACCATAATTATATCGTGACGCATTGTTACCAATTACTTTATAGTCACCAGGATCATTTACAGTCCAAGAACCATTGTTAATCTTTCCATTGTTATCCAAGTCCTTATATTTCAAATCTCCCGGTTCAATAGGACGGTCACCAGGATAGGAAGTTACATCCCATTGATCAGCATGGTTATCAATATCTGCTTGATCTTTGAAAAATCCTTCTGTCACTAATCCCCATATTTCTCCTATCTCACAGCCTTCATACCAATCGTCCAAATTACCAGTAGGATTATCAAACCGAGTAATAAAAGAACGATTGTCTGACAGGATAAATTTGACATTATAGCTAAAAGGCTTATTCCCCAAATTAAACAAGTCTCTCCATCCCAAGGATATTTCCCAACCTTCAGTTTTCATATCTGCCGCATTAATGCGTGGCTCTAAAGCTCCCAACACACTAGGAAGAGTCTTACCTTTCGTAAGCATATCTTTCGTATCTCTGCGATATATATCTCCCGAAAAGGTAAGCCGGTTATTAAAGAAATTCAAATCCAATCCTATGTTTTTGGTATATACTTTTTCCCAAGTCAACGAATTTGAAACTAGGCCACTGGGGGTAACGCCCATAGGTTTTATACCATTAATCAACAATTGTTGTTCGCTAGATCCCATACTTGCAATATATTCATAGTAGCTTACATCCTGATTGCCTAGAGCTCCATACGAAATTCTCAATTTCGCGTAATTCAACCAATTTTGGGTGGCATGCATAAATTTCTCTTGTGAAATAATCCAAGCAGCTGATATAGAAGGAAAGAAACCGAAACGATCATTTTTGGGGAAGCGAGAAGACCCATCATAACGTCCATTTGCTTCAAAAATATATTTATTGTTATAAATATAATTCAGACGGAAAAAACCACCACGCGTGGCCCATTCATAATTATCCTCGCGCACACGTGCACTTCCGGTAGCTAATTCTACGCTGGGTAATGATGAACTAATTAATTCTTCACGCTCACCTCGCATATATCGGTGTGAGTTATATTCTTGATTAAATCCAGCCAATGCACTTACCTGGTGTTTACCAAATGACTTAGTAAAGTCTATATAAGCATTTACACTAGTATAGTAATCTCTTTCCTTGGCAAGTTGAGCCATATCTACCCAACCTAAATATTCATCGGCAAGATTAGGCCCCTGTTTATAAGGTATGTTCATATCACTATCCCATTGTTCTGTTTCTCTATTTCCCAATCGGGCCGTTGCATCGGCTTTGATAGATAATACATTCTTAATCAAAGCCAGTGTCATAGTAAATTGCGATTGCAGACTGAGTTCCGTCGTTTGGGCTTCTCCTTCAGAAAGTGATCCAATCAATTCTGCTCCTTCTTTTGTCCATGACCCATCAGGATTCTTCACGGTCATTAAAGTATTGGTATCATTAATCCTATTAAATAACCATGAATAGAAGGAACTAGGTCGCTTGTATGTATAGTACAGAGCAGACGTATTATTGCCAAAAGTCAACCAATCGGCTACTTTGAAATCTACTTTTGAGCGGAAATTATAACGATCCATAATGTCCTTATTAATTTTTAAGAGCCCTCTTTCCTGCATATATTCCATACCTATATAATAAGAAGCCTTTTCGGAAGCGCCTGACAAACTTAAATTATGAGAGTGAGTTATACCTGTGTTATCATATATTTCCGAAAACCAGTCTGTATTCCCTAAATAGGTATAATATTCTGGATTACTGAAACTTGGAATCACATTAGGTAAGGTTGGGTCTTCTTTCATCTTTTCAATGTATTTTAAATCCTCGTCTGAATAAAGATCGTACCAAGGCTTACCCATAATTTTTTTTATAGCTAGCCTGTATATAAGGATCTTTTACGATTTTAGGCATGCGCCCCAATTTACGCACTGTAATGGAGTTGTCAAAATCAACATTGATCTTTTCCCCTTTTTCTCCTTTTTTAGTAGTTACTAAAATAACCCCATAAGCGGCTTTTGCACCATAGATAGCCGCTGATGATGCATCCTTAAGAACAGATATACTTTCTATATCCGAGCTGTTCATTCGGCTAAAGAATGCAGTTTCGGTTGGAATACCATCAATCACAATTAAAGGAGAACCACCATTAATAGAAGTCTCACCTCGAATATTGAAGGTTGGAACAGAATTAGCTTGGCCATCACCAATACTTATATTAAGGTTAGGTACGATACCCTGTAACATCGTTCCTATGCTATTGGTTGCTCTATTGGCTAAAGTTTTTCCTCCTACACTTTCTACAGCACCACTCAAATTAACTTTTTTTTGTGTACCGTATCCCACGACTATCACTTCATCCAGCATCTCATTATCTGAAGTCATGGTGATATTGATGCGTGTACGGTTTCCCACAGTTATTTCTTGTTTTTTCATTCCGATATAAGTTACTTCCAGCACTGATTTATCGGTAATATCACCACTTAACGTATAATCACCGTCTATATTGGTGATAGTACCGTTTGAAGTACCTTTAAGCATGACGCTTACACCTATTAAAGGTTCACCATTCTCATCTAAGATACGTCCCGTTATTTTACGTGTTTGTTGCAAAATGGCAGGTTGGGGCTTGTTTGAAAGGACTATATGACTTCCTTCCATAGTATAATGTATTTCAGTATCATGAAAAAGTTCGTCCAAAACTTTAGATACAGGAGTGTCATCTGCTCTTACCGACACTTTTTGATGAGTATCGATATTCGAATTGATAATAAACAAGTAATCTGTTTGGTTTTCAATTTCATTTAAAACAGACTCAAGAGTAGCATTGTTCTTGGTGAATGTAATGCGTGCGTTTTGCGAGTGTATATTACCCGCAAACATACTGAAAATTGACACAAATACCAGAGTCAGGGTAATTTTCATAATCTTATAAATTCGATTTGTCCGTAATTTTTGGGGGTATAAAATTTCCCACAAAGAAATATTATTCATATCTTTGTTACACTTTAATGATTAATACAGTTATTAGAATTGTGTTAATAGTGAGTGCTGACATGCGGCCAAACTTGTCGGCACTCTTTTTTTCAATTGAAAGGAATGTGTTTTCTTAGTATTGTTTCATAGGCAAATTTATTTTATGTAAATAATATGGTTTTCTTCATCGCGTACAAACTGAAAATCCACATCTTTTTGTAGCACTCGTAAAGCATATCGCACACCATCAGAATGACGGAACTTACCTGTACAACGATAATTCATCACAGCTTTATTTTCTATACGGATTTCCACACCGTAGTATTTTTCAAATTTATGAATGATATAAGGGAAAGTTGCATCCTTGAAACTGATAATCCCCTCTCGCCAACGATAAGGATTATAATCTTCAATAGGAGCCACTTTTATTTCTCCATCTTTAAGATAAGCCATCTGGTTAGGTTTGAGTTGGCACTGATAATTGCCTGCGGTTATCTTTACAGCCCCTTCCATCAACGCTGTCGCAAAGGTACTGTCATCCGAATAAGATTCCACATTAAATTGGGTACCAAGCACTTCTACATTTCCTTTTGGAGTTTGTACAATAAAAGGTTTATGAATATTTTGAGCAACCTGAAAGTAGGCTTCACCGTCAAGTTTAATCCGGCGTTCTTTATCTGCGAAAACTGCAGGATATTCAATTTTAGTACGAGAATTCAGCCAAACTTTGGTTCCATCAGACAATTCCAAATTGATACGTTGACCAGCTGGAACACTGATTTTTTGAGCAGTGAGCCAATATTCTTGTCGCTCTTGGTTCTTGTAAAATAGTGTGATGACCAGAGTAATCGCTGCAACTGCTGCAATTTCTATAAATTTCCTAAATTTAAACTTCATTTTTTGAAGACTGTGAAACAGTTTCCTTTTTTCGTGTCTTTACTCAGAAGCAATGTCATATCATACATCTTTCTTTCTTTAAAATAAGTACGACGGTTTTCAGTTGATGCTTCCATCCACTTACGAACTTTCATCTCTTCGTCCGTAGTAGCCTGACCTTCAAAAAAACGTATTAACAAATTTTTATCCATACTCTGTTATATTGTATAATAAAAGATAATATAAATTTATTTATCTTCTTACTATACATATAAGCAAGTGATGCTTTCATATCCCTAATGAAAAAAGGTGCTTTTTTTTATTTTAAAAGGAAATAAATAAAAAAAGGTAGATAATCTTTTAGTTGTATCCGTAGTTCTCTTAAAGCTTTTGTGATATGAAATTCTACCGATTTATAGCTGATATTCAGCTTTTCGGCAATTTCTTTATGCGGAAGGTTCTGAATACGGCTCATTATAAAAATTTTCTCGGGTACGTTCTGGCAGAAGATCCAATAAGACCCTATTATAACGATGTCGTCCTCTTGAATTTGTGGATACTCTATATCTAATCGTTGTTTGGGGTAATCTTTATAGAAGATGTATTCCGCATCACTCCGGTCGTTAAGGAAAGCGAGTGA
>ENA-OQBL01000171-OQBL01000171.1-human-gut-metagenome-genome-assembly--contig:-NODE-171-length-37927-cov-4.982434_pt1 | contig 37927 bp, 37 predicted proteins | sample MGYA00242747_ERZ504553 | MGnify/ENA primary metagenome ERZ504553 (study PRJEB26092, sample SAMD00036240) | human gut metagenome | host: Homo sapiens | study: EMG produced TPA metagenomics assembly of...
GTTTCTTCCGGATCATGCTTAAGTGCATCGACACGTCTGAGTTCTGCGTAATCACCATCAATCTTCTCGACTACATAAATACATGTTAACATAATTTTGCCTCCTTTTTTCTGTCTTATCATCCTGTCTTTTGTATAAGTTGGTTTAATTATACTATCTTTAATTCAAAAAGTAAATTTTTCTGTATTGATTATTGCCAAGATTTATAATAATATATACTTATATAAATTCGTTATACATTACATATTAAAAGGAGCCTTGCAATGAACGAAGTGGATTTTTCAAAAGTGGGATTAAAAATGAAACAATTAAGGAGTGAGCGTGGAATCACTCAGGAACAGGTTGCCAAAGATCTGAACTGTACTGTTCCTTTCGTCAGTAATGTCGAAAACAATCGAGCAAAGCTTAATTTAAGAGTTCTTCTTTATTACTCTAAGCTCTGCAACGTATCCGTGGATACTATTCTGGATGCCGGAAGAGATATTCCTCCTCTGGATGAGAAAGAGCATCAGTTAAATGATGAGATGCTGAATGTATTCCGTGGTTTTTCTGTAACAGAAAAAGAAAAGATCATCAAGATGTTACGCATCTGGCAGGAGAAATAATCTCCTGCCCTTTTTATACCCAGGTATGCAAGAGGACCTGTAGATTTCTATATTTTGTTAAAAATCCTTAAGCACAACCGTTCCCTGATTCCGGCTTTCCTGTACATCAATGATTCTCTGATTCTGGCTTCCTCTGAACACCAGTGTTACATCTTTTAATTCTTCCTTGAATTCTCCGTCTACCAGTACATCAATATACGACAGCATCTCCTCTGTCACATCTGTATGGACACATCCTCCCGGAACCATATCACGGTCAAAAAGATACCCACTGTAACACCAGATATCTTTCTGCGGATAAGTTTCTCTTATCTTCTTAAGGAGCTTTACCAGTTCCACCTGGTTCTCCGGTTCGAACGGTTCACCACCCAGAAGCGTAAACCCCTGGACAAAACCAGCCCCCAGCAATCTTAATATTTCTGCTTCTGTCTCTTCTGTATAGTGCTGGCCGAATCCGAAATCCCATGTCTCTTCATTAAAGCAGCCTTTGCAGTGATGTCTGCAGCCTGATACGAACAAACTGACTCTTACGCCGGGTCCGTCTGCAATATCACACTCTTTGATATTTCCGTAATTCATAATCTGTATACTCTCCCTAGTCACTGATCATCATCTTAATGATCTCTTCATTAGTCTCTTTCATACCATCTTTTCCGAGACGACCAATATTCTGGATCGTTGCCTCTACTCCTTTTGTAACGATTCCGTCACCGGCATAGAACTGCTGCCCTCTTAAATACATATTATATCCAAGAATCCCGGCATCTACAGATGAAGCGATTTTCGCAGCACAGGATGCTTTTGCACCATCACATACCATACCGGATACAATTGCCAGAGCATTTACCACTGTATGGATCACTTCTTCATAACCACCGCCACAAAGATATGCTATTCCGGCTCCGGCTGCCGCACCCGCACTTACTGCACCACAATATGCCGACAGTCGCCCGATTCCCGTCTTCTGGTGGATTGCGACCAGATTCGAAAGGACCAGTGCGCGGTATGTCTTTTCCTCTCCGGATTGTAATTCATCTGCATATTCCAGAACCGGAAGAGAACAGGTCATTCCCTGATTACCGCTTCCCGCATTGATCACAACCGGAAGCTCACATCCGTTCATACGCGCATCGGAACCTGCCGCCGCACGTGCTTTTGCTCTGGTACGTACATCGTTTCCATAAGTATCCAGAAGAACACTTCCGATGTTTGCTCCGTAATTTCCTTTCAATCCTTCATCCGCAATTGCAGAATTATATTCTATCTGACGTCCGATCACTTCCCGGATATCTTCTATGTCCACTGTATTTGCAAAATCCCAGATAGATTTCATATCCAGAAGACTTCTGTCTGTCAGTCCTTCTTCGCTTTCTCCTGCGACCGGTACATTAAGCAGGATCTCTCCATTCTTTTCTATTCTTACAATATTCGTATGATAGTTGGCAATTCTTACTTTTGCCTTATCTTCCCCGTGAAATACCTCCACAATAATATCAAATACACATCCGTTATTGATATGTTCTACCGTAATCTCTGTATGTTCAAGAAATTCTGCGATTTCTTTTGTCTCTTCTTCTGTTACCTCGGAGATAACTTCCAGTTCTTTTTCTGCGTTTCCTGCAACAATCCCCGCTGCTGCTGCCGCCGGTATTCCTTTTAAATGATTTGTATTCGGCACAATTACACTCTTTACATTCTTAATGATACTTCCGCTTGCTCCGATACAGACTCTGTCCGGCAGACATCCCAGTACTTCTCTTGCCTTTGCAGCCGCATAAGCCAGCGCGATCGGTTCCGTACACCCCATTGCAGGAATCAGCTCTTCATTTAAAATCTGAACATATGCCTGATACTTTTCATTATCTTTTGTCATTTTTAATCCTCCTGTCGACATTTTCTTTTCCCCATATTTTTTTATTATAACGCATGTCCTTTTGAAAAGCTATCTTTATACAATATAAAAAGGCCTTTCAAAAAGCTTTCTCACTTCTTAAAAGGCCTTTTTACTGTCTTTATATCTTGCAGTTTTACAAATGCAATACCCTGTCCTTAATCTCCTGCGTACGTCCTTGATTCCAGAACTGTGTTCCGATATATCCACAGGTTCTTCTTGCCACAAATAACTTATCCTGATCCTGATTACCACAGTTCGGGCATTCCCAGATCAGCTTTCCATTCTCATCTTCTTTAATCTGGATCTCTCCGTCATATCCACAGCATTCACAGTAATCACTCTTTGTATTCAGCTCTGCATACATAATGTTATTGTAAATATACTGCATAACAGAAAGTACTGCCGGAATATTGTTCTGCATATTCGGTACTTCGATGTAACTGATTGCTCCACCCGGTGAAAGCTTCTGGAAATCGGCTTCGAATTTCAGTTTCTTGAATGCATCAATCTTCTCTGATACATGTACATGATAGCTGTTCGTAATATAATTCTTATCTGTTACACCCTTGATGATTCCAAAACGCTTCTGCAGACATTTTGCAAATTTGTATGTGGTAGATTCCATCGGTGTTCCGTATACAGAATAGCTGATATTCTCTGCTTTTTTCCACTCTTCACATTTATCATTTAACTTCTGCATTACCTGCATTGCAAATGGTCTTGCTGCGGGATCGGTATGTGATTTGCCAAGCATACGTACACACATCTCATAAAGTCCTGCATATCCAAGCGAAATAGTGGAGTAACCATTAAATAATAATTTATCGATCGTCTCACCCTTCTTCAGTCTTGCAAGTGCACCGTTCTGCCACAGAATCGGAGCAACATCGGAAACCGTTCCCAGGAGACGTTCATGTCTGCATCTCAGTGCTCTGTGACATAATTCCAAACGCTCATCCAGGATCTTCCAGAATTTCTCCATATCTCCTTCTGATGAACATGCAACATCAACTAAGTTGATCGTTACAACTCCCTGGTTAAAACGTCCATAGAACTTATGGCTTCCGTCCGGATTTCTCTGGCTGTCTTCTACCGTCAGGAACGAACGGCATCCCATACAAGGATATACTTCTCCATTCTTCATCTCTTTCATAATCTTGGCAGAGATGTAGTCCGGTACCATACGTTTTGCGGTACATTTTGCTGCCAGTTCTGTCAGATGCCAATATTTGGAATCTTCTGTAATATTATCCTCATCCAGTACATAGATCAGTTTCGGGAATGCCGGTGTGATCCATACACCTTTTTCATTCTTTACTCCCTGCATTCTCTGAATCATCACTTCTTCAATGATCATAGCCAGGTCATCACGGGTTCTGCCTTCTTCTACCTCATCCAGATACATGAACATCGTCACAAATGGTGCCTGACCGTTACATGTCATTAATGTGATAAGCTGATACTGAATTGTCTGGATACCACTCTTTACTTCTTCTCTTAAACGGCGCTCTGTCACCTTATTGATAATTGTCTCATCTAAAGCTTCTCCGCATTCTTCACGCTCTGCGATTACATTTCTGCGGATCTTCTTACGGCTGATATCGACAAACGGTGCCAGATGTGCCAGTGTAAATGACTGTCCACCGTACTGGTTACTTGCTACCTGGGCAACAATCTGTGTCGTTACATTACATGCTGTAAAGAAGCTGTGCGGCTTTTCAATCATGGTCTCACTGATAACCGTTCCGTTCTGAAGCATATCCTGAAGATTGATCAGGTCACAGTTATGCTCTTTCTGTGCGAAATAGTCGGAATCATGGAAATGAATGATTCCCGCTTCATGCGCACGTACAACCTCTTCCGGAAGAAGAACACGTTTTGACAAGTCCTTACTTACTTCTCCGGCCATATAATCACGCTGTGTAGAGTTGATCACAGGATTCTTGTTAGAGTTCTCCTGATTCACCTCTTCATTCATATGATCCAGAAGTGCAAGAATTCCGTTATCTGTTGTATTCGTCTTTCTCATCAGTTCTCTTTTATAACGATAGCGCACATATTTCTGTGCGACTTCATAGCCGCGCAGTTCCATAATTCCGGTCTCTACCATATCCTGTATATCTTCTACATTGACAGCATGAGTGGATTCCTCAATTTTCTTTGCAACGTTGTCCGCCACTGCCATAATCTGATATTCATTCATCCGATGCAGTTTGTCGACGTCCTTGTTTGCACCTTTGATCGCATTAATGATCTTCTCCAGGTCGAAGGCTACCTCTTCGCCGTTTCTCTTAATTACGTTCGTCTTTATTTCTGCGTTCATGTTTATCCCTCTCTTGTTTTTATTGCCGATGTAGTATGTGCTCACCCTCAAATACTACTAAATATTGTTTTTTTAAACATCATTTCCGCACAAGATATTGTGCAAGTAATATGATACTCTATAACAGGCGAAAATGAAAGAGGTAATTTTGTTAAAATAAATGTTTGAAATGTGGTCTAAATTTTGGTGATATTTTTTTACGAAATCTGTTGCATTTTTAATTTTGTGACGGGTAAAGTGTGGCACATAGTTAAGAATACTTAAGACGCATTCCCTGTATTGATTTTTGCATTCAAAGATACTGATAATATGAAGTTGTTGTGCCGATATTTCTTCATTTATAAAATTAATCTCTGTCAATCTTAATCCATATAACAAATTATCATTTTTTGTTGTTTCGTAACATTTGTTACAAACCATTTCCTATAAAAGCTATATACTCTAATCACAACATAAGTTGTACAACACCAGTTAACACCAACTAAGTTTTAATAAAAAGGAGATTTTAATTATGAAAAAATATGTATGTGAACCATGTGGCTACGAATATGACCCAGCTGTAGGAGACCCGGATAACGGAATCGCACCGGGCACAGCCTTTGAAGATATTCCGGATGACTGGGTATGTCCAATCTGTGGATTAGGAAAAGAGGTATTTGTTGCAGAAGATTAATTACTATTGATTACTCTTCTTCCTGCAGCCTTTCATAATCCGTGATCTCAATTACCTTACGGCCTACAAGACGGATGATACCTTCATCCTGTAAAGTAAGCAGCATACGCGACAGAGATGGTCTTGTAGTATTCAGATATACTGCCAGATCTTCCCTGTTCATATGCAGACGAACCCGGTAGTCCGGATCACAGTTTTCCAACAGGTACGCCACTACACGCTGACGTAAGTTTCCACTGGTAAGAACCTCTATCTGACGGTTACATTTCTCTGCTTTTTCCGCAAAAAGCTGAAGCATATTGAAGACAACCTTACTGTGATGTACACAATTTCTTTCGCATCTTCCGCCAAAGAAATTCTGTGAAACCTCCAGAACCGACACTTCACTTTTTGCTTTTGCATAACCGGAGTAAGCAGACTGGCGCAGAAATAGTTCTACTTCGCCAAACTCCTCACCCACCGTAACATAACTGCTTCGAGTAATCTTGCCATTCAGGTTGATACTGCCAAGCTCAACCATTCCTTCCAATATGAAATATAATTTTAACGGTGCATCACCCTGGCGGAAAATATAGGTACCTTTCGGATATTTCTTTACTACAGCCTGTGAACAGACAAGACATTTTTTCCAGTTCTTCTTCTGTCAGGTTCTGAAATATCTGTAACTGTTGTAACTTCATAATCCAATCCTTTTCTCTGCTGATAAACATTTTCTACGATTCATTATAGACTATGCGGGACGAGGATTCAATGTGTACCAAAGACAGGAGGTTTCTCTATGAATATTACATTTGATGATAACTTAATTACAGGCAACAAAACCATCGATTCCCAACATCAGGAACTGATCAACCGCATCCGGCAGTTCGTCGCAGCATGCGAATCCGGTGACAGTAAGATCAAAGCAATCAAAATGTTAGATTACCTTGATGAATATACAAATTTTCATTTTCAGGAAGAAGAGGAACTTCAGAAAAAGGTATCTTACCCGGAACTTGCCGCACATCATGCCAAACATGAAGAATTCAAGAAATCCATTCAGGAATTATATGATTATCTTAATGAAAACGAAGGACCTGATGATCAGTTTATCGAACAGGTAAAGCGCAATGTCGTAGACTGGCTGTTCCAGCATATCAAGACTTTTGACCGGTCTGTAGCGGAGTATATTCATTTGAAAGATAATTCCAATCGATTATAGTGATTCATAAAAATGCACAAAACGGACATGTTCTCATAACAATGTCCGTTTTTGTGATATACTTAATTTATTATATTTACAAAGGATTGGGGTACTTATGAATCAGAAACTTACCAAATACGCCTGGCTGCTGTCTTCTTTCATGAACCAGTAACTAGACACAAACTGATCTGTGTAACGCTCGCCCTCATTGGCTGTGTGCTGGTCAGCGGAGTACTGGAAAGCAATGGACTTTCCTGAAGCATAACAGGAATTCTCTGCGGAATTCTGACAAGCTTTTTCTATGCTGTATATGGAATCATAAGCAAAAAAGTTACACAAAAAGGATATCATTTCCTGACGATTACTTTTTACGGCACACTCTTTTCCGGCATGACGATGCTGCCTTTCAGTAATATACACTCTTTAAGCAGTATGATTGTCTCAGGGCAAAGGACCACCTTTTTTATCCTGATCATTCATGCGCTGGTATCATCCGTCCTGCCTTATGCACTATATTCCTTATCCATGCGTTACATGGAGGCCGGCAAAGCATCGATTCTTGCTTCCAGCGAACCTGCTGCCGCTATGCTATTCGGAGCAGTACTCTATGCCGAAACGCCAGGTATTCTTTCCATCTGTGGACTTTGTTTTACAATTGGTGCTGTAATATTATTAAATTATGAAAGGAATTGAACATATGGTACACCTGAACGACAATGCTATTGCCTATATGAATAAGCGCGGATTCCACAACATCATACTTTCCATCGAAACAATCACCAGTTGATGTGCCCCTCCGCGTCTGGAGATATCGGTAGGATTTACCGATAAAGAAAAAGAGGACATGCTCGCACAGGGGTATGTCTGCGAGACCAGTCCTCTTGGGAATGTCTATTATCTGCCTGATGGGGTTGTTGTAGACGGGGATATTAGCATCAACTATATGGAATATCCCTGGATTACATGCTTTGAGGTAAGCGGTCTGGCTGTTTCACGTTCCTGAGACAGCCAGGTTATGTATTACGCTTCCTCCATTTTTTGTATTTCCTGTTCTGATACTTTTATCTGTTCATCTAGCTGCCTTAGCTGCTCATCTTTCTGTTTTATCTGCTCATCTAGTTGTTTTATCTGCTCATCTTTCTCTTCTATCTGCCTCCGCATATCTTCAATCATGAATTCTACTGTATTTCGATCTAATTCTAACAATTCTTCTGAAAACATCTGTATCACCTCTTTCAACTGACTAGTTATTTTTTATAAGTGGCCGAAACAATTATTTGACATTCTTCATAGTATTTTTGTCCAATAGTTGTTGTAATCGTTGTATCTCTTTCCTCATTTCTATCATCTGTTCACTTTGTTGGTTTATTTGCTCATCTTTTTGATTTAATTCCTCATCTTTCTGACTTAACTTCTCATCTTTCTGACTTAACTCCTCATCTTTCTGATTTAACTTCTCATCCTTCTGATTCAACTGCTCATCCTTCTGACTCAACTGCTCTCTCTGGCAGCCTATCTGCTCATCCTTCTCCTCTATCTGCTTCTGCATATCATCAATCATCAGCTTTACTGTATTCCGATCTAATTCCAGCAATTCTTTCGAAAACATCTGCATCACCTCTTCGATATTCCGGCAGACATCATAAGCCTGTTCATACATTTCTTTAAAATCCGGATATTTCTCTATAATATCTATAATCGTCTCCGGATCATCCATGCAGAAAAATGCAAGCCATGCTTCCAGCCGGTTTTCTATTTTTACACTTCTATTTTCATTTTGCTGATTCTTTTTGAATATGTCAAGAGGTATGAACAGATATTCTTGTAATAAATTTATATTTACTCCTGTATCAGATTTTTGCATAAAACGATGGATATAATTATTGGAAAATTTCTGGAATTCTATTGGACTTTTTTCAAATAACACGATCGTATACACCTGCTTGATATCTCTGTAAGAGAATCGTTTTCCTTTGATTCCTCTCACTCTCTTATACTGCCGAAGCAACAGATCTGCTGAGTAACAGGCACTTCTTTCTCCCGGAAAATAGTATCCGATTTTCTGAATTTCCAGATTCGCAATACTTCCATCTTCCAGTTGTACTACCATATCTGTAATAAGAAGCGTAGATTCATCTGCTAATCTTGTTCCGTCATTTGGTAATACGTCTACAATTCTCACTCTTTGTCCGAGAAGTAACGTGAGTAATTCATTTACTCTCTCCGGTGTATTCTCCGGATTCAGAATTTCTTTTATCATGAAATCATACATGATTTTTATACCTTTCACTCCGGTACAAAAATCCAGAAATTCATTTTGATTTTCCTCTGTCCACTCATAAAATTAAATTTTTTCAATCTGCTTTTACTTTCAATCTCATTCAACACCTCCTCCCTTGTCCGAATCATCGGGAAATACTGTTGAAGTTTGTTTGTCATAGGCACGTCCTCCTGAATAGATTATAAAATTTTCGTGTTCTCTCAAGTCGGAAATATGTTTCAGACATTTTTAGGTGTGAAACGGTCGAAACTTGATGCCTTTTGGCTTAGAAATACTTAAGAGTTTGTAGAAGTCACTCTTTGAAGTGCATTCAGAATAGCATATTGTTCATATGATTACAAGATTAATTTTCGTAAAAAAAGCGGCAGAATTATCTTCCGCCGCATAGCCCATATCACCATCTATATATTATCTCATCTTAAAACTTCTCCATCTCCCCAATGATCGTTCTGTAAAATTCTTCTTCCGTGCCCTCTTTTCTCACATCATTCATCACATATCCGTCTTTCAGAAATATCACTCTCTTACACCGGCTTGCCATCTGTGGATCATGCGTTACCATCAGAAGGGTCTTCCCTAACTCCTCATTGATTTTCCGGAATTCCTCTGCAACAACTTTTCCGGATTTTGAGTCGAGGTTTCCCGTCGGCTCATCTGCAAATATGATACTCGGATCATTGATCAGCGCCCTGCAGATTGCCACTCTCTGCCGCTCACCGCCGGACAGTTCATAAGGATTCTTTTCCTGAAGATGTTCAATCCCAAACTGCTTTTCCAATGCTTCCGCTTTCTCTTCACATTCTTTCTGTTCCTTTTTATCCAGCAATACCGGAAGCATGATATTTTCTTTTACCGAAAGGCTGTCCATCAGATTAAAATCCTGGAATACAAATCCGATCTTTCTACGTCTGATATCCGTAAGTTCTTCTTTCCACAGCTCATTCGTATTCACACCGTCAAAGATCACATCTCCGTCCGTCTGCTGATCCATAAATCCCAGGATCTTCAGAAGTGTTGTCTTTCCACAGCCGGATTTTCCCATAATTCCGACGTACTCTCCCTGTTCTACATCAAAGTTAATGCCTTTCAGTACCGAAATCGCATCCGCATCATCAATCTCCCCACCGGCTTTTGGAAATTTCTTGATCAGGTTATTTACCTTTAATATTTCTTTCATGCTTTCCTTCTACCTTTCTTATTGTATACTGCTCAATCACCTTTACACCGATGCCCTGCACTACAAGATATATAACTGCAAGGATCAACAGATATCGCAGATAATGTACACAGTCAGCCTTCGTATATTCCCGCATGTTCCATATCTCCCCGGTTAACACCGGCACCATAACAACCGCAACTACTGCCGGGATCCAGAAAAAGATTCCCGTCTCTGTCCGGATCAGCTTTTCTCTTTCTTTCGAGCTCATTCCAATACAGGTTAAGAAATGATTCCGCTTCTTCTTGTCCGTCATCTCAGATTCATATTTCAAGTAAATGACCAGAACGCTTCCCAGCAGAAATGCTCCCATGATAAATATATCTACTACCGTTGTCATAAAGCGTTCGCTTTCAATCTGTTCCATCGTTGTACGTTTGGAATAGCAGGATAATACATCCTTGTCAAATCTTTCATCCTCTTTATGTACCTTCCGAAAAGCCAGGAGCTCTTTTTCTATCTTCTGATAATCTGCATTTTTCACATTCAAAAGGACAAGCTTTGTCGGCCAGTGATGGATCGTCACTCCTTCTTCTGCTTCACCCTCCTCAACCAGATCTCCGGTGATCCAATTATATTTCTTCCAGTCGTCCTGAACCTTTTCAAAATATTCATCCGAAAATACGACCAGATTCTCCTCACTTCCCTGCCGGAATGCACCTGTCAGAATATCCGTCTTTTCACCCTTTACGGTTCGTGTCGGATAAATTTTTTCCCGATCAAGAAATCCATAAGATTCTATCGGCTGTCCGATGTGCAGGTACGGCTCTTTTCTCGAATTCAGGTAATCCAGTGGATGTGCCTTCGTACTCTTATCCTGTTGGTAAATAATATAGATTTCCTTTCCGTCAGCAGATAGATTCATTTTTTCACTTTTCTTTCCAAGTGCCTTATTCAGTTCTTTATACGTCGTCTCCGAGATGCCTATATGCTGTCCCTGCGGCATGATCACTGCTCTGGCATCATCCAGCTTTTCCGAATTATCCACATTCGTCACGCGTACCATCGGATACTCCTGGAATTTCACGTCATATTTTTCCTGCAGCTGTTTCCAGAATGTCTCATCCGCTTCCGTTGCCATACATACAAAATCATACGGGAACAGTCCTTCCGGCTTTTGCGCGATCTTCGCTGAAATCATATCTTTTCCAAATAAGAACAATATCAGTACCGGTATAAGACTGATCACGTACACATAACGGAATGTACTCTTGAAACGGTAATAAAACGAATTATATGGGATCAACTTTGCATAATAACTCTTTTTATGCTTCCGCACTTTCAGGAACAATCCAAATCCAAACTTTTCCGCCAGATAAATGCCCAGGAAGATAAATAAAAGTATCCTTAACCCTTCGGCATTCTTCCGCATTCCGAAATTCACGATTCCAAATACCACAATGACCAGGCCAATTGTAAGCCACAGACCGATCCGTTTTTCCGGCATCTTCTCCTTTTCCACATCGCCCAGCTGCATTTTTTTTAGTTCCCTGTACAGGAAGAAATCCCGCAGGATCATCAGTCCAATCCCGGATATTCCGATCAGGATAAGACTTGCAATCAAATATGTGAATCCTGTAATCTTCGCCGGCTGTGCTCCCACTCCGGATCTTGCCATGAAGATTCTGCGGATGATACACAGGATCACACTTCCGATGCAGGCTCCCCCGATCAGCATTCCCAGAATTCCAGCCACAATCTCTGCTCCAAGCACTTCATAAAGTGTAGACTTCCGCATTCCCAGAGTCGAAAATATACTGTAATTTCTCATCCGTTTTCTGAAATATGACAACAGATTCGTGATCATCAGCATCAGCGATGCGATCAGACTCACGATCAGGAATTCCAGCAGAATTGCCGTGATTCCATGCCCCGTCAGTATATTTCCTTCTTTATTAAATGGTGCCAGCATCTGTGCCATTCCGACTCCGGAAAATATCAGCGTCGCCGGAAGCAGGTTCATACTTACGTAAACAATAAAATCTCTTTTTGAACTTTTAAAATTCTTCCACAGGGCCGTATAGAATCCTTTCGGATACTTCCCCGAAAATTCCAGATGCTTTTTCTTTTCTTCTTTGTAATTTTTCTCTCTGGCTTTAACTTCTTCCTGTATCTTTTTCTCTTCCTGCCACGAATCAATCAGCTTCGCACCGATCAAATTGATCACCAGAAGCACTACCAGTAAAAATTGGATACACCTGTGACAGCGGATCTGAAAATACTGCCCCATCTGCCCCAAGAAATGATATCATACATCCTGCGATCAGTGACATGATATCCAGAAGCAGTTTATGGTGATTGCTTAAAGCCAGTATTAGATTCACAATTCCTATCACCTGGATTACCAGTACCATTACCAGTTCACAGATGAACAGCATCAGTATCTGAACCATCATCTGTTCATCTGCACCGTCCAGTACTCCCAAAGGCTTCAGACTTTTCTTTATGTAACTCATCCCATCGCCCGAAGCAGCCAATTTTATCAGATATCCCGGCACATTGCATTTCCATGTCCCCATGTTCATCCACGGAAATAATAGCACCGCCTGGATGATCACCTGCATGATCAGCGTGAATATCTTCATTCTCTTTTCCGTCTTATTCATAACTTTTGCCTCTCATTTTTCATACACGCTTATTATCCGAGATCTAACGTCTCTCTTCATATACGCTTACTATCCAAGATCTAACGTCTCTCTCTTTATACCTGCGCCACCACCGGCTTAAATCCCTCCATTCCTACAACCATCACCGGTGCTCCTGCCGGGATCTCCGTTCCTTTCTCAGATCCCTGTACTCTTACTTTCATATGATGTCCACACAGATATCCTTTTCCCTTCCAGTTGATTCTGGTATCTGCCGTTCCAATCTCCCATAAAAGTCTGGTCTCTCTTCTGCTCTGCAAAAGATTCATAAATCCTCTCAGTACCATATTCAGCAGACATGCGATCAATACACAGCAGAGGATTCCTGCATATCCCTTCACCGGGAAACTCGGAACAAAACATAATGCCGAGATAAAAAGTACCAGCCCGCTGTTTGCAACGTAACATCCCTGCCCCCAGTCTCTTCCGACTGCATAGAATAAAGCTTTGCCCGTGTATTTCTCCCAAAAGCTCAATCCGATTCCATAGACAGCTAATCCGATTCCGATATTCCGGTGTATAACTGCCGGGATTTTATTCAGGCCAAGCGCATCATTCCACAACCATAAAAATGCGTTCGGATCTCTTGCGATAAGATAAGAAATGCACACACATACAATCGGTATACATCCCAGTGCCAGCATCCACAGAAACATATTGGAATCAAACACTTTATGATAGATCTTATCCATTGCTTCACCTGCTTCCTGCGGATCGCCCATCTGGCGGACTGCTTCTTCCTCTGCTTCAACTTCTGTCATCCCTGATTCCATTAATGCGACTTTGCAGTCTTCTATATGCGCTTCATATTCATTTACAATCTCTTTTCTTACAGACGAATCGGTAATCTTCTTCCCAAGTTCTTTCAGATATTCTCTTTCCTTCATATCTAACACCCTCCTTTTCTGCCACCTTCACTGCCTTACCTGTGCTATACGGAATACTGGATCATGCTCGTAACTGCATTGGCATAAGCATTCCATTCTTCGATCATTTTCTCCAGATATTTCTTCCCGTTAGGTGTGATCCGGTAATACTTTCTGAGTTTCCCGTTCGCCTCCTGGTTATAACTTTCCAAATATCCGGACTGTACCATGCTGTGAAGCAGCGGATACAATGTTCCTACCTTTAATTCGAATACATTGTCCGATCTCTTTGAGAGTGTATCGATCATTTCATATCCGTACATATCCTTTTCTGAGATCAATTTGAGAATTAACATTGCGGTATTTCCTGAGACCATATTTTTGTTTACTTTCATAGTGATTGCTCCTTTCTTATATTTGCTTTCATTATATATCGGCTTTCGATAGTTGAGTGTAAAAAAAATTTGCTTTCTTCTTGGTTCTATTATATATCGCATCTCGATATATGTCAATATGCAAGAATAAAAAATGAACTAGAAATGCAAACCTGCATTCCCAGTCCCTTTACCTTCTTCTTTCCTACAACAGCTCCGCAAACAATCGCAGGAACAACTGTCCCAGCCGCAGAGTCGCGCTCCGGCCGGACTTATACTTCTCCGTCACTTCCCTGCACTGTTCCAATGTCTGCTCCATATCCCGCCGGATATCCAGCACCGCATCACAATCTGCCATAAAACACCCATTTTCAAAATGATGATAAAGGCTCCGATAATCCAGATTGATCGTGCCGCAAGTCGCCATGCAATCATCTGCTACGCTCATCTTCGCATGACAGAACCCCGGCGTCCACTCATAGATCCTTACACCATCCTGTACCAGATTGTGATAGAACGATCTGGTGATACTGTAGATCAGCTTCTTATCCGGAATTCCCGGCGTGATGATCCGCACATCCACACCGCGCTTGGCCGCCAGCGAAAGGGCATGTGTCATCTCATCCGTGATGATCAGATACGGCGTCATGAACCAGCAGTATCTGTCCGCTTTATTGACGATACTGATATAGACATCCTCTCCAACCTGGATCCCATCTAACGGACAATCTGCATACGGCTGGATATATCCCGTCTGCTGCGCCTGATACGGATGCTGTACCAGATATTTTTTCTGCGCCTCTATATCCAGAACGTCCACACCGGCCGAGGTCTTCCCGGACGATTCCCACATCTCCAGAAATGCTGCCGTAAGCGAAGCCACCGCATCCCCTTCCAGACGGATTCCCGTATCCTTCCATTCTCCGTACGGATGTGTATAATTAAAATACTCATTTGCCAGGTTATAACCGCCCGTATATCCAACTTTTCCGTCAACCACCGTAATCTTTCTGTGATCACGGTTATTCAGGAACATATTAAGTCCCGGAAGCAGTGGATTGAATACCCGGCAGGCAATCCCTTTCGCTTCCAGTTTTCTTGCAAAACTCAGATTGACGAATCCGATCGATCCCATGTCATCATAGAACACCCGGACCTCTACACCTGCCTTCACCCGTTCCTCCAGAACCGTCTGGATCCTGCTCCATGCATATTCATCCTCAATTGCATGATATTCCATGAAAATGAATTGCTCCGCCTTCGCAAGATCAGCAAGCTGCGCCTCCAGTCCTTTGACCGCTTCATCAAAATAAATCACATCCGTATTCTGATACACCGGATAACACGCATTTCTTTCTATATAATTGGAAACATTTCCCGCTTTCGGATCTGATGCATTCAGACATTGCAATACTTCTTTGTTCTCCGGCAAAAGAGGCAGAAGCTTCTCATCAATCTTTTTGTAGCGCATCCGCATCTTCCAGGTTCCGCCGTTCAGACCGATCAGAAAATAGAGTGCCACTCCAAGAATCGGCAGTGTCAGGATCAGGATGATCCACGGTGTCTTCATCGAGGAAGTCTCATTTCTTCCATATATTTTCAGAACCAGTATGACGGCAAATATTCTGGTCATATTATCTATAACTACTGCATATTCATTCAGTCCCTTGAATATTCCAACCAGGAACACCACTTCCAATAATATCGAAAGCACCGTGAACATCAGCCGCTTCACGCCATTTTGTGTCTTTTTCTTTCCTTCCAGTGTATGACTGCTCATCTTCTCACTCTTTTCTTCTATTGTAAATTATGATTATACTAACACGAACGTGTTTCCGGCTCAAGACTTATCCGAAGTTCAATCAGAAATTATTGACCTCAGTTTTCCCGGAAATAAGCAACAAAAAAATTCACCATCCCCGCAGCTCGCAGTCTGCAAAAACAGTGATTTAATAGTGCGCGATCAGGGGTTCGAACCCTGGACACCCTGATTAAGAGTCAGGTGCTCTACCAACTGAGCTAATCGCGCATCTTTGGTTGTCTGTATTACGTTCTCCGTAACGACAAGACTTATTATATAATAAGGTTTTTTCAAAAAAGTGCAAGTACTTTTTTTCACTTTTTTTGCATATTTTTTTATTTTTCTCATATATTGATATGGGGGTTGAATTTATGAGCCATATTATCCATTATGTTACAACCAATTTCAAAAAATCTTTCATACTGTCTGCACAGAGATTATCTCCTGCATTCAAGGCACAGCTCTGCATTTTGTCCTGGTCGCTGCCTTTCTCGGAACACTGAATCATTTCCTGTATTTTTTATCCGGGCAGTCTCCAATCGTTGCACTTTTCTGCCCGGTTAATGAATCCGTGTGGGAACATTTGAAACTTTTATATTTTCCTTTTTTTGATTCGTAAGCATATGGGAATATCTGTCTCTGCATCCGGTTGTTTTACCGTTCTTTTACTGTCGGTATCTGGGTGTGCTTCTCGGAATGTTTTTTACTGTTTCTGTTTTTTACACATATTCCGGGATTCTCGGCCGGAATTTCCTGATCTTAGACATCCTGCTTTTTTATTCCAGTGTAATATTTTCATTTGGAATGTCTGAATATATTTCCGGCAAGACCCGTTCTCCTCACGAGACAGAACCTGGCTTTGTAGTCTCACTCTGGTTGATAACATCATTTTTCTTCTTTGTATTTACATGTTTTCCGCCAGATCTTCCGTTATTCTATTCAGCATAAGTACAACAACCATCAACACATTTCCCTACATATATAATTAATTATTCACACCATGATGTGCAACATAGCTGTTAAGATCCAATGCTTTGAACACATATCCCTGTGACTGATAATATTCAATAATTTTCGGCAGCGCTTCCACAGTTGTATCTTTTGTCTCGGAATCATGTGACAGCAGGATGATATTATTGTCATGGAAACTGGTTGCCTGATCCACAAGCTGTTCCGTTGTTCTCACGGCCCCGTCTCCCGAACTTCCATTCCAGTCATAATATTGATATCCTCTTGCCTGAACCTCCTGCGTAAGCGTTGTCATAATTCCCTTTGTGTAACTTGCAGATATGGTATTCGAAGATCCTCCCGGAAATCTGATAAAACACGGAACATAGCCGATCTCTTCTTTTACAAGCTGTCCAATCTGGTCAAGATCCTGAAAATATGCATCAACAGATGCATACACCTTTGCGTAATCATGAGAATATGTATGCATTCCGATCGTATGTCCCTTATCATAAGCCTTTTTGATCATATCTTTATATTCCGGCATGGCTCCTGTAACAAAAAACGTTGCTTTCGCATTGTATTTATCCAAAATGTCCAGCACCGCCTGCGTATTCTTAGACGGTCCGTCATCCAACGTCAGATAGACAACTTTTTCATCCGATTGTTCTGTTGTACCCACTTTTCTTCCTGGTTGAACTGCAAATTCACTTCTGTCATCTGCCTGATCTTTTTGGCCTTGATTTTCTTTATTGGATGCATCAGTTTCATTCTCATTGATCGTAAGTTTTTTTGCAGTTGCTTCTTTCTTTGATACTGCCTTTTTACTTTCCGTCTCGGCCGTTGTCATCGTTTTACCGGCATTCTTTTTTATAACATGCCCGCCGATTCCCACACCTATGATCACTGCTGCTATGCAGACTGCTGCAATCAGAATCTTTCTCTGTGCACGATCTTTTCGTCTTCTATTTTTTAACTTTTTCCTGCTCATACTTTTTTCCTCTTTAATTTTCAACTTTATTCTCACTTTTAAGTAATTGCTTTTTCTTTTTTACTATCATACCGCTTTTTTTCCTTTTTATCAAGCCTTTTCTTGAGACTTTTTCACTACAATGTAGTATTGTAATAAATAGATTATCACTTACAAATGTCGAAAGGAGTTTTTAATATGAGTGAAAATGAAAATAAAGTCTGTCCTGTCAGCTGCAAAATCGAACATCACGCCATGATGTTCGCATTTCTCGCCAAACATGCAATTGAATTATGCGGTGAAGCCGGAAAAGACGCAATCCTTGCCGGAATGACTACCTATGGAAATGAGCGGGGTGCCCGCATGGCGGCAAATGCACTCGCACACGGTGATGAACTGACTACCATGACCAATCAGGCATACGGTGAATGGAAACCAGATTACGCCGGACAAATGGACTTCGGAACGCTTCGCACCGAACCGACACTTCAGACTTACATTGCAAAATGTGCATGGTGTGAAGCATGGAAAAAGCATAACATTACCGAATATGGGAAATATTATTGCGTCAATGTAGATAATGCCGTTTACCAGGGTTTCCGTTCCGACTTCGTCTGTACACCGACTGCCACATCTATGAGCTGGGGCGGCAAGCGTTGTGAATTCGACTGGGGACACCCGCTCTCGCAGGAAGAGGTAAAAGAACTGGCTGAGAAAAAGGCCAAACTTGGGACTTCCTGTATGAAAGATTTTAATTTCCACACAGCACATTTAAAATATACCGTCAGTCAGGCTCTGATCCTGAATCTTGGTGAAAAAAGGGGAAGAGGCAGTTAAAACTTGCGCTTGCTGATTATGTAGATACATTTGGACAGGAATATCTGGATGTACTGAACGGTCTTTATCCGGTTGAATAGAATTTGCTGCTTATTGACATTGTTTTTACTTTTCATATAAGAAAGCTATGAAATCTATTTACATCCTGTTTTTCTATGCTAAAATGATAGATAAACACCCGATTCTATGAGGAGGTATCTATATTTTGAATAAACTAACAACCGAACATACACCTGACAATATTATTGCCAGCTGGCTCGACGATCATCAGGAAGAACTTGTACATACTGCCGATTACATTTTCCATCACCCGGAACTTGCATATCAGGAGACACTTTCTTCCAAATGCCTAGCAGATTATCTGGAAAGCCAGGGATTTAAAATAACATGGAAAACAGCCGGTATCGACACCTCATTTACCGCAGTCTGGGGAAGTGGAAAACCACTCCTTGGATTCCTGGCTGAGTACGATGCTCTGGCAGGTGTCGGACACGCCTGCGGACACAACCTGCTTGGAACTGCTGTTGCCGCAGCGGCCTGCGCATTAAAAGCCAATATGAAAGCAACCGGTGCTGCCGGAACGATCCGCGTCTACGGCTGCCCGGCCGAAGAGATCATGTCCGGCAAGATCGTGATGAACGATCAGGGAGTCTTTGATGACCTCGATGTTGCTATTACCTGGCATCCATTCGACCGCAACCGTGTCAGCAACGATATCTGGCAGGCACAGGACATTAAGAACTACACATTCCACGGAATCAGTTCCCATGCCGCCAAAGTTCCTGAAAAGGGACGCAGTGCCCTCGATGCCGCTGAACTTATGAATGTAGGCGTCAACTATCTCCGTGAGCACGTACCGGGAGATGTCCGTATGCATTATGCCTACATTGATAACGGCCTTCCGGCAAATGTTGTTCCGGATATCGCGAAGACAAATTATTTCATCCGCTCCTACTTACGTTCCCGCACCGAAGATGCAAGCGAACGTGTAGACAACTGCGCAAGAGGTGCCGCTCTTATGACAGACACCACCGTCGATATCGAACTGGTTGCAAGCTGCAGTGAGATGAAAGTTAACCGGGTACTGACAGAATTATATTACGATGCCATGACCCAAGTCCCGACACCGACTTATACACCGGAAGAACTGGATTTCGCAAAGCAGATTACAGAAGAAGCCGGGCTCATCAATGACGGAACACTATTCTCCGGCCTGGAACCGCTTGAAGATGAGCCGGTTCCGATCGCTATCGGCACAGATGCTTCACAGGTCAGCCACACGGTTCCGCTGATCACCTTAAGTGCCGCTACGATGTGTAAAGGCACCCCGCTTCATCACTGGGCTGCTGCCAAACAGGCCGGTATGACTATCGGACAGAAAGGTATGCTCTATGTTGCAAGATGTATGGCAGAAGGTACGAAATTATTGATGGAAACACCGGGAAGTATTGAGAAAGCGTGGGAGCTTCATAAGCTGACTCCTTAAAGCTTCTGTTCATAAGGAGACGGAGGATTTTTATAAATTCTCCGTCCCAAACAAAAAAGCCCTGGATGGAAAAGCTTTGATGTCCATCGTAGCCGGTGTCACTGTCGAGAGACTCCAGAATATGATCGATGGCACACCTAGAATTTTAAGACTTCTTCCTAACACCCCTGCAATGGTATTTGAAGGTGCATTTGCACTCTGCTCCGACAACGATCTGACAGAGGACGAATTAGAAGCAGCAAAATCTATCTACAGCACGATCGGTGTGGTAGAAATGATTCCGGAGCACCTCTTAGATGCAGCCTGTGGCTTAAGCGGCGGAGGTCCTGCTTATGTAGCTATGTTCATTGAAGCCATGGCTGACGGCGGTGTAAAGCAGGGACTCCCGCGTGCAACAGCATACCGCCTTGCAGCACAGACCTGCCTTGGTACTGCAAAGATGATTCTCGAAAAAGGAATCCACCCGGGCGAGTTAAAAGACATGGTTACATCATCGGGCGGAACAACCATCGAAGGCTGCGAAGCTCTCTAAAAGGCTGGTATGCGTGGTGCTGTAATTGAATGCATCAATGTAAGTACAGAAAAATCCCGTTCATTATAATCATTGTCATTCTATGTCGATTAGTGCGGCGGAATTATCAGACAAAAGAGGAGTTATCCACAGTTTCCCGTGGATAACTCCTCTTTTGTTGGGGATAACTGGAATTACTCTGCAAAATTTGTCGTTAAAATAAGCCGGGAGATTTTCAGAAATCTACCGGCCTATTTTACATTTTTTCTACATTTTCATCCTCTTTATCACCTTCAACCGTGTAAATTCTTCTCTTTCCTTCTCCTCCAGCGCATTACTGATCGTATGCACCAGATTCGTATACATCGGTATCGTAATATTCTTAAGCGCATTTGCCCGCTTCTGTGTCTTCTTGATATTTGCCGCCAGGCGGTACGCCGAGTTTTCCACCTCTGCCAGCTTGATCGTAAGCTCTTTCACTTCCCGGAAGGCTTCTCTTGCGATATCCACCGACTCATGCGTTGTGCTGAACGAATACGTCAGATCATTCTGTTTCGCATCGTACTTAATGTGCGGAATCTCGGTTCCCATGATACTCCTGGTCTGCATCTTCAGAGAGTCTTCGATCGGAACGGTAAATGCCAGCTCCTGAACTTTGCTGATCCCGTGTTCGATATTGGCACGCTGCAGGCAGGCGTATGCTTTTGTAAATGTCGCATCGATCTCTTCCTGAATATCTTTTGCCTCATCGATCAGTCCCATCAGTTCTTTCAGAAGAATATTCCGCTTCTTATCCATCAGATCGTAGCCCTGATGCGCAAGCATCAGAGAATTCTTCGCAAGCATCAGATTTCCCTTGGTAGGAAATTCTCTCGGATCCATATGCATCCCTCCTACTCTTCTGTCTCCAGCGTATCCCGCGTATCCTTCCAGTACTTCTCAATCAGCTTCGTATCAATACGGTCCAGTTCTTCCTTCGGCAGAAGTCCAAGCAGTTCCCATCCAAGATCCAAAGTCTCCATCATCGTACGGTTCTCCGTCGGTCCCTGCCCGATATAACGTTTTTCAAATTCTTCACCGAACTTCAGATACTGCTTGTCAATCGGTGACAATTCATCCTCGCCAATAACGGAAGCAAGGTTTCTCGCCTCTCCGACCTTCGCATAAGCGGAGAATAACTGGTTTGCAAGATCCTGATGATCTTCCCTGGTATATCCTTTTCCGATGCCGTCCTTCATCAGACGCGAAAGCGATGGCAGGATACTGATCGGCGGATAGACTGCCTGACCGTGAAGATTACGGTCCAGTACGATCTGTCCTTCTGTGATATATCCGGTAAGGTCAGGAATCGGATGTGTAATATCATCATTCGGCATGGTCAGGATCGGAAGCTGCGTCACCGAACCATTTGCCCCGTCCACAATACCGGCACGTTCATAGATCGTTGCCAGTTCACTGTATAAATATCCCGGATATCCTTTTCTTGACGGAATCTCACCACGCGAAGACGATACTTCACGCATGGCTTCTGCAAAGGAAGTCATATCCGTCAGGATAACCAAAATATGCATATTTTTCTCAAATGCCAGATACTCTGCTACCGTCAGTGCTACCTTCGGCGTGATCAGACGCTCCACCACCGGGTCATTCGCCAGGTTCAAGAACATACACACATGGTCTGCCACACCGCTTTCCTCGAATGTCTTACGGAAGAATTCCGCCACATCGTGCTTCACACCCATTGCTCCGAATACAACTGCGAACTGTTCATCCGAATTGTCACCAAGCGAAGCCTGCTTGACGATCTGTGCCGCAAGCTGATCATGCGGAAGTCCGTTTCCTGAGAATATCGGAAGCTTCTGCCCGCGAATCAGTGTCGTCAGTCCGTCAATTGCCGAGATTCCGGTACGGATATAGTTTCTCGGGTATTCCCGTCTGACCGGATTCAGCGGAAGTCCGTTTACATCCCGCTTCTCAGCATCTGTGATCGGTCCAAGGCCATCGATTGCTTCCCCGATCCCGTTAAATGTACGGCCCAGCATTTCCTCTGACACGGCAACTTCCATCGGATGTCCCGTAAGCCTCGTGTGGGTATTATCCAGCGACATATTTTCCGTTCCTTCAAATACCTGGATCACGGCCTTATCTTCATCCAGCTCCACGATACGTCCCATTTTCCTCGTATCATGATCTACAATAAATTCCACGATCTCATCGTAAAATGCATTTTCCACGCCTTCCAGTACGACGAGAGGGCCATTAATGCTGCTCAGTCCAAGATATTCTATTGCCATCTTACGTCCCTCCCTTTACGCATTTTTCTCGATGACGCGGTTATAAAAGTCATCAATATCCAGTTTATACAGATCCAGTAACTGCAGATTGTCATTCGGCACATCATACTTGATCGCAATGACCTTCTCAAATATACCTTCTGCCTTCAGCACCGACATCGGCATCCCCATCGCCACCAGTTTCCGGCTCGTCTTATACAGATACAGAATAACATCCATCATCTTGAACTGCTTCTCAAGTGATACACACGTATCATCCTTATGAAATGCATTCTGCTGCAGGAATCCCAGACGAATCACCTTCGCAATCTCCAGGATCAGCTTCTGGTCATCCGGAAGCACATCCCCGCCGATCAGTTTTACGATCTCCATCAGGCTGCTCTCCTGGTTCAGGATCGCCATCAGACGGTTCCGGTAATCAACGAATTTCGGCGATACATGATCCGAATACCAGCCGCTTAAGTCGTTCAGGTATTCACTGTAACTTGTCAGCCAGTGGATCGCAGGGAAATGTCTCGCATACGCCAGTGATTTGTCCAGTCCCCAGAAACAGCGCACGAAACGCTTCGTATTCTGCGTAACCGGTTCAGAGAAATCTCCTCCCTGCGGAGATACCGCTCCGATGATAGAGACCGATCCTGTCGCACCATTTAACGTCTGCATCATGCCGGCTCTTTCATAGAATGCCGACAGTCTCGATGCCAGATACGCCGGGAATCCTTCCTCCGCCGGCATCTCTTCCAGTCGTCCCGAAAGCTCTCGCAGTGCCTCTGCCCATCTGGATGTCGAATCCGCCATGATCGCCACATCATACCCCATGTCACGGTAATATTCCGCCAGTGTCAGTCCGGTATAAATGGACGCCTCACGGGCAGCTACCGGCATGTTCGACGTATTGGCGATCAGCGTCGTTCTGTCCATCAATGGATTGCCCGATTTCGGATCGACCAGCTCCGAAAACTCTTCCAGAACCTGTGTCATCTCATTTCCACGCTCGCCGCATCCGATATATATGATAATATCCGCATCCGACCATTTTGCGATCTGATGCTGGGTCATCGTCTTACCCGTTCCGAATCCTCCCGGGATCGCAGCCGTTCCACCTTTTGCAATCGGGAACATCGTATCCAGAATTCGCTGTCCTGTTACCAGCGGCACACTTGCCGGGAATCTCCGGTTCACCGGTCTCGGTACACGGATCGGCCAGTGCTGTGTCATCGAAAGTTCTCGTTTTTCTCCATTGAACAGTTCAATCGTAACCAGCGTCTCATCAATTGTATATTCACCATCCGGAACCACCGATACAACAGTCCCTTCTACTCCCGGCGGAACCATGCATTTGTGCACGATAGCCCGCGTCTCCGGCACTTCCGCAATGATCGTTCCACCCTGTACCATATCGCCTTCAGCCACTGTGATATGCGTCTCCCAGAGTTTCTGACGGTCCAGTGCGTCCACACTGACACCACGGGTGATAAATGCCCCGCCCTTGTCAGCGATCCGCTCCAGCGGTCTCTCAATACCGTCAAAGATATTATTCAGGATGCCGGGTGCCAGCGTAACCGACACTGCCGCTCCCGTACCTTCCACAAGTTCTCCCGGATGCAGTCCGGAAGTCTCCTCATACACCTGTACCGTCGTCCGGTCCTTATCTAGGGAAATGACTTCGCCAACCAGCTTTTCTTCTCCCACATGGACCATTTCCGACATCTTAAAATCCGTCTTCCCTTTCAGGTAAATGACCGGGCCGTTGATGCCATATATCTTTTCTGTCTTTCCGCTACTCACCCTTTACACCTCCCCGGAACTGGAATTTCTGGTATTCATTCTCCAGTGCACCTTTGAATGCATAGTCCACCAGGACATTCTTCTCAGGCACAACCGCACGCACCCCGCCGATAAAATCCACTTTACTGATCGTCAGCGTCATTCCCGTACGTTCTTCCAGATATGTCTTCTTGTCTGCATCAGACGGATTGATATAGATCGTCATCGCCATCCCCGATGCAAACTGTGCTGCTTTCTCTATATAACGGATCAGAACTTCTTATACTCTTCCGTTCTCATGAACGCCAGAAGCTTTAACTGCACTTCTTCGAACAGTTCCGTCTTAAGTTCTGTCTGCGTCTTTCCCATCTCACGTTTTAATTCAAGTCTGCGCCTTTGACATTGCCATGTTCAGCTGCTGTTTCGCAGTCACACTCTCTGCACGCACTCTCGTCTCCGACTGCCGTCTGGCTTCGATCTGATGCTGTTCGAACACACTTCGAAGCGCATCCTCATGCTGCTTTACGATCGCATTCGCCTCCGCTCTTGCTTCTTCCATCGCCGCCGTCCGGATATGCGTGATCTTCTCTTCGTTTGTCAAATGTGCCACCTTCTTCCTGTCTATAATTTCAACCCTATCGCTTCATTTACATACGACGTGATAAAATCTTTCTTACGTCCGGTCCCGTGTCTGTCAGGAATCTCGATCAGAAGCGGCATCGTCCGCTCCAGCTTGATCTCGTCTATCAGGTCCGGGAATTCTCTTCCGAATTTCTCCGTCAACAGAATCACACCTACATCTTTATCCTCCATGGCATTCTCGATCGCACACCGGAGTTCTTCTCTTTCATGTACCACGATTCCGTCTACCCCTGCGAGACGCATTCCTGTCAGAGTATCGATATTATCACTGATCAGATACATCTTCATCTTACAATTTACCCAAGATCATGAAGGAGATGATCAGTCCGTACAGACACACACCTTCTGCAAGACCTACGAAGATCAGCGACTTACCAAGTGCACTGGAATCCTCGCTGATTGCCCCAAGAGCCGCACTTGCTGCACTTGCAACGGCGATACCACCACCGACGCAGGAAAGACCGGTTGAAAGTGCTGCTGCCAGGTATCCGAATCCGGTTGCGTTCGATGCCGTATTGCCGGCTGCTTCTGCTGCCTGTACCGGATCTCCCGCAAAGAGCATGATTCCCGCGATCAAGACAGTACTAAAGAAGAAAAATACATTCGTGCCGATGGCTCTTTTATAACGCTTCTTCGTCCTCTGTCCGATCAGGAAATATCCGAATGGAATTACAATGCTAAGTAATAATGTTGCAATTAACAATAATCTAACTGTCAGGCTCATATTTTTGTCCTCCTGTAAATATATCTCTGAATTCTGTCTTATTATTTTTCCTCTACAGAACCTGCCACTGGCAGCTTCTTTCGAACGCATGGCGATTTATCCTCTGTATCACAAAATCGCTTAAATCGTTTCTTTACTTTTCGTCACTCTGGCTGTGAAACGGCTTGAACTCCCGTCCGGTTCCCTTATAGAACCTGCTGAACATCTCATAATATTCCAGACGCAGTACCTGGATACCGACGACCAGACCTTCCAGTCCGCACACCAGCACATTTCCAAGCACGAACACGATCCAGTTCGTGTGTCCCGCACTTGCGCCGGATAACATCAGCACAACCTCCATCATCGCCGCATGGCTGACGGCAAATGCACCGATACGCACATAAGAAATGGTATTGGAAAAATAACTCAGCATCGTCTCGAACAGTTCGAAGAACGCCTGCACGAAGAACATTACCTTGCCCTCTTCCATCTTCTTATGCTGCTTTGTCACCAGATTTCCCAGCGGTTCCTTGAATACGAACAAGATCACCGGAACTCCCAGGAAGATCACCATCAGGATATTGCCCGGAACCTTATGTCCCGTCATGTAAAGCACGATCGTCAGCACCAGGAATCCGTAGAACACCAGTCCCGCGATTCCATTATGGGAAAATAACATATTTTCCACATCATGACTCTTGATCGAATTGATCACGTTAAAGATCATCACCAGGATATTCAGTCCCATGCCAAATGCAATGGCAACCACAAATACTGTGTTGAGCTGTCCGATAAACGGCAGGTTCGTCATCGCATCCACCGGCCTTAACCAGTGTGCCTGTATCACATCTTCGAATCCGAAGATACTTCCGAACATGAATCCAAAGAATGTTGAGAACAGTCCCGCAATGGATATGATCCCAGCCAGGTTGATCTTCTTAATCAGGTACAAAAGCCCGCCGAATACAAACAGGCATAAGCCCTGGCCGACATCCCCGAACATCGCACCAAAGATAAATGTATACGTCAGTGCCACGAACATCGTCGGATCCATCTCATCATTTGCCGGAAGCCCGTACATTCGGATGAACATCTCAAACGGCTTGAAGAACCTTGGATTCTTAAGCTTCGTCGGCGGCTCTCCGAAGAATTTCTCCTTGTCTTCTTCTACAACAACGAATACCTTATCATCATTCTTCGATTCCGCCAGGAATTTGTTCACATCATCTTCGCCCATCCATCCGCACAGGATATAATAGTCTTCTTTATTATCTCCCTCTTCGATCCTTGCCGCCAGCTTGCGGACATCAAAGTTCGTAGCCAGTTCTTCCAGACGCTTCTTCGCACCTCGGAGCTTTGCGGCATTCTTTGCCATCAGCTCACTGATCTGTTTTTTAATCCCAGCAATCTCTTTCTGTTTTTCTTCAATTTCTTTTTCAAGCTCTTCACAGGCCTGCGCCGGCGTTCCTATGTATTCGGATGGAATTGCAATCCTTTCAAAATGTAAGGAATTGAATACCGAATCCACCTTACTGGAATCCGCATTCGATACGAAATAACATCCGTATACATAATTTTCATTCCTCGTACCTTCGATAAATACCGCATTCAGATCATCAAATAAATATTTTTCCAGACGTTTGTAATAATTCACATCTACCCGTCCGAACCGGACTTTCATATATTTATACTTTAATGATTTCTGCATATCCAGTTCCAGTGTCCGGAACGGCTCCATGATCAGAAGCTTTTCTTTGTATTCATCTACCTGCTTCTTCGTTAACTCTTTCTTCTCCAGCAGATCCAGATAGTCATGATTGACATCCCGGATCAGGTTCAGCATATCCTCCTGATTCATCGATACATCGATCCTCTGGTCTTCATCCGCTAACAGTGCGCTGAACTGTTCTGCCTTCGCAAGCGGCTCTTTGTATGGATTGACTTCCACAAAAGGCTGCAGGTTGTCGGTCGTCTTAAGCTCCGCCGCCGCATTCTCAAGCTGCATCTCGTATTTCGACAGATACACCTCGCAGACACGGTCGATATCATTCTTCGGTCCGCTGATGCTTAAGAACTTCATCTTAACAATCATTGATTCACACCTCCTAAGTATCCTAATGTCTCTCCCTTCGTCAAACCGTAACGGATACACTCAAGGGCTGTCGTTAGTTTATAGATTTCTTCTTCTTTCAGGAACAGATACGTATTGACGATCGCGATCGAATACGGATCATTCCTTTTATCAGTCAGGTACAACTTCCGCAGGCAGTCGCGGTACATCTGTTCCAGTGTTTTATCCGTCTGCATATAATTATATTTTCCTGCATAGTACGTCTTTTCCACTTCTGCTTCAAACTGTTCCAGTGTCGGCGTCTCCACCAGTGTCTTGAATTCTTCTACTTTTATCCGATAGTGGATCGGGATCGTCATCGAATAGATATCCGGCGGAAGCATATGATAATACTTCTTCGCACGGTAGATCCATTGAAGATTCAGAAGATCGATCTTCATTCCATAGTCCTTTAAGAATATCTTCTGCTCATGTCCTTTCAGAACCCGTTTTCCCTTTTTCCACATCGTAGAAAAATAATACAGATCCAATGCCAGATCATAATCAAACAGCGTTCCCGCTCCGGAATCTCTGATTCTGGCAAGCGCACCATAATATTCCGTATCCCGTAAGTTATCTACAAGCTCGTCGATATTTTTCGAAGTTATCAACCGGTCTATGGAAATTTGTGAATATCTGTCGAAAAACTCTTTCTTGTATTCCAGATCAAATGGTTTCTCATAATGATTGAACACGATCCTCAAACAGTAGTTGATCAGATCGACTTCATACCGTTTCCAGTATAATTTTAAGAACGTCTTCTGCTCCATCCCGGCAAACCGGAAGATCCTCGAATAATCATCGAACAACGACTGATACAGGATCTTCTCCACATTTCCCCTATGATATAAGGAAACATCCATCCGCTCCACATATGGTGCATACGCCGTCTTGTCTTTCAGATATTCGATTGCTTCTGTCACTGTACCAAGACCTGCGATCGTATCATAATCTTTCTCTTTCAGAAGCTTCGCCGACATCGCACGTACCTTTGTCGTGATCCCGCTGTAAGCCATCACATTTCCCATACGCTACACCTCGATCATATGTCTTACGATTTCCTCTGCATAAATGTCATGATTTTCTTCGTATTCCCTCTTCAGATCATCAATCGCCTTCTGGTCCTTCTTCCGTTCCCGGTCCAGAACTTTCTCTACTTCCTGCTGCGACTTTGCTTTTATCTTCTCCAGTTTTTTCTGTGTCTCTTCTTCCAGTTCCCGGTCAAATTGATTCCTTTCTTCCTGTATCTGTTTTTCAATTTCACTTTTCTGCTGTCTGGCATGCTCTACGATCGCCTCCGCCGTTTCTTCCACTTCAGCTAATTTCTCAATAACAGAGTTCATAAGCCGCCCTCCTTTTTGCACATTTCACAACAAATAATTGTTACTTTTTTATCCATGTTATAATAATACACCTATTTTCTAAAATTACCACTATCATTTTGTATATATTGTATTATTTTTCTCAATTCTTCTGACAATTTACACTTCCATTGACTTTTTCCTGCACAGACGCTAAACTAAGAACGATTTGCAAAATGCCAGAAAACCCTTGCAAATCCATTGATTATAAGGAGGAACACACATATGCGTCTTAGAAATATACCACGTGCGGAGAGCGTTCTGGAAGCCTGCAAAGAAGTTGTTAAAATCCAGAAAGCTTATGTGGACACTGGAATCAGGAATTCCAGAAAGAACAGCCGCTGCACATCGAGATCGGTATGGGAAAAGGTCAGTTTCTTCTGACCCTCGCTGCTGAAAATCCACAGATCAACTACGTCGGCATCGAACGCTATTCCAGCGTCTTATTACGTGCCGTCGAGAAATTTCAGGAACTGGAAAATGAAGGAAAAGCTCCTGCCAACATCCGTTTCATCTGTATGGATGCGAACGATCTGCCAACTGTATTCGCCCCGGCAGAAGTATCCCGTATCTACCTGAACTTCTCCGATCCATGGCCAAAGGCCCGCCATGCAAGAAGAAGACTGACATCCAACGAATTTTTCAAGCTTTATGACAAAGTCCTGACTGCAGACGGAACCGTAGAATTCAAGACAGACAACCGTCCGCTCTTCGACTTTTCCGTAGAAGAACTTAAGACTTCCGAACTGTTCGTTCTGGATCAACTTTCCTATGATCTTCATAATGACAGTAAGATGAACCAGGGAAATATTATGACCGAATATGAAGCAAAATTCTCTTCCATAGGTAATCCGATCTGCAAACTGATCGCAAAACGCAGATAAAGGAACCTCTTCCCTTTCCTTTCATATATTAATAGAGAGCATATCTTATGCTCCTGTAATCCTATGAAAGGGTGGAAGCTTATGTTACATCTGACGACACAAAACTTTGAAAGCTTCAGGGCCTGTCACTGGCAGCTTTCTTCCGATGCACCGGCGGGTGAAAGCACGGACCATCCCGTGTTTGCCGTAGTCATGTTCTACGCCGTCTGGTGTGGAAAATGTGCAATGATGCGTCCCATTATAGAAGATCTCGAAAAAAAATATCAGAAAAAGTATTCCGGCAGCATTCGCTTTTTTGAAGTAAGAAACCACAGAATCCGGACTTCTCGCAGCTGAGTATCAGACAGATCTTCTTCCGACATTTCTCTTTTTCAAAGACCAGGAACTGATCGCTGTCATACAGGGGATGATATCACAGAACGATTTTGACGCACGTCTACAGAAAATCTTTAGAAATAGTTAATTTATATTTCCTAGGAAAACATAGTTTTTTATGCTATATTTAAGAAGTAACAGGGATAAATATATTTAATAAAAAGGGGGGTCATGGTGAACACACCACGCATTATGAAAAATTTTAAAAAAGAGCATTACCAGTTGCCATGGCAGTTGTACTTGGTTCTACTGCGGCACCATTGGTCGTAAAGGCAGATTCATCTAAAGTTGTAACACTTGGAGCCAACCTGTCAGATTCACAGAAGAATTCCATGTATGAGTACTTTGGTACCTCTTCTGATAAAGCAGAAGTCATCGAAGTTACCAATGCAGATGAAAGAAAATATCTCGAAGGGGTCGCTCCGGAAGAACAGATCGGTACCCGTACCTACAGCTGTTCATATGTAGAGCCGACCACAAGCGGCGGAATCCAAGTAAAGGTTTCCAACTTAACTTATGTTACAAGTTCTATGATCTCCAGTACACTTCTTACATCCGGTGTTGAGAACTGTAACGTTATCGCTGCTTCTCCGATCGAAGTATCCGGAACAGGCGCACTGACAGGAATCATGATGGCTTATGAGAAAGCCACCGGAACAACTCTGAACGAAGATCAGAAGGCTGCCGCAACTGACGAACTTGTCACAACAGGAGATCTGGCAAATGATATCGGACAGGACAAAGCCGAAGATGTCATGAATGATGCCAAAGAAAGCGTTATTGAAGACGGCTTAAAAGATGAAAACGATATTCAGGATGCAGTGGAAGATGCTGCCAAGAATAACGATGTCACTCTGACACAGGAACAGATCGACAAGATCACTGAACTGTTAAAGAACATTTCCCAGTATGACTATGATGTCAAAGCACTGAAGAATACACTGAACAACATCGACGGAAAGAGCGAGGGATTCTTCTCCAACCTCTGGAATTCCATCAAAGGAATCTTCGGCGGCAGTGACAGCTCTGATGGCGGAATCATCAACAATACGGATGACAGTGCACTCGGCGATGATGTCGTAAGTAACAGCACACTGGATTCTTCCGACAACTCTTCTTCGAACACTTCCGACAGCGCAAATAATTCTTCCGACAGCAGTTCGGATGACAACAGCGATGACAGCGGATTCTGGGGCAAGATCAAGAAATTCTTCAAGGATCTGTTCGGCGGAAGCGATTCTAAAAAAGACAATTCAGATAAGAGCAAAAACGATGCCAATACAGAGAACAGCAAAGACACTGATGATGATCAGTCTGACGACACACAGAATGATTCTCTGAACAGTGATGCAGATTCTTCAGATGCCGGCACAACAGACAACTCTGCTGATGATTCTTCACTGAATAACAGTGCCGATGATCAGTCCGATACTCAGAGCAGCTTACCAGGCAGCAGCGAATCAGATTCTTCCAACTCTGATACGTCTGATTCCACAGCTAACGGCTCTGCCAACTAGACATAAGCATTAGCAGGTAATTATAGTAACAAACGAATTATAATGACAATACAGCAAACCTGCCACTGGCAGCTTATCTTGCACACTTTGGTATAAAAACACCGGGAAGCTTAAAAAAACTTCCCGGCGTTTTTTATTTTACTTCATTCAAATTAAAATCTCTCTATTCCAAAATTTAAATAATCCTAAAATTACTCCTCTTAAAATTCAAATACAGCAACTCCGTAAGGCGGCAGCTTATAAGCAAATGAATACGGTCTTCCATCACATTCTTTTGCCTCAGCCTTATAGATCTTCTTCCTTACCTCTCCGGTTCCGCCGTATTTTTCCTCATCACTGTTCAGAATCAACTTATACTGTTTCTTTCTCGGAACTCCGACTCTGTAATCATCTCTTGCCATCGGCGTAAAGTTGCAGACGAACAACAGATTCTTCTTTGCACCTTTGGAATGTCTCATGAAACTATAGATACTTCTGTATCCATCATCCGCATTGATCCATTCAAATCCTTCCCAGCTCTGATCCATCTCATACATCGCCTTATGACTCTTATACAGATGAAGCAACGCTTTTACCCACTCTTTCATCTGCTGATGCTCCGGCTCAGCCAACAGGAACCAGTCAAGTTCTCTTTCCTCGCTCCATTCACGAAGCTGTGCGAATTCCTGCCCCATGAAAAGAAGCTTCTTACCGGCGTGTCCCATCATGAATGCATAACCAGCTTTAAGGTTAGCATATTTATCAAATCCCAGTCCCGGCATCTTATTAAGCATCGAACACTTAAGATGTACCACTTCATCATGCGACAATACCAAGATATAATTCTCACTGTATGCATAACTCATGGCAAATGTCATCAGATGATGATTATCCTTACGGAAATATGGATCCAGCTTCATATATTCCGTGAAATCGTGCATCCATCCCATATTCCACTTTAGGCTGAAACCTAAACCGCCTTCTTCCACATCACCGGTAACCTTCGGCCATGCTGTAGATTCTTCTGCGATCATGAGTGCTCCCGGATTTCTTCCAAGAACAACAGAGTTCAAATGTTTGAAGAAATCAATCACTTCAAGGTTCTTATTCTCACCATACTTATTCGCTACCCATTCGCCATCTTTCCGTCCATAATCCAGATATAACATAGACGCAACAGCATCTACACGAAGTCCGTCTATATGGAATTTTTCAATCCAGAACAATGCATTGGAGATCAGGAAATTGCGGACTTCATTTTTTTCCCAAAGTCAAACACTTTTGTTCCCCAGTCCGGATGTTCTCCAAGTCTTGGATCTGCATATTCATACGTCGCAGTTCCGTCAAAATCAGCAAGTCCATGTGCATCCTTCGGGAAATGGGCCGGTACCCAGTCCAGAATGATACCGATCTTATTTCTATGCAGATAATTGATCATCCATGCGAAATCTTCCGGTGTTCCATACCGGGATGTCGGTGCATAATAACCAGTCACCTGATATCCCCAGGAACCGTCAAACGGATGCTCCGCGATCCCCATCAGCTCCACATGTGTATAACCCATTTCTTTAATATATTTGGTAATTGCTCTGGCAAACTCTCTATATGTATAGAAACCTTCATCTTCCCGTCCCGGATGGCGCATCCAGGAACCAATATGTGCCTCATAGACAGACATCGGCTTATGCTTATGATTCCAGGTCTTTCTGTGGGTCATCCATTCTGTATCCGTCCATTTTATATTCTCGATATCTGTAACTCTGGATGCTGTTCCAGGTCTTAATTCCGCATAATTGGCATATGGATCTGCCTTAAATATCTGTTCTCCCGAATAAGTCTCAATACAATACTTATACATCTGATTTTTCTTCACACCAGGTATAAAACAGGTATAGATTCCCAGAGGTTCTTCTCTCTTCATCGGGTTCGCCTCTGTATCCCATTCATTGAACTCTCCGACTACCGAAACTGCCTGTGCATGCGGTGCCCATACCGCAAAATACACACCTTTTTGTTTTCCGTCCTGTACCAGATGTGCACCCAGCTTCTTATAAATCTCGTAATGATTGCCCTGTCCGAAAAGGTATTGATCCAGCTCGCCTATTTCATACGGTTTCTTCTTTTTTTCAGCCATAATTACCCCTCGCATTCTGTTGCATATTTATAACAACATTATACTTTACAAAATGGGCAAAAAAGGAAAAGAGTTTTGACAGTTTAGTTTGTCAAAACTCTTCCAAAATCTGACTTAAATTTTAAAATCTTCTTCTTTCAGAATAATTCTGTCAGAATCATCTGTTCCCTTACCAAATACTCTTCGTGCAAGGTGTTTTACATTTGCTTTCTGTGAATGAGCAATTGCTTCATCCATGATCTCTTTAACTTCTGCAACAGATACTGCATGGTCTTCTCTTTGCATTACATCGATACGGCTGTACAGTGCAAGGATTCCCATCTCATCCAGTTTATATCCATTCTCTTTCGCATATGTCTGACCGAATGTTACCAGTTCATCATTAATGAATACCGGAAGTTCCAGTTTCGAACTGAATTTCTTCTTGAATTCCGGATTAGCTGTCATCAGACGCTCCAGAGGTTTTCTCTGATCTTCCAGTACGAAAAGTAATTCACCTGTCTTCTTTTCCATCAGATAATTAAGTTCTTTTACCGTTCTTGAATTCAGCTTGCCAGCATGTTCAATGATGATTGCTCCTCCACGAAGCTTCTGGATGATATTCGTAAGTTCTTTCTTATTCAAAGACTCACCTGTAACGATCGCTACTTTACCCTGTTTCAGATTTCTCTGTTTCTGGATTGCTTTTACGATATCAACCGCAAGAACTGTTTTACCAGATCCTTTTCTTCCGATTACCAGAAGGTTTCCTGTCTTGGAAGTACCCTCTCTCTGGGCACGTCTGTCATTATCAAGAACCTCTACGATCTGTTCACTCATTCCTCTTACCGGAACGAAATATGAGAATAACTTCTTCTGTTCTTCCGTAAGTCCTGCCTTTAATCCGATTTCACTCGTTGCACTCAGATCATATCTTCCTGTTACAACGAATCCGGTATCAAATGGAACTCCACCTTTTGACTTTTTAATTCTTGCCTGGATCTCTTCTTCGGATGGCTCTTCAATCTCTAATTCTTCTGTGTCATCCTCATCTTCGATCTCTTCTTCGTCAAAATCTTCTTCCTCAAAGTCGCCTTCGTCAAAGTCGCCTTCATCAAGATCCTCTTCCTCAAAGTCAGCTTCGTCAAAATCTTCCCCTTCAAGGTCTTCGCCAAAATCAAGCTCTTCGTCATCGTCGATCTCTTCTTCGTCGAAATCCTCTTCGTCCATATCTTCTTCAAAGTCGCCTTCGTCAAAATCGGTTTCTTCATCATCTATGTCTTCAAAGTCGGCCTCTTCAAGTTCTTCCTCGTCAAGATCTTCTTCCTCAAAGTCAGCTTCGTCAAAGTCTTCCTCGTCGAAATCTTCTTCCTCAAAGTCGCCTTCGTCAAAGTCTTCTCCTTCAAGATCTTCTTCCTCAAAGTCGGCTTCGTCAAAGTCTTCCCCTTCAAGATCCTCTTCCTCAAAGTCGGCTTCGTCAAAATCACCTTCCTCGAAACTGCTTCCATTCATATCCAGTCCGTCAAGCTCATCTTCGATTCCTTCTATGAAATCTTCATCCATTCCCGGACCGTCTTCAAGTTCTTCCTCATAAATCTCATCTTCGGAATCTTCATTTTCACTCTCCATCTCTTCCATCAGACGGACAATGTCATCCGGTATTCTCTGTGTATTTCTTTCAGATTCTTTCTCGTCGGCTGCCTCTTCCTCAGCTTTTCTTGCTGCCTCTTCCTCGGCCTTTCTTCTGGCCTCTTCTTCGGCTGCTTTTCTTGCTGCCTCTTCCTCGGCTTTTCTTCTGGCTTCTTCCTCAGCTGCTTTTCTTGCTGCCTCTTCTTCAGCTTTTCTTCTGGCCTCTTCTTCGGCTTTTCTTCTGGCCTCTTCTTCAGCTTTTCTTCTGGCCTCTGCTTCAGCTGCTTTTCTTTCTACTTCTTTGCGCTCTTCTTCCTGACGGATTCTTGCCTGTTCTCTTTCCTTCTGGAGACGCTCCTCATCTTTGGCTTTCTGCTTTGCAATCGCCTCTTCATGATCTTTCTGTTTTGCTTCCCATTTCTGAAGGATATCATCGATCATCATCTGACCGTTTGCCAGGATTTCATCCTCGCGCTCTTTCATTGCTTCTTCTTCAATATTAATACCGCTTGCAACAGCAACACCCTGTGCCAGAGCTTCTTCTAATGTAGCCCCCGTAACTACCTGTTTGATTGCTGATGTATGCTCTTCAGGTGTCTCAACAGATGCTTCCGGTTCTTCTTCCCTATACATCGGAGTCTCTTCCACTGCTGCAGTTGCTTCCGGTACAACTTCCTCCGGTACGACATCTGCCTGTGCGGCTTCCTCCGGTATTTCAAACTCTTCCTGCATCGGAACCGGCTCCGGCGGAATCTCCTGTACTTGTGCATCATCTATTCTCTGCACCGTACTTTCCTGTACCTCTTCCTCAGAACCTTCATCATATTCATTCTCATCGTCAACTTCTTCCAATGTTGACTCCGTCTGTTTTACAGGTTCCGGCTGCTTCTTTACTGCTCCCGGACGGCTGTCATAGTTTTTCCTGCTGAAGCGGCGTCAGTGGCTTATACTTCATCTTAAGTTCCATCGCCAGGTATACATACTTTCCTTCGCTGAACCAAAGAATCAGGTCATCACATTCTTCCAGACATTCCGCAGTCATTCCCGCCTCATCATATAACTTGGCAAGTTCATATGCCCATTTTTCAATATATTCCGCTTTTTTAAATTCTTCCAACGCCGCAATCTGATCCGAAAGTGCTGCTCCCTGAGTTCTCAGGATCTTATACTTCAGGATATATTGATTCGGGTCTTTTGGCGCCAGCTTAACAAACTCTTCATAACAGTCTGTCGCTTCTCTGATATCCTTAATCTTTAATGCCAATGTACCTAATCGATATACGATTTTACGGCTTCCCGGTGCTCTGTCAAATGCCAGGAATAAGATATCTCTCCCTTTCTTAAATTCTCCGTTATATTCATAAATCTCACTTACCGTATTAAGCATAGAAGCGTTCTTTACTCTTCGCCAGTCTATACTTTCAGCTATATCCATTGCTTTCTGGTATTCCTTTTTTTCCAGATGATCAAGCATCTGCTCGGTCTTTTACCCTATATTCATATTTATCCAATATTTCTCACCTCAAATATTTATTTTAAAAAGCGTATTTCCCTACAATTTTACTTATATAAGTTTATCATATGACCTGTCTATTGTCAAAATATCCGGTTAAATATGTTAAAAAAACTATTACAAAAGTTACAAAAGTTTATAATTTATTGTCGGCAGCTTCTTCCGAATGCATGGCAATACCGAAAACCTGCCACTGGCAGCTCCTTACGAACGCATGGCGATAAAAAACAGCCATCATAATTCTTTTTATTATGATGGCTGTTAACATATTCAATTTATCATATACTTTTCATTTGTTTCGGAGAATTAATTATTATTTTATTCCCTGACGCCTTTTTATGTATTTCAATGATCTTTTACTCATTGTCTTACATGTTCATTCAAATTCTACTATTCATGTTTCTTTACACATTTTAATAATATA
>ENA-OQBL01000172-OQBL01000172.1-human-gut-metagenome-genome-assembly--contig:-NODE-172-length-37818-cov-15.796079_pt1 | contig 37818 bp, 30 predicted proteins | sample MGYA00242747_ERZ504553 | MGnify/ENA primary metagenome ERZ504553 (study PRJEB26092, sample SAMD00036240) | human gut metagenome | host: Homo sapiens | study: EMG produced TPA metagenomics assembly of...
GGAAAGGGTGATCATTAATGGAACAGACAGTCAGAGAGAACAACAAGACTCTGTATTCTCCGAAGTTTGAACATGATAACTGCGGTATCGGAGCTGTTGTTAATATTAAGGGTATCAAGTCACACGACACCGTGGCAAACGCTCTGACAATTGTTGAAACTCTCGAACACAGAGCAGGTAAGGATGCAGAAGGCAAAACCGGTGACGGTGTAGGTATTCTTCTCCAGATTTCACACAAATTTTTTCAAGAAGGCAGCTGCTGAAATCGGCATTAAGCTCGGTTCCGAAAGAGATTACGCTGTAGGTATGTTCTTCTTCCCTCAGAATGAGCTTGCAAGAAATCAGGCAAAGAAGATGTTTGAAATCATTGCAGAAAAAGAAGGTCTTACAGTTCTCGGCTGGAGAAATGTTCCTTCAAAGCCCGAGGTCCTCGGTCACAGAGCTGTTGAATGTATGCCTGCAATTATGCAGTGCTTTATCAAAAGACCTCACGGTGTAAAAAGAGGTCTTCCGTTCGACAGAAAGCTCTATGTTGCAAGAAGAGTTTTTGAACAGAGTAATGAAGACACATATGTAGTTTCACTTTCAAGCAGAACTATTGTATATAAAGGTATGTTCCTTGTCGGCGATCTCCGTAACTTCTTCCTTGATCTTCAGGACGAGGATTACGAGTCTGCAATCGCTATGGTTCACTCCCGTTTTTCAACCAACACAAATCCTAGCTGGCAGAGAGCTCATCCTAACAGAATGATTGTTCACAACGGTGAAATCAACACAATCAGAGGCAACGCTGACAAGATGCTTGCCCGTGAGGAAACAATGCGTTCGGAGCATCTCAAGGGCGACCTTGACAAGGTTATCCCTGTTGTAAACACAGAGGGTTCAGACTCTGCAATGCTTGATAACACACTTGAATTTCTCGTAATGAGCGGTATGGAGCTTCCTCTTGCCGTTATGATTACAATCCCGGAGCCGTGGGATAATAACGGCACAATGAGCCAGAAGAAAAAGGACTTCTATCAGTATTATGCAACAATGATGGAGCCGTGGGACGGTCCTGCGTCAATCCTTTTCTCTGACGGTGACATTATGGGTGCGGTTCTTGACCGTAACGGTCTGCGTCCGTCAAGATACTACATCACGGATGACGGCAACCTCATTCTTTCATCGGAAGTCGGCGCACTTCCTATTGATCCCGCAAAGATTGTTACAAAGGAAAGACTTCGCCCGGGCAAAATGCTCCTTGTCGATACGGTTCAGGGCAGACTCATTGATGACGATGAACTCAAAGAGTATTATGCATCAAAACAGCCTTACGGCGAATGGCTCGACAGTAATCTTGTTTGTCTTAAAGACCTCAAAATTCCTAATATGAAGGTTGAGGAGCATTCATATAAAGAAAGACAAAAACTCCAGAAGGCTTTCGGATATACCTACGAAGATGTTATGACATCAATCCTTCCTATGGCAAAGAACGGCACAGAGTCAATTGCCGCAATGGGTACAGACAGTCCGCTTGCAGTTCTTTCAAAAGAACCGCAGCCGCTTTTCAACTACTTCAAACAGCTCTTTGCACAGGTTACAAACCCGCCGATTGACGCAATCCGTGAGGAAGTTGTAACATCAACAACAATTTATATTGGTGAGGACGGCAACATCCTTGAAGAGCGTCCCGAAAACTGCAAGGTTATGAAGATTCACAACCCGATTCTTACATCAACCGATATTCTCAAAATCAAGAATATGCACATTCCGGGCTTTAAGGTTGCGGTTATCCCGATTCTCTACTACAAGAACACAAGACTTTCAAAGGCTGTTAAGCGACTTTTCATTGAAGCTGACAAGGCTTACAATGACGGTGCAAATATTCTTATCCTCTCCGACAGAGGAGTTGACGAAAACCACCTTGCAATTCCGTCACTTCTTGCAGTATCCGCTCTTCATCAGCACCTTGTTGCAACAAAGAAGAGAACCTCACTTGCAATGATACTTGAAAGCGGTGAGCCGAGAGAAGTTCATCATTTTGCAACACTTCTCGGCTACGGTGCAAGTGCAATCAACCCGTATCTTGCTCAGGAAACAATTCACGAGCTTATCGGTGACGACCTTCTTGACAAGGACTACTACGCAGCAGTTGACGATTACAACAGCGCAGTTCTCCACGGCATCGTAAAAATTGCATCGAAAATGGGTATTTCAACAATCCAGTCATATCAGGGCTCACAGATTTTTGAGGCTATCGGTATCGGCAAGGATGTTATTGACGAATACTTCACAGGCACAGTCAGCAGAATCGGCGGTATCACAATCAAGGATATCGAAAAGAATGTTGACAAACTTCACACAGCGGCATTTGATCCGCTTGACCTCGGTGTAAGCGATGAGCTTGAATCCCGTGGTTCACACAAGTTCAGAAGCGGCAAAGAGGAACACCTCTACAATCCGCAGACTATATATATGCTCCAGCAGGCAACAAGAACAGGCGACTATGAGCTTTACAAAAAGTATTCTCATATGATTTCCGAAGAAATGGATCCTGTAAACATCAGAGGTCTTTTCGACTTCAACTTTGCAGAAACTCCTGTTCCGCTTGATGAGGTTGAAAGCGTTGATTCAATCGTAAAGCGTTTCAAGACAGGCGCTATGTCCTACGGTTCAATCTCTCAGGAGGCTCACGAAACACTTGCAATTGCAATGAATCAGCTTCACGGCAAGTCAAACTCCGGTGAGGGCGGCGAAAGCCTTGAAAGACTTCTCACAAAAGGACAGAAGGTTGACAGATGTTCTGCTATCAAGCAGGTTGCGTCAGGTCGTTTCGGTGTTACATCAAGATACCTCACATCCGCAAACGAAATTCAGATTAAAATGGCTCAGGGTGCAAAGCCGGGCGAAGGCGGACATCTTCCGGGCAAAAAGGTTTATCCCTGGATTGCAAAAACCCGTCATTCAACACCGGGTGTATCGCTCATCTCTCCCCCACCGCACCACGACATTTACTCAATCGAGGACCTTGCACAGCTTATCTACGACCTCAAAAATTCTAACAAAGATGCAAGAATCTCTGTTAAGCTCGTTTCGGAATGCGGTGTAGGTACGGTTGCCGCAGGCGTTGCAAAAGCAGGTGCAGGCGTAATCCTTATTTCAGGTTATGACGGCGGTACAGGCGCTGCTCCGAGAAACTCAATCTACAATGCAGGTCTGCCGTGGGAACTCGGTCTTGCCGAGGCTCATCAGACGCTCATTATGAACGACCTTCGTAACAAGGTTGTTATTGAAACCGACGGTAAGCTTATGAACGGCCGTGATGTTGCAATTGCAGCAATGCTCGGTGCAGAGGAATTTGGTTTTGCAACTGCTCCGCTTGTAACTCTCGGTTGTGCAATGATGAGAGTATGTAACCTTGATACCTGCCCGTTCGGTGTTGCCACACAGAACCCCGAGCTCAGAAAAAGATTCTGCGGCAAGCCCGAATATGTAATAAACTTTATGAAGTTTGTAGCAAGCGAGCTTCGTGAATATATGTCAAAGCTCGGTGTAAAAACCGTTGATGAGCTTGTCGGAAGAATTGACCTCATCAAGAGAAAAGAAGGCATCACAGGACAGGCTGCCGAGGTTGACCTTTCTAACATTCTTGATACAAACTTTGTTTCGGAAAAGGTTGAATACAACAAAAAGAGCCTTTATGATTTCAAGCTTGAATCAACACTTGACGAGAGAATCCTCTGCAAAGAATTTGCAAAGGTTCTTGCAAAAGGCACAAAGAAAAAGGTTGAAGTCAATGTTAAGAACACTGACCGTTCATTCGGTACAATCTTCGGTTCTGAGGTTACAAGAAAGCATTACAACAACCTTGATGACGATACATTTACAGTAGTCTGCAACGGTTCAGGCGGTCAGAGCTTTGGCGCATTCATTCCAAAGGGACTCACACTTGAACTTGTGGGCGACTCAAACGACTACTTCGGCAAGGGACTTTCAGGCGGTAAGCTGGTAGTTTATCCTCCGAAGAACTCAACATTTGACGCAGGTAACAACATCATCATCGGTAATGTTGCACTTTACGGCGCAACAAGCGGCAAGGCATTCATTAACGGTGTTGCAGGCGAGCGTTTCTGCGTAAGAAACTCAGGTGCAACGGCAGTTGTTGAGGGTGTCGGCGACCACGGTTGTGAATATATGACAGGCGGTCGGGTTGTTGTTATCGGCAAAACAGGCAAAAACTTTGCCGCAGGTATGTCCGGCGGTGTTGCCTATGTTCTTGATGAAGAAAGAGACCTTTACACAAAGCTTAACAAGGAAATGGTTCACTTCTCGGAAGTATCCGAAAAGTACGATATAATCGAACTCAAGACGCTTATTGAAGAACATGTTGCAGCAACAGGTTCACAGAGAGGCAAGAAAATCCTTGATAACTTTGACGAGTATCTTCCGAAATTCAAGAAGATTATTCCGCACGACTACAAGAGAATGATGGCTGCAATTGCCGCTTATGAAGAAAAAGGTCTTACAAACGAGCAGGCACAGATTGAAGCTTTCTACGAAATTGTGAATAATAAATAAGGAGGGGATATTTATGGGAAAGCCAACAGGATTTATGGAATATAAGCGTGAGGATGCCCCGGCATACTCCGTAAAAGAAAGAATCAAAAATTTTGACGAATTTCACGATCCCCTCAGCAAAGAGGATCAGCAAAAACAGGGTGCAAGATGCATGGACTGCGGCGTGCCTTTCTGTCAGGCAGGAATGCAGATTGGTTCTGCATTCTCAGGCTGTCCGCTTAACAACCTCATTCCCGAATGGAATGACCTCATCTACAAGGGCAACTGGGAACAGGCTTACAACCGTCTTAAAGTTACAAACAACTTCCCCGAATTCACATCCCGTGTATGTCCTGCTCTTTGTGAAAAGGCATGCACCTGCGGTGCGAACGGTGACGCTGTCAGCGTAAGAGCCAACGAATACGGAATCATTGAAAATGCCTATGAAGAAGGTCTTGCAGACGCAAGAATTCCAAAGGTAAGAACAGGCAAGAAAATTGCAATCATCGGTTCGGGTCCATCGGGACTTGCCGCTGCCGACCAGCTCAATCAGCGCGGTCACTCTGTAACAGTATTTGAACGCAATGACAGAGTAGGCGGTCTGCTTATGTACGGCATTCCGAATATGAAGCTTGAAAAAGATGTTATCGAACGCAAGATTAACATTATGGAAGAAGAAGGCGTAACCTTTGAAACCTGCTCAAATGTCGGCAAAGACATCAAGGCAAGCGAAATTCTCAAGGACTTTGACCGTGTAATCCTTGCTTGCGGTGCATCAAATCCGAGAGATATCAAAGTTCCCGGCAGAGAGGCTAACGGCATTCATTTTGCCGTTGACTTCCTCAAATCAACAACAAAATCACTTCTTGACTGCAACCTCAGAGAGGGTACATTCATCAGCGCAAAAGGCAAGAATGTAATGGTAATCGGCGGCGGCGATACAGGTAACGACTGCGTTGGCACAAGCATCAGACACGGTGCAAAATCCGTTCTTCAGCTTGAAATGATGCCTAAACTTCCCGACACAAGAAGTGCCGATAACCCATGGCCGCAATGGCCGAGAGTCTGCAAAACAGACTACGGTCAGGAAGAGGCTATTGAAGTTTACGGTCACGATCCACGAGTTTATCAGACAACCGTTAAGCAGTTCATTGCTGACAAAAACGGTAATCTTGTAGGTGCGGAGCTTGTTAAGCTTAAACCCGAAAAGGATGCTAAAACAGGCAGACTTATGATGAAAGAGGTTGAAGGCTCAGAGTACAAGGTTGATGTTGAACTCGTACTCATTGCGGCAGGATTCCTCGGCAGTGAAAGCTATGTAACCAAGGCATTCGGTGTTGAAACAAACGCAAGAACCAATGTTGCAACGGCAGAAGACTCACACAAGACAAATGTTGAAAATGTATTTGTTACAGGCGATATGCACAGAGGACAGTCACTTGTTGTCTGGGCGATTCGTGAGGGCAGAGATGTTGCCAAAGAGGTTGACGAAAGCCTTATGGGATACACAAATCTTTAATTGATTACAATAACCTGATAATCCTCAATTTTTCGATATACCGGTTAATAATCAGAAAGCGCAGGAGCGGATTTCCCTCCTGCGTTTTTCTTTGTCATTTAGGGTTTGTTTCTGTTGCATATCAATATGATTGATGATAAAATAAAGGATATATACAATGCAATAAAATGTGAGGAAATATTATGAGTAACAGACCTGAAACCAATAAACAAAGCTGTCCCGTTTACAAAAAATGCGGCGGTTGTCAACTGCAAAATCTGTCATATCCCGAACAGCTTGAATTCAAGCAGAGGAAAGTTGAAAAACTTCTCAAACGCTTTTGCACCGTTGAAAAAATTATCGGAATGAAAACTCCCTACCACTACCGCAACAAGGTTCAGGCGGCTTTTTATACGGACAAAAAGGGTAAAATCATTTCGGGTGTGTATCAGTCTGGCAGTCATCATGTTGTCGGAATTGACAGCTGTCAGACAGAGGATGTTATTGCCGACAAAATCATCGTTGCAGTACGCAAGCTCCTCCCCTCTTTCAGAATGACAACCTATAACGAGGACACAGGCAAAGGTTTTCTCCGTCACATTCTTGTGAAAAGAGGCTTTGCGACAAATCAGATTATGCTTGTGCTTGTGACAGGTACACCTGTTTTTCCGTCAAAAAACAATTTTGTAAAAGCGATTCTGAAACAGTTTCCCGAAATCACAACCATTGTGCAAAATATAAACCCCTACCGCACCAACCTTGTACTCGGTGACAATCAGAAAGTGCTGTACGGCAAGGGTTATATTGAGGATATTCTCTGCGGTTGCAGGTTCAGAATTTCGCCGAAAAGCTTTTACCAAATTAACCCCGTTCAAACCGAAGTTTTGTACGGCAAAGCAATTGAATTTGCAAATCTCAAAAGCAACGAAACCGTGCTTGACACCTACTGCGGAATCGGCACAATCGGCATAATTGCCGCCAAAAACGGTGCAGGCAATGTTATCGGTGCAGAACTTAACGGCGATGCCGTGAGGGATGCAATCGTAAACGCAAGAGCAAATAATCTGAAAAATATCCGTTTCTACAAAGCCGATGCGGGCGATTTCATGAGAGAAGTTGCAGACGAGGACGAAAAGCCCGATGTTGTGTTCATGGATCCGCCAAGAGCCGGAAGTGACAGAAAATTTCTCGACTCACTAATCAAAATGTCTCCGAAAAAGGTTGTCTATGTTTCCTGCAACCCCGAAACATTGGCAAGAGATTTAGCCTACCTAACCCAAAACAGCCCCTACAAAGCCCAAAAAATCCACCCCGTAGATATGTTCCCCCACACAGCACACATCGAGACGGTAGTATTGATGTCAAGAAAATAAGCGAACGGCTTAAAAAACGGCTTGTTTACTGACTTTTTCTAAATCTAAAATTATATATTTAATCATCAAAAGCACTCGGGTATATCTTATGGAAACATATCCAACGCAAAATTTCGTTCAGGTTGTAACCTCGGATTAGATAATGCAAATTGAGTGAGTGGATTAGATGTCAGGGTGTTTGGAGAGAATTTTATAGAACCAAAAGCTGACGACCAATCCTGCAATTCGACCGTTTTGAGGGGTTCATGAACAGTGAAATAGATGTTAATAGAAATTAGATAAATCGGAATTTATGGAGGATAAAGCTGATGAACAACAAAAGGATAATTATAGGAGTCACTATCGGAATAATCGCAGCAATACTTTGGAGCGTTGTTTTTATAAATGTCTTAAATAGCATGGCTGGAATTGGAATCGGAATATGTCTGGGTATATCTTTTGGTATATCTGGCAGTCTTATTTTTTCAAAAAAAGATAAAGATAAATGATGATACAACTTCCAGTTTGTAGGGATGACATGAAAAATGAAGTTTAAGGAACAGAGCTTTACCCTGTTTGCCTATACAAATTATAGGACAATTCAAGGTTGTCACAGGCTCGAACCACTAGATTTTAAGGGAAAAGGTGCGTTCCGCCATTCCCTTGTACAATAGGGGTTGAGTATGTTTTTCGTTGAACAACCGTGCCACATTGAGATGGTAGTATTGATGTCAAGGAAATAAGCGAACGGCTTAAAAAACGGCTTGTTTGCTGACTTTTGCAGCAGTCTAAATTATACGCACAACTGCTGCAAATGTGCTTGGCTGTATCTTGCGGAAACATATCCGCTAATGTTAGGTATCTAAACAGCACAAAACAATTCGAATTAGATGCAGTGGCTCTGTTTTTATCGGGGTACCCCTATTTATTGACATTGGGCCTAATTTTCATATATTCTGTTCTTTCGGGTTACCCCAACTATTGACAATGAGCCTGCTTAGTTAGCTTTCTGATAGACAACTGTTAGACAAGCAGATTTTCAAAGGGGTTTTATCTCTGCTGAACGCAAAAGAAAAACGCCCTAAACTTCAATGTTTAAGGCATTTTTTAAGTTTGGTGGGAGAAGATGGATTCGAACCATCGAAGCGAAACGCAACAGATTTACAGTCTGCCCCCTTTGGCCACTCGGGAATTCTCCCCTATCAAGTTTTTCAAAAATCAAAGCCTACTGCCTAAACAGTAGGCTTCAATGGAGCTGGTGGACGGACTTGAACCCCCGACCTGCTGATTACAAATCAGCTGCTCTACCAACTGAGCTACACCAGCGAATTTAGCTTTCGCTCTTGCATTCACTCTTTAATTTCGAGTGCTTATATAGTATATCACATTCTTCATCATTTGTCAACACTTTTTCAAATTTTTTAAAATTTTTTGAAGCATTTTCATTTTTTGAAGATGTCCTCGAATGAGTCAGCTTGACTATTATATCATCCCCAACCATATTCGTCAAGGGTTTTTGCAAAAAAAATTTTTCATTGTATTTTTCAACAAAATATCCTATGAATTTTTTGTCGCTCCGTTGCTAAATTGCAAGCCTTTCGGTTTACAGCTAAATTAAATTCACTTTTGCTGTCCGCCAGGACAATTTAGCTATCTACAGGATAATTTAGCTTGCGTAGCAAATTTAGCTCACGCTTGCGTGAATTTAGCTGAAAAAAGCACGCCCCCGTAGGGTGTCACACTTTCATCTTATCACTACTTCTGCCCGAAGTACTTTGTACAGACCTAAACTTTCCGCCTTGCTTGTTGCGTCCTGTGCATAGCTATGCCTCCATAAACGCTCCTCCCTAAAAATGCCCACAGGGCATTTTCTTACGGTCGGCTTCAAATCCCTTCGGATTCTAAGCAGACCAAAAAAAGACACCCCGTAGGTGTCGCACTTTCATCTTATCACTACTTCTGCCCGAAGTACTTTGTACAGATCTAAACTTTCTGCCTCGCTTGTTGCGTCCTGTGCATAGCTATGCCTCCATAAACGCTCCTCCCTAAAAATGCCACACTGTGGCATTTTCTTGACGGTCGGCTTCAAATCCCTTCGGATTCTAAACAGACCAAAAAAAAGACACCCCGTAGGGTGTCCTTTTTTGGCCTGCCCGAAGGGATTTGAACCCCCATTCTCCGGAATCGGAATCCGTTGCGTTATCCAATTGCGCCACGGGCAGATGTATGCGGCAGGGTATTTTGCCTGCCGTTTTTCATTTTTAATTCGCATAATCTTTTATCTGAAAATCAACTGCAAAAACTGCTGTGCAACAGTCTTTAGCTTATATTATGCGGTTATTATACAACAATTTTTTACTTTAGGCAAGGGAAATTTGTCACTGCTCCCGACTGTAAGTCATTCAGCCATACTTTCGAGTTCTTCCCAGATTTCGTACTGCTCCTCCTGCTGTTTTTGCAAATCCTCGAGCAGTTTTGAAAGCTCCATAAGTTTTTCGTAATCTGCGGCAACTTCCTCACTTGAGAGAAGCTCCTGTGTTTTGGCGATTTCTTCGTCAAGTCGCTCAATTTCAGCCTCTGCCTTTTTAAGCTTAGTCTGTCTTTTGCGTTCTTCACTCTGCTTTTGCTTTTGCAAAAAGTAATCATTCTGCGTTTTTTCTTTTTTATCTTTCTTATTCTCAGTCGGAACAGCACCCGATTTTTCGGCTGTTGTGCGTTCAAGATAATAATCGTAATTACCGAGATATTCCTTTACTCCGTTATTTGTAAGGAGTAAAATTCTGTCGGCAATTTTATTTATAAAATAACGGTCGTGGCTGACAATCAGCATTGTACCGCTGTAGTCAAGCAAAGTTTTTTCAAGCTCTTCCCGTGACGATGCATCAAGGTGGTTTGTCGGCTCATCAAGGAGCAAAAAGTTACTGCCCTTTAGCATTAATTTCAAGAGAGAAACTCTCGCCCTCTCGCCGCCGCTCATTTTTGAAAGCGGTTTAAACACTTCGTCACCTTTGAACAGGAATGACGCAAGCGCACTTCTGACTTCGGTCTGCGTCATATTCGGGAAGGTGTCCCACACCTCATCAAGTGCGGTTTTTGACAGGTCAAGGTTCTGCTGCATCTGATCAAAATAACCGATTTCAACATTTGCGCCGTAGTCATATTCACCGCAGTTCATAGGAGTTTTGCCCGTTAAAATTCTGAACAGCGTTGTTTTTCCGCAACCGTTGCCGCCGATGATAAACACTCTCTCGCCTTTTCTGATATGTATATCAACATTTTTGAAAAGCTGTTTGTTGTCAAACGACTTTGCAAGATTTTTACAGATTAAAACATCGTTGCCACTTTCACATCTCGGCTCAAAATGCATACGCATTGTTTCAAGCTCGCTTTCGGGGGCAACAAGCCCGTCTTTGATTCTGTCAGCCTCTTTCTGCTTACTTGCGGCTGTGATAAAATTGTGAGCCTGTCCCCAGCGTTTTTGCTGTTCAACAATGCCCTCAATACGCTTTATCTCCTTTAAATCGTGTTCATATTTATTTTTAAGCGACTCGTTCACCGATTCCTTTTTCTTGACAAATTCTGAATATGAGCCCTTATAAACCATAGCACGGTTGTGTTCAAGTTCAATCGTCTTGTTGGTTACATTATCAAGAAAATAACGGTCATGGCTGATGATAATCATTGCGCCCTTGAAATCTCTCAAAAAGCCTTCAAGCCATGCGATTGCGTCAATGTCAAGGTGGTTTGTCGGCTCGTCAAGGAGGAGCATATTGCTCTGCGACAGCAACAGCTTTGCAAGGCAGAGCTTTGAACGCTGACCGCCGCTTAAATTGCCGACAGGCATTGTAAAGTCATTTTCGGAAAATCCGAGTCCTAAAAGTGCGGAACGGGTTCTGCTTTTATAGGTCAGACCGCCTGCTCTTTCAAACTGTTCAATAAGCATGGTCTGCCTCTCAACAAGCTCGTCAAGATTTCCCGACTTGTTGTCAATCTGATGTGCAAGTGCGGAAATTTCGGTTTCCATATCCGAAAGATGGTCGAATACGGAAAGCAGCTCGTGATACACATCTGCCCTCGGATTGTTGCAGGCATGCTGTTCCATATATCCCGGACGGACATTTTTTGAAAAGGTAACAGTTCCCGAAACAGGGCTGATTTCGCCGTTGAGTATCTTAAAGAGAGTTGTTTTACCGACTCCGTTAGCTCCGATAAAGCCCACCTTATCTCTTTCTTCAACATCAAACGAAACATCGGTAAAAAGGTTTCTTTCGATAAAAGTCATTGTAAGATTTCTTACTGATAATGCCGGCAAAACATACACTCCCTTTCAAATTCGCTACCCATTATTGTACATTAAAATCGACAAAAGAGCAATACAAAATTGAAAATATGCCATAGGTTTACAAGGGCATAAGACACAATTCCGACCGTTAAAAGCATTTCAGCCGTTTTGCTTCTGCCGATTTCGGCAAGCTTGTAAATCAATGCACAACCCAGAACAAGCACAAGCGGCAAAATTCCCTTGATTAACAATGTCAGCCAAAAGTTTTCAAGCACAGGCTGCATAACGGGATTTGCCTCAACAAAATGTCCGCTGCCGATGAGCGCCTCTGTACAAATCCAGTCAACAATATTGAGAAAATAGAGTAAGCCGAGTTTGTAATAAAACGAACGGCTCTCATGACCTTTTTCATTGACGATATTATTGACATCAGATTCATTTGCCGATTTCAAATTAAACACAACAGTTTTTTCAAGTCCGGTTTTTTCTGTCATACACAACACCTCAACGGTATTTTTTCCCGCAGAGAATGTTATATTCACACAAAAGAAAAGAGCCTCCCCTCGGAAGCTCAATTTAAAACGAATTATTCAAAGTTAATGTCGCCCTCATATTTCTTTTTGAAAAGCTCAAATACCTTGTTAAGAGTATCTTCATCGTCAATGCTGACATATTCCTCTGTATCTTCGTCAATCTGATTAATCTGAAGAATAACAACCTCGTCTGCATCTTCGTCATTTTCGATGAGAACAATGTACTCTGTACCCTCAAACTCGATTACATCAAGAAATTCAAATTCAACTTCCTGACCGTTTTCATCCTCAAGAGTGATGAGCATACCCTGATCTTCTTCGTTCATAATCTCGTTTTTTGTATCTGCCATAGCGTATTCCTTTCCGAATGCGTTTAACGCCTCATAAAATAAATTAAGTTTAGTATAACCCAAAACATCGGCAAAATCAACACTTTATTGATATTTTACATTTAAAAGGTAAAAGCCAAAAACAGCTGCGATTGCTCGCAGCTGTCCTTGGGTTTAGAAGTTTTGAAATTAACGTGAAAACCGTAGATATTTAAGTCAGTGTTTTCAGAATTAACCTACTTTGGCGTTACCTGTGTCGCCGAACATATTAAGTCTGAAAAGCTTGCTCTCGTCGTTCTTGTTTTCGCAAATAATACTTGCTTCTGCAATCCTGCCGCCTTCGATAAGTCTTGTAAGACCGACAAGCTGGCAAAGCTTGCTGCGGAGATTGAGTCTGTCGCCTTCGCTTGTAACGAGATATACATTGCCCTCGCAGGTATCGAGCACGGCGAGGAATTTGGTTACATCAACATTGTGTAAGCTAAGAATTGGTGTCATAAAATTTCCTCCATTCAATTCTTTAAAAATATAAAGTTTTGTTTTCGTGCGCCATTTACCATTTGGCAAAATCATGATCAATTTATCGACTATGTGATAATTCAATTTTACTCGAGTAAGGCTAATTGGAAATCAGCCGATAGTCAAGCGGACTATTTACTTGACAATTATTATTATAGTCAAACATTCGGAAAAGTCAACAATTTTAGCAATTAATTTTTGTTCACAAATGCATTTAGATGTCAGTTATGCACAATAAATTGTTGTGTTTTTTGTACAATATGCTTTGTATTTGCTTATATAGAAATATAGTTTTAACACAAGCATAACATTTGATTGTGTAAATTCAACAACTTGTTTCTTTTTCAGCATTATATAACTGCTGTTTTTTACAAACTTAATTTAATAGGCATATTGAGATTTTGCTCATTTTAAGTTATAATCTATGTTATGAAGGCTGATATCAAAAAGGATTCAGGATTGCTCCGAATTAAATTTTCAATAAAAGCAATCATACAAATAAGAAAGGAATCATGAAATGCTTAACGATTTTTACAAACAGTTCAAAAGCGGAACAGACATACGAGGAGTTGCAAGCGAGGGTGTTGAGGGACAAAGTGTAAACCTTACCGACGATGTTGTTGCCGATATGGCAGACGGCTTTGTGCTTTGGCTTTCTAAAAAAGTTTCAAAAAAGCCGAGCGAGCTCAAAATTTCTGTCGGTCGTGACAGCCGTATTTCGGGACCGCATATAATGGAAATCACAACCGAGCGTTTTAAGCGTTGCGGTGCAGAAGTTCTCTGCTGTCAGCTTGCGTCAACTCCGTCAATGTTTATGACAACCGTTGACCTCGGATGTGACGGTGCTCTTCAAATTACCGCAAGTCACCACCCGTTCAACAGAAACGGTCTTAAATTTTTCACCCGTGAGGGCGGTCTTGAGGGCAGTGACATTGAGGAAATTCTTCTCTACGCACAAAACGGTGAACATCCCGAAGAAAGCAACGGCGGAAATATTACGGATGTTGACTATATGAGCGACTACGCAAAGGGACTTTGCGAGAAGATTAAAAAGGAAGTTAATGCAGAAGATTACGAGCATCCGCTCAAGGGCTTTAAGATTGTTGTTGACGCAGGCAACGGTGCAGGCGGATTTTATGCCGACAAGGTGCTTTCCGTTCTCGGAGCAGACACAACCGGCAGCCGTTATCTTGAACCTGACGGAATGTTCCCGAATCATGTGCCGAATCCTGAGGCTAAAGAGGCAATGGATTCAATCTGTGAGGCTGTCAGGGAATCGGGTGCAGACCTCGGCGTAATCTTTGATACGGATGTTGACCGTGGCGGTGCTGTTGACAGCAAGGGCAATGAAATCAACCGAAACAGACTTGTAGCCGTTGCGGCGGCAATTGCTCTTGAGGGCAATGACGGCGGTATGATTGTTACAGACTCAATCACATCAAGCGGTCTTAAACAATTTATCGAAAATGACCTCGGCGGAAAGCATTACCGCTATCGCAGGGGCTATAAGAATGTTATCGACAAGGCTCTTGAACTCAACGCTCAGGGCATCAACTGTCCGCTTGCAATTGAAACATCGGGTCATGCCGCAATGCGTGAAAACTACTTCCTTGATGACGGTGCATATCTCTGCACAAAAATTATTATCAAGGCCGCTCAGATGAGAAAAGAGGGCAAGGAGCTTGACGAGCTTACCGCCTCACTCAAAGAACCGCTTGAAAGCACAGAAATCAGATACAAAATTCTTGAAAAAGATTTCAGAGCCTGCGGTGAAAAAATTATTGCTGACCTTACAAAGTATGCCGAGGAGCAGGACGGCTGGTGTGTTGCCGACGATAACCGTGAGGGCATCAGAGTTTCGTTTGACAGGGATAACGGTGACGGCTGGTTCTTGCTCAGACTTTCGGTACACGATCCGATTATGCCGCTCAATGTTGAAAGTGACAGCGAGGGCGGTGTAAAAATCATCTGCGACAAGCTTGGTGAATTTTTAAAGACTACAACAGGTCTTGACCTCTGATATCGGAATATTTTGTGTTTTTATTGATTTTTATTGTCGCAACTGTGGGTTGCAACCGAGAGTTGCGACAATGGAACCCGAAATGTATTGTTTTTTGGGGCAGGCAACCGATATAATTTTCTCACAAGGTAAAACCCTAAAGCAATATTTGAGGAGGAAATTTTATGAACATTGAAACTGCCAACAGACTTTTGCAGTACAGAAAAAAGATGAATCTAAGCCAGGAGGAGCTTGCCGCAAGAATAGGTGTAAGCCGTCAGGCTGTGTCAAAATGGGAGCGTGCAGAGGCATCTCCCGACACGGATAATCTTATTCTTCTTGCCGATATCTACGGCGTTTCGCTTGATGAATTGCTTAAAGGCGAAAAAGAAACCGAAAGCGAAACACAGTCGGAAGAACCCGAAAATAATTCCGAAAATAATCCCGACAGCGATACAACATACAAAAAATCAGACAAGGTTTCGTTCAAACACGGAATCCATGTTGACTCAAAGGACGGCGATTCTGTTCACCTTAATTTCAGGGACGGAATCCATGTTAAAGATAAAGACGGTACAAAGGTTGATGTCGGTTGGAACGGAATTCATGTTGAAGAAAACGGCAAAACAAAAGTCTATACAGACGAAAACGGAAATGTTATGTATGATGAAAGCATTGAAGAACATAAACATTCAAAGTCGCATCGCTTTTGGAAACACTTTCCGTTTTGGTTGATTGCCTTTATCGGATTCCTCGTTTGGGGATTCAGCGGAGTATTGCTCGGTTGGGGACTCAGCTGGGTATGCTTTCTGACAATTCCTCTCTATTACACACTTGTTGACGCAATCTACAAACGCAAGCCGAGTCATTTTGCTTATCCCCTGCTTGTCGTTATTGTGTATATGTTTTTCGGATTTCTCAACATCTGCGGCGGTTGGGCATTTGGTTGGATTGCATTTTTAACAATTCCGATTTACTATGAAATCTGCAAGCTTTTCAAAAGCGAAAGAAAAGATTCAAACGATTAAAATTGATTTAACACATACAAAAACACGGCAGTTTTTTTATCGACTGCCGTGTTTTTTATCATTAAGGTATATTAAGGAATCATAATTGTATCGGTTGTATCAAGCTGTGATGTTCTCATTGCAGGCTTGCAGAGTTCAATCTGCCTGCCGTCTTTTATAAATAGCGGAACTTCATTGAGAGCAACCTCAATATAATGAGTACCCTTGCTCATTTTTTCTGTTGTAACGCTTGTACCGCTGAGTTTTACAAAAGTCATGTTCTCGGGGAGATAAACATATCTTCCGCCTACATTCTGTTCATAAACAGGGCAAATCATACATTCATCGCCGAGCATAAGCTGTGTTTCACATTCACGGGCAATTTTATCATCGGGATAATCAAACGAGAGCGGTCTGAAAATCATATCATTTTCTTCGCTTGCCTTTTTGAATGTTCTGTAAAGGTACGGAATAAGTCTGTAACGAACCTCAACAATATCCTTGAAATCATCGCTGTTTTCAAAGCTGTAGCACTCCTGATTTCTTGTGCCGAGAGCGGCATGGTTACGCATAAGCGGAGTAAACACACCGAGTGCAAGGAAACGGAGAACAAGGTCACGGGTTGCATTTTCGTTAAAGCCTCCGAGATCTGCACCGCAGTAAAGAAAGCCGCACATATTTGCGGACGGGAGCATTTTGAGGTTAAGGAGAATGTGTGACCACCAAGAATGGTTATCTCCGAACCAGATACCGCTTGAACGGTGAGCGCCTACATATGACGCACGGGAGAACATAAGGATTTTTTCTTTGCCGAACTCCTCTGCAAAATATTCGCCGGCGGCTTTTGTCATATTAGCGCCGTAAATGTTGTGAACCTGATCATGGCAAACCTGTTTGCCGTCAACTGTATGGTAAATGCTTGAATAGTCCTCGGGGCTGTTTGAAAGACCTGCGAATGTGTCCTTTAGTTCAAAGAATTTGGAGAGGTCAAGGTTCTGCCCTTTGAGAGAAACAGCCTTATCAAGTGCTTTGTTAAGTCCTTTTACCGAATAGAAAATTGCAGGCTCGTTCATATCGTTCCAGAAACCGTCAATTCCCATATCTGTGAGAATTTTATATTTTGAGCCGAACCACTTTCTTACATCCGGTCGGAGAAAATCGGGAAAGCCAACGATACCGGGCCATACACCGCCCTCAAAATCCGTGCCGTCCTCATTTTTGCAGAAGTATCCGTTCTTTCTGCCCTCTTCATAGATATCGTAGCCGTTCTCTTTTTTTACGCCTGCGTCAATAATCGGAATGAGGTGGATTCCTTCTTCCCTTTTCTTTGAAACATAGTCCTTGAAATTCGGAAATTTTTCATCATCAACAGTAAAGTCCTTGTAACGCTCCATATAGTCGATGTCGAGATATACGCAGTCAAGCGGAATCTCTGCCTTGTTGTAACCGTCAACAACAGCGTCAACAGCTTCGGCATTATGATAGCTCCAACGGCTCTGCTGATAGCCGAATGCCCAAAACGGCGGAACATAGCTTGTGCCGATTGATTTTCTGAACTCTTTTACGATTTCAAGCGGCTTTGTGCCGTCAATGTAATAGATATCAAAATCCGTGCCGTCAATTGTGATAACGGTTTTGTTTGCGGTTGTGTAGCCGATGTCCCAACGGATTTTTGACGGGAAGTCGATAAAAATACCAAAAGTTTTTGAACCGCTGAGCATAAGGAAATTGTGAGCGGCATAGAGGGATGACTTTGTTTCTGTGTGGAACGGGTCATCACTGCAAAAGCTGTTATACACCCAACCACGCTTGTTGATTCCTCTCGGAGCTTCGCCGAGACCGTAGACGATGTCACTGTCTGCCATATCAAATTCAAAGACAAATTTTCCGTTCTCAAACTTGCCGCCGAGCGGAAATTCCGCAATAGGCAGAGCGTTAAATTTTTCAACAACAGCCTGCGTATCAATCGGGTTGCCCGATGTAAACTTTTTAATCATTAAAGCACTTCCTTCTTTTTAAAATTTTTCGATTTTTTTCAAAGCGTTCTGCAAAATCTTGCCGACACGCACTTACAATTTTAGTATAACATTAATTTTGATTATTGCAATGGCAAAATTTATTTTTGTATCATTTTATTTTTACACATTAAAAAAGCACCTTTACGAGCCTGTAAAGGTGCAAATTTTATTCTTTTACGCTTCATCAGTCAAAAATATCATTCTTGCTTTCAGACTTTCCGTCTTGGTAAATCTTGAGGTTTCCCGTATCATCACACACACCGAGAAAAACATCTTTGAGCCGTTTGCGGCTGTTGTCAAGCTGTTTTTTGAGCCATTCAAGATTAAAGCCCGATTCGGCAAGATTTTTCTCGAGAATTTTTCCGTCCGTAATAACCACGGACTCGGGTCTGGTTTGGTGAACAATGATTTTTAAATCATCCGGAGTTGCAGGGCGCTTTTTGTCCTTTGGCAGAACCGACAAATCGCCGTTCTGTTCAAGAAAAACCGTTTCGACATCATCAAGACTGAAATATCCCTTTTCACGCATTCGTGTAAGAAATTCGTTTATATCAATTTTTGCAACCGAAAAATTCTTTTTGTACAACTTTCCTCTGTCGAAAATCACGATAGACTTGCCTGTTAAAAATCTTCGTAACATTGTTGATTTTTGCGAAAGCCACGAACAAAGCATAACAATTATTACATAAACAATGAGTGCCGCAAGACACGCCCAAAAGTCTGACATTTCGGTTGTCGCCATCTCCGCTGCGATTGAACCGATTGTGATTCCGTTGATGTAGTCAAAAAGATTAAGGCTTGACATCTGCTTGTTGCCGATAAACTTTGACAGCAGGAACAATACTGCAATTGAAACGGGCGCTGTGATTAATGCACGCAAAAAGTCCATAATATCCCCTCCGATAGGGTTATTATGGACTTTAAATTATTTTTTATTCCGCAAAATTACCAAGGCTTAACTGTGCCTGTGATTTCCGAAACGCTCTTAATTCCGTTTTTGTCGAGCCATTCGTTCATACCGTCGGCAATCTTAATCGGCGCATACGGATCCGTAAAAAGGACAGTACCGATTTGAAGTGCGGTTGCGCCTGCCATCATCATCTCGATTGCATCCTGCCAGCTTGAGATACCACCCATACCGATAATCGGAATTTTAACTGCGTTTGCAACCTGCCAAACCATTCTTACTGCAACAGGGAAAATTGCAGGGCCGCTCATTCCGCCTGTGTTGTTGCGGATAATCGGTCTGCGTGAGTTGATGTCGATACGCATACCTGTGAGCGTGTTAATCATTGAAATTGCGTCTGCACCGTTTGCCTCTGCCGACTGTGCGATTGATGCAATGTCGGTAACATTTGGACTGAGCTTTACGATAAGCGGTTTTTTGCAATACTTTTTGACAGCCGCAGTAATTGCACCTACGGATTCACAGCTTGTGCCGAACTGCACTCCACCGCTCTTGACATTAGGGCATGAGATGTTGAGCTCAATCATATCAACATCGGTTTCGCTGAGTTTTTCAGCCATTGCACAATAATCTTCGGGAGTGTTGCCGGCAATGTTTGCAATGATAACCGTATTTTGCTTTTTGAGCCACGGCAAATCCTCATTGATAAAGACATCAACACCGGGGTTTTGAAGTCCTACTGCATTCAAAATGCCGGAAGGAGTTTCGGCTACTCTCGGAACAGGGTTGCCGTCACGGCGGGTAAGTGTGATACCCTTGCATGAAATACCGCCGAGCTTTTCAAGGGGATAAAGCTCTGAATATTCCATACCGAAACCGAATGTTCCCGATGCGGCAATGAGAGGATTGTTAAATTCCACTCCGCAAACTTTTACAGATAAATCAGCCATTGAAAACTACCTCCTCAGCGTTAAATACGGGGCCGTTTTTGCAGACATGCTGCATAATTTCTTCACCGTTTTTTCTTACCTTTACTGCGCACACAAGGCATGCGCCCATTCCGCAGGCCATTCTCTCCTCAAGAGAAATCTGACACGGCTTTCCTGCCTCTTTGCAAACATCGGCAATAGCCTTGAGCATCGGGGTAGGACCGCATGCACAAACCTCGTCAACCTCTGAGATTTTTTCTTTGAGAACATCTGTTACAAAGCCGTGGATTCCAGCACTGCCGTCATCTGTTGTCAGCACAAGTTCTGCACCGGCTTTCTTGAAATCGTCCTGTAAAATGATAAGGTCTTTGTTTCTGAAGCCTGTGATAACAAGCGGATTTTCACACTGCTTTGCTGTGTAGAGCATCGGAGGAACGCCTATACCGCCGCCGATAAGGCAGTAACGCTTGCCTTTTTCAATCTTAAAGCCGTTGCCGAGAGGAGCGAGAATATCAACGCTTTCGCCCTTTTTCATCTCGGACATAATTTTTGTTCCCTCACCCTTTACCTGATAAACAAGGCGGAGAACACCGTTTTCGCTGTCACAAACCGAAATAGGTCTGCGCAGAGTTTTTGAAGGCACATAAACATGGGCAAACTGTCCGCACTTTGCAAGCGGAGCAAGCTTGTCATTTTTTACCCTCATATCAAAAATGCCGTCTGCAATCTGTTCGTTTGACAAAAGTTCAAACTTCTGAACATCATACTTTTTCATAATATCATTCCTTTGGTTAGCTTTATTTATATAAAATCAATTCATAACAAATCAATTTTCAATCGGAGTGTCCCTGCACTGCGGACAAAAGTGAGCATCACATCGCCGTTAATCAACATATTCAAGTTCAACAGTCAGCACACCTAACTCATCCTTACGATAAACATAACAGCTTTCCGCAAGCCTTGGTGAATAACCGTTAATCTCATTAGCCTCTGAAACCCAGTTATAAAGATAACCGTCATTCATAATCCTGTCATACATATAATCGAAATCGGTGTTCTTATCAACAACAATGCTGAAATATTCATCTCCGTTTTTTGCAGCATTTGCAATAGCTTGGCTTACATCATCGGCATTATCTGGATCCGAAACAGTCGGGTACTTATAGTTAAAATAGTTGTACTTTTCAGACGTACACTTTGGAACATAAAAATTACACCATGTACCAACGCTCAAATAAGTTTGTGAATTAAGCTCGGAATACTTATATGACAGCTTATGATCCTTGAACATAAGGTCATCGGTTAGGTTAAAATAATCGTTTTCCGCATAATTATTTTCGCCGTCGGTATCATTCCATGTAACATCAATTTGGTACCAATCGCCGCCGATTTTTACACCGTTCCATGCGTGATTGTCTGAATCGGCTGTTCCCGAAAGTAATACGCAGTCAATATTCGCCTTGTTGCACAAAAGCTGAAAGGCTCTTGCGTAACCCTCACACACGGCTTTGCCGTCAACCAACGCACCGTAGGCATCGTTTTCGTTGCCCTCAATATTTTCTGTCTGTGCCGCCGCATCATCATATTTGCAGTTTTCAATTATATAGTTGTTAATATATTCTTCCCTTTCAAAATCATTGCCCGAGGGCAAATTCTTCAAAACAGAAGCAACGGCAATATTGAATTTTTTCTTGGCGGCTATAAGCTTATCATTTTGAACAGTATAATCAAGCTTTACGCTTGTTGTGTCACCATACGGAACAAAAAGACTTGACCCCTTGAGCCAAAAAGTTTCGGGATGGTCGTTTTTGTATGCTTCAACAGCCTGTGTAATCTGATAATCGGAAAGCGAGCCTGTTGTTGTAATGTTTGGTGCATACACGGTATCAACGCTCTTTGCGATTCTCATATACAGTTCTTTTACATAATCATCGGTAAGCGTCTCGTAGGCATAATCGGTTTTTACATCTGCATAATCCTTGTCGTTTTCAACATCTTGTGCACTCGGAGTTGTAACGGATTTTTCTATGATAGGGCTTCTCTTTGGTTCACTGCTTTCGGAATCATCCGTCAACGAACACGAACAGCCGAAAAATGCAACCGCACAGGTCATTAAACAAACTAAGGCAGTTTTATATATTTTCAAAGAATCATCTCAATTTTATTTTAAATTATTTTTTCCGTATACGGAATACGGCAGCAGTCAAAACTGACTGTCGCCGTATGGATTTGTCATGTTCTATTTTACTTTATTTTCGCCTTGCAGTCAATGTTATAATCAATCATGTAGCATTTAATTAATATATTCAAGTTGAAATGTTATCAAATTAGACTTTTCATCATAAAGCATATTGCAAGTATCATTCAACCTTTGGTGAATCAGAGTTAATTTGGTTAGCCTTTGTAAGCCAATCATACATATATCCATTCCGCACCTCATCATACACATCATCGTAATTTACATTTTCATCTACTATAACTACGAAATACTCTTCTCCGTTCTTTGCCGCTTTTGCAATTGCTGTGCTGACATTATCGGAATCATCAAGATTAGATACTGTAGGATATTTATAATTATAACAATAGTTGTGATAATTGTATTTCTCAGCAGTACATTTTGGAACATAGAAGTTACACCAAGATTTCAAATTCAAAAAAGATTCTGCATCAATCTCCGAGTATTTTGGAGACAGCGTGCGCTCCTCATACATAAGACTGTCGGTAAGATTAAAGTACTCATGTGAATCATAAATAAAATCATCAACATCATCCCAAGTAACATCAATCTGATACCAATCTCCGCCAATCTTCACGCAATTCCATACATGATTGTCTGAGTCAACGATTCCCATAAGTTGTATGCAATCAATATCAGCCTTATTACACAAAATCTGAAATGCCTTTGAGTAACCCTCACATACTGCCTTACCATCAACAAACACACCGTAGGCATCGTTTTCATTGCCCTGAACCCCCTCAGATTCAGCCGCTTCCTCATCATAATCACAATTATTAATTATATAATTATGTATATATTCTTCTCTTTCACATTCAGTGCCATAAGGGACACTTTTGGAAATAGTATCAACTGCAGTATTAAACTCTTTTTTTGCAGTAACAAGTTTATCACCGCTCATAGTATATGTAAGCCAAATTCCTGTTTCATAATCAAAATTTTCGTATTCATAGTAACTTTTAAGCCAGAACACTTCAGGGTGGTCATTTTTATACGCTTCCACAGCCTGTGTTATTTGATATTCACTAAGATTCCCTTCAGCGTAAAATGACGGTTCATATTCGGAATCAATATTATCACTTATTTGATTGTACAGCTTTTTCACATAATCATCAGTAAGTGTGCTATAGGCATAATCTGTTTTTGGTTCATTATACACACACGGCTCTGTCGGTTTAGGTTTAGATGTTGTTTTTACACTTGTACTGCTTTTTTCGGAAGTAGTTACAGGTACACTCGATTCGTTGTTATCATCCTCAAGCAATGAACACGAACAGCCGAAAAATGCAACCGCACAGGTCATTAAACAAACTAAGGCAGTTTTATATATTTTCAAAAAATCATCTCAATTTTTGTTTTGGGTTATTTATTTCATATACAGAATACGGCAGCAGCCAAAGTTGACTGTCGCCGTATGGATTTGTCATGTTCTATTTTACTTTATTTTTACCTTGCAGTCAATGCAAATTTAAGCATTAAACTACTTTCCCGTAACATGGGTATCACCGAAAACCTCGGCATAAACATTGTTGTCGAGAATCATTCTTGAAACGGTAAAGAGGTTGTTGCATCTGTTATTGAGTTCGTCAATATCATCCTTGCCCTTTGCACCCTTGAAAGCGGTGTATTCGCCTGTTGACGCATTGTATTTTCCGTTCTGGGAAATCCAGCTTCTGTCGGCAAACACAACGAACGGTTTTTTGTTTCCAAAAACATCCGTACCTGCCAACATTCTGCTGTCATATTCAAGGCCTAGCATATTTGAAAGCGTGGGCAGAATATCAAGGCTTGAACAGTATGTGTCAACCTTGACAGGCTTTTTCATTGAACCGCTCCACAACAGCCATGCATTTTTGTACTGTTCAAAGGTTGTATCAACCTTGTGCCCCGCAAGTTCGGACACACCGTCAAATTCATCAAGCGAATACGGATAATGGTCGTCCGTAAGGCAAATAAGGGTGTTGTCAAGCTTGCCTGCCTTTTCAAGTCTTGCAAGAAGATATTCCATTGCCTTGTCAAGCTCAATGTTTGCGGCAAGATAGCCCTTGACCTCATCGCTGTATTTCAGGTCTTTTACAAGGTCTGCGTTGCGTTCGCTCATGGTGTTGTATGAATATCCGCCGTGACCGCTGACCGTCATATAATAAACGCTGAAGCTGTCGGAATTTATGTAATCGTCAACCGTTTTCTGCATCATCTTGAGGTCGGAATTCGGCCACACATTTTCACCGAGGTCAAGACCTTTTCCGATTGCAGAGTAGTCATAGCCGATATTTGTAAGATACTTGTCCCTGTCGTAGTAATCATAGGTGTGATTGTGGTAAGCGTTAACTGTTTTGAAGCTGAGTTTTCTGCTCTGCTCACCAAGTGTAAACGGGAAGCTGACATTATTTTCGGCTGACTTTGAAAAGCTCCACACACCGGATTTTGGAATCAGTCCCGTAAGATTTGCATATTCGCCGTCAGTTGTGCTTACGCCCCACGCAGGCGAATAGTAATTTTCAAATTGAAATCCCTCGTTGTACATCTTATAGAGCGTGGGAGTTAAGTCCTTATCAATTGCATACTGCGAAAAGCTTTCGGCTGTAATGAAAATTATGTTGTAGCCCTTGAACATACCCGTGTATTCGTTGGTATAGCTCGGTTCTTCGCTGTCAAAATATTCATAAAGCGACTTTAACTCATCATTATTTGTACCTTTTTGTAAGCTTTGAAAAATCAGCACTCATAATCTGAGCTTTCTGCTCTGCTTTTTGTAATTTCATCGGCAGTCAATTCTTTATTTTTCGGCTTGCTGTTTGTGCGTATATTCGCTTTGTAACCGAACATAAGTCGGCTGATGTCAAGCCCTTTGCATTGTGTAAAGTCCGTAGCGTTCACACACGGCAACCTGTTGCAATTCACCATAATAAAGATTGTAGTTGCTCTTTGTGTCGGAAGAATCACGGTCAATGCCTACCGCAAGGACAGTTCCGATCTGAAAAACCACCGCAATCAAAAGTACAATCAGCTTACCCTTTAACTTTACTTTTGAAAAGTCAAACAGCTTTCCGCCGAAAATTATAAAGAAAGCAAGCGGAACAAAAAGTAAAACAACAAACACAATTCTGCTTGTTATCGCAGTCATAATCATATCAATTGAATTGAATGCCTGCCCTGCACCGCCGTTTGTAACGCTGCTTACAACAACCATTGTGCCAAAAACATTATAGTATATCATCTGCACACCGTACCATATCGTCAGCACAGCCGTGAGTACGGTTGCAATCCCTCTGTTTACCCCTCTGCGTTTTGAAAAAGAACACAACAAAACAAGTACCGCCGAAAGCACAATTGTGAACAGGAATGTGAAAGCAAAACCGCCGAGCACATCAAACCCCGACGCAATTTTAAGGTCGGTTTCAAGCCATAGAATCAAAATCGGAAAGTACGCAAAAAATGCGACTCTCTTTGCAAAGCCATGACTTTTTTCAGGCTTTCTGTAGTAGTCAAAATTTGAACTTCCGACTTTTACGGCAGGCTGTCCCACATAGTGATTTCTTCTTGAAAATCCGCTGTTTGTACCGTCTGAATATGTCATTTAATTCTCCTTTCTTTTTCAATGCAGTTATTAAGTAGATTATAAAACGAAAACACCACCATTGCAATGACAAATTTAACCAAAATTCGCCCTATATGACACATTCGGAGTTTTTATATATTGAAACAGTTGACCTTTTGTAGTATAATTATAGTTTAATGAGAGGCTTGTGTGAAAAGCTATGCAGATTGCGGTTTTGAACAAGGCTTCTTAATTTATGTATTATTATGAAAAGGAAGATTTTTATGGCAAAGAAACAGTTTAAATCAGAGTCAAAAAGACTTCTCGACCTTATGATTAACTCAATTTATACTCACAAAGAAATTTTTCTTCGTGAGATTATTTCAAATGCAAGCGACGCTATCGACAAGCTTTGCTTCATTTCTCTTACCGATGACAAGGTCGGTCTTGACAGAGGCGATTTCAAAATCGTTTTAAAGCCCGACAAAGAAAGCCGTACTCTTACCATCACAGATAACGGTATCGGCATGAACAAGGATGACCTTGAAAACAACCTCGGCACAATCGCATCCTCAGGCTCACTCAAATTCAAGCAGAGCATGGAAGAAAAGCAGGACGACATTGACATTATCGGTCAGTTCGGTGTTGGTTTCTACTCGGCATTTATGGTTGCAAAGAAGATTACCGTAAACACAAAGAAGTACGGTGAGGATACGGCATATTGCTGGCAGTCAAGCGGTGCAGACGGCTACACAATCAGCGAGATTGAAAAGGAAAATGCCGGCACAGAAATTATTCTTGAAATCAAGGATAACACAGATGAAGAAAACTATGACGAATTTCTTGAGCAGTACAGAATACAGGGACTTGTCAAGAAGTATTCCGATTACATCCGCTACCCGATTGTAATGGATATGACAAAGAGCAGAGTTAAGGAAGAAACCAAGGACAGCGACAAGCCCGAATATGAGGATTACACGGAAACCGTAACACTCAACAGCATGATTCCTCTTTGGCAGAGAAGAAAGAAAGATGTTACTCAGGAAGAATATGACAAGTTCTACAGCGAAAAATTTATGGCTATGGACAAGCCTCTTAAAACTATCGTAACTTCCGTTGAGGGTGTTGTAACCTACAAGGCATTGCTCTTTATTCCGTCTGTTGCTCCTTATGACTACTACACAAAGGAATACAAAAAGGGACTTCAGCTTTATTCAAGCGGTGTGCTTATTATGGATAACTGCGAAGAGCTTTTGCCAGAACACTTCCGTTTTGTAAAGGGTATTGTTGACAGCGCAGACCTTTCGCTCAACATTTCAAGAGAAATGCTCCAGCATGACCGTCACCTCATTACAATTGCTCAGAACATTGAAAAGAAGATTAAAAACGAGCTTACTTCAATGCTTCAGAATGACCGTGAGAATTACGAAAAATTCTTCAACGCATTCGGCAGACAGCTTAAATACGGTGTTGTTTCGGACTACGGTATGCACAAGGAAGAACTTCAGGATCTTATTATGTTCTATTCTTCAAGTGAGAAAAAGCTTGTTACGCTTTCGGAATATGTTGACAGAATGAAAGAAGACCAGAAGTTCATCTACTTTGCAACAGGCGAAAATGTCGCTGCAATCGACACACTTCCGCAGACAGAGCTTATCCGCTCAAAGGGTTACGAAATTCTTTACTGCACAGAGGAAATTGACGAGTTTACTCTACAGTCACTCATGACATATAAGGAAAAGAAATTCTGTTCGGCAATGAACGATGACCTCGGCATTGAAACCGAGGAAAATAAAGAGGATGAAGAAAACAAGGACGCACTTCTTACATTTGTTAAGGAAACACTCGGTGACAAGGTTGCAGAGGTTACCGCATCAAAAAAACTTGTTTCACATCCTGTTTGCCTTACGGCAAAGGGCGGCATTTCATTTGAAATGGAAAAGTATTTCAATTCCGTTCAGCCTGACGCAAATATGAAGGCTCAGCGTGTGCTTGAGCTTAACCTTTCACACCCTGCCGTTAAGAAGATGGAAGAATTTATCAAGAGCGATGTTGACAGAGCAAAGAAGTATGCCGAGGTTCTCTACAGTCAGGCGCTTCTAATCGCAGGACTTCCGCTTGAAAATCCGTCCGAATACACAGACCTTGTCTGCTCAATTATGTAATCAAAAATACATTCTCACATTTTACGCCCGATTTTCGACCAAAACGGAAATCGGGTGTTTTGTTTTTACAGGAAATTGTGCAAAATCTTTTGCAATAATATTGATATAATTTTTGCGTTGTGATACACTGATTTCAGTAAAAGTTTTTTCGGAGGCGGACTTGATGAAACATTACGATGAAAAGCAGATGCAGGAAAATATTCTCTATCTTGAAGCACTTTCGGAGCAGTATCCGAACATTCAGTCGGCGGCGGCAGAGATGATTAATCTTCACGCAATCCTTGATTTGCCGAAAGGTACGGAACATTTTCTTTCCGATATTCACGGTGAGCACGAGGCATTCAGACATATTCTCAACAACGCATCGGGTTCAATCAGAGAAAAGATTGACGACCTTTTTTCAAATACTCTCACATCCGAACAGCGTGCCGAGCTTGCAACGCTGATTTATTATCCAAAGGAAAAACTCAGTGTTTACAAAAGCGAAATAACCGACATTGAAGAATGGTACAGATTAACACTCATAAGATTGCTTGCAATCTGCCGACACATTTCTTCCAAATACACACGAAGCAAGGTTCGTAAAACTCTGCCAAAGCATTATGCCTACATCATTGAGGAGCTTATGTTCGGTGAATCCGGCAAAAAAGACCGTGAAACCTACCACGAAAATATTCTGCACACAATTATTGAGGCAGGACAAGCCGATGTTTTCATACTCTCGCTTTGTGACACGATAAAAAGACTTATTGTTGACAAGCTCCACATTGTCGGCGACATTTTCGACAGAGGTGCAAGACCTGACATTGTGCTTGACGACCTTATGATGCACCACGGTGTTGACATTCAGTGGGGCAATCACGATATTCTTTGGATGGGTGCGGCATCGGGCAGTATGGCTTGCATTGCCGCTGCGCTTAACAACGCATTTTCATACGGCAATCTTGACACAATTGAAGTCGGCTACGGAATAAGTCTGCGTGACCTCTCGCTTTTTGCAAAGGATGTTTACGGCGGCGGAAATGTTGAACGCTTTATGCCGAAAGGTCCTTTTGCGGATTCGCCCTACACCTCAAACGATCCGTTGCTTGTTGCCGATATGCACAAGGCGATTGCCGTTATTCTCTTTAAGCTTGAAGGTCAGCTTGTCAGCCGCAATCCTAACTTTAATATGAGCGACAGGCGATTGCTTGACAAGATTGATTTTGAAAATGCGACCGTAACTGTCGGCGAAAAGAAGTATCCGATTTCCGACACCTTCTTCCCCACAGTTGACCATGACTATCCGTATGAGCTGACAAAGACTGAAAAACGGGTTATGGAACAGCTTAAAAATGCCTTTATGGCAAGTGAAAAGCTGAAAAGACACATTGATTTTCTGTTTGCCAAGGGCGGAATGTACAAGTGTTGCAACAACAATCTTTTGCTCCACGGCTGTATTCCGATGAATAAGGACGGCAGTTTTATGGAATTTGACACGGGCAACTGTGTGCTTTCGGGAAAAGCATTGCTTGATGAGCTTGAAAAGATTGTTCGTCAGGGACACTCTGCCCCCGAAAATTCTCCCGAAAGGAAAAAGGGCAACGACTATATGTGGTATCTCTGGTGCGGAAAACATTCACCGCTTTTCGGCAGAGAAAAAATGTGTTCGTTTGAGCGGTTCTTTATTGACGATTCCGAAACTCACACGGAAACACGCAACCATTACTACACGCTCTATCACGATGAAGACGCCTGCGTGATGATTTTGAAAGAATTCGGTCTTTCGGAAAATCACGGTCACATAATCAACGGTCATGTTCCCGTTATCCGCAAAAAGGGCGAAAGTCCGATAAAGGCTAACGGCAAGCTGATTGTGATTGACGGCGGATTTTGCAGAGCATATCAGAACAAAACAGGTACGGCGGGCTACACTCTTGTCTATAATTCCTACGGTATGCGAATTGTCACCCACGAACCCTTTGCGGGAATTGACAACGCAATCAAATCAAACAAGGACATTCTCTCAACAACAAAAGTTTTTGACACCTCGGAAAACCGAATCCGTGTTGCACAAACCGATGACGGTCAGACAATCCGTAACCGCATTGAAGGACTTTCAATGCTCCTCTGCGCCTACCGCAACGGTGTTCTGAAAGAACAGTAATTTAAAGGAGAATTGTTATGTTCAACTGCATTAAATCATTTTCCTACAAAATGAACATTTCTGCCAATCAGGTTTCTAACGCTTTAAGAATGAAGGCTTTGGACAATACAAAACCCGATACACCAAAAATTGCAGGCAATTTTTTTTGCGAACAAATTCACAATTCATCTTTCAAAAAATCACCCATTTGGCGGACCTGACAACCAATCTCCCGATTTTGACGGAACTGTTGAAAACTCAGCAAACGGCTCGGTTCTGACATTAAAAATGAAATCATTGAAATATCTGCTTTTACCGATACCTTTTATGATTTTCGTGCTGTTTTTGGCAGGTCTTTTAATTTACGATTATTTTTGTAATGAAAACTTGGCATCGCTGATATTCTCAATTGTTCCGATATTATTTTTTGCAGGTGTGTGGATTTTAATATTCACAAAGCTTAATCGACAATATAAGAAAATGAAGAATTTTATTGAGGAATTTTTCAAAGACAATATAACTACAAAGTAAAAACACGGCTTGTTCGGAAAATGAACAAGCCGTGTTTTTCTGTATCAATTCTGTAGGGGAGTTCATTGGACGCCCGCCTTGATGAAATTTTATGTTTTACAAAAATGTTTTGATATTATGGAAATTATGTATTCATTTGTAGCGGCGAACCGTGTTCGCCAATCGTCACAAGCGTAAGCTTGGGGCAAAATGATTATTTAACAACAAATTCAATACAGATATTTATTGTTTTGTGTTTACACACAAAACAAATGGCGAACAAGGTTCGCCGCTACTGTATGACAATAGCTTTGCGGCTTTTATATAATTTGATTTATTATAAAATTCCACTCGAAAATTTTTACCTCCCCCCTTGACTATGCTTTAAAAATGTATTATTCTATATACATAGACAATCTATGTATATAGAACTGCGAGGTATTATAGAAATGGGAGGGATAATATGAAGAATAAATTTCTTGAAAAAGTAGCCGAGCAAATTGAAGATGAACGCTCTCGGGAGATAATCACAGCCGAGCTTGAATCGCATTTGCTTGATAAAATCGACTATTATGTTGACATTGGCTATTCAAAAGAAGAAGCCGAAAAGCGTGCCACCGAAGAAATGGGCAATCCTGAAGACACGGCTGTTCCGTTAAATGCTCTGCACAACAATAACTTTCGTGACCTGCTGTCATTTATCTGTTGCGGTGTTATAATACTGATGTTCTTCTGCACAATATGGTTTCGGGACGCTTTTATATACAGCTACGATAACCAATCATACAGACACAGCATACTATGCGATTTTGTTTCGCTTGCTTTTCTGATTGCATATGTTGTAATGTTAATAATATCCCGAAAAAAGAATATAAAGATTATTCCGCTGTTTGTCGCAATTTCTTTTATCCTGCAATTTTTCTCCGTTATTATTTACGATTACAACGAGGCTGCACTCACATCAACAGCACCGCCGAATATGTTTTATTTTTACCAGCCTGCAATGTACGCACTTGTAAAAATAGTCACAGAGGGTTTTAGTGCATATTCAGAATGTATTTTCATTGAAGTTCCTGCCGAAACCGATTCTTTCTGTTTTAATGTTTTGCCCTATATTTTAGGGTTATTATTTATAATATGGTCAATCATACTTTTCATTAAAATATCGAAATCAGAAAGAGTTGACAATCGTAAAAAATACAACATACCTATCCGCCTTATAGAAATATGTGCAAGCGTATTTTTGTCCGTAAATCTTATTATAACGGTCACCGCCACAGCATACAGAACTGTCAATGATTTTGCAACAGGAAACAGCTATTTTTCAAGCCGTGAAAAAATGTCGGAATATGTACTTAATGCAGATTTAACACAGAATAAGTCTGAAATTATAAGTGACCTGACGCTTGAGGGATACTATGCGGATACAGAAATCCCTGCCGAATTTTACGGCAAAGGCGGCACCATATCAGTTGGAACTGGTATGGATAACAACGGAAGATACACAACCCTTTCATACAATTTGGGTGATGGATTTATTACATACGATGAAAGCGTAGGAGCTTTCATTAATGAGAGGGATATATACGATAAAACTCCCGAAATTTTGTCCGATGTAGATGCAATCAAAAAGATTGACAAGGGAGATGACTTTGAAAGCATAAAAGAATCGGGACTTTTAAAATGGGCTAATGGAATATGCAAAACATATTATCGAGATAAGAAGAAAACAGTATATGAAATAAACTTTACAATTTATTTTAAAGGATACGATGATACTTCTGATGACGGCTCAAACTTTTTCTTTAAGAGTCTGACTATAGAGGACGGTAAAGTTACTGATTATTGTGATTAAACGAAAACTCTGAAAGGAGGGAAAGTATGGCTAACAATTTTATCGACAAAGTATCGGAGCTAATCGGAAAGGAGCAAATAAAATGAAAATCAGTAAAGAACTTATCAAAGGCAGTACAGCAATGCTTGTTATGAGCGTTTTAAAGAAAAGCGATATGTACGGATACAAAATTATTAAAGAGCTTGAATTACAGAGCGAGAGCGTGTTTGAGCTTAAAGAGGGTACTCTCTACCCCATTCTTCACGCACTTGAAGAAGAAAATCTGCTTGAAAGCTACTGGGAAGAATTTGACGGCAGAAAGCGTAAATACTACCACCTCACCCGCAAAGGCACAAAACGCCTTAAAGAAAAGCAGGAGGAATGGAAAGTATATTCAAAATCAGTCGAAAAAGTTCTCAGCTTTTCAGGTGTGTAAAACATATCACAGACAGACCGTTTTCCGTTAATCTTGAATTTATAGCCCTGTAATGGTAAAATTATCCTATAAACTCAGAAACGGAGATATTATGATGCACAAATTAAAAGTCAGAGCAAATCATACGGTATATATCATATTTGCTGTTTTGTCATTGTTTTCCCTGACACTTATATTTAATGACAATATATGGTTTGACGAGGCGTACACGCTGTCGCTGATTCAGCACAATTATTCAGACATAATCAATATTCTGAAATCCGATATGCACCCACCGCTGTATTTTTTGTCGCTGAAAACATTTTGTAGCATCTTTGGATACTCAATAACAACAACAAAAATATTTTCGGCAATCGGTTACATTGCAACGCTGTTTTTGGGATGCACAATCATAAAAAAGCACTACGGCAGTAAAACATCAATAATTTATATGCTGACTGTCGGAGCTGTGCCAATGATGCTCTATTTCAGCGTTCAGCAAAGGTCATACTCATGGAGCATATTTTTTGTTACATTATGCTTTATTGAGTCCCTGCTTTTTATAGCAAACAAAAAGTTTCATCACTGCATTTTATTTGCTATAGCGGGACTTGGGGCTGCATACAATCACATCTATGCACTTCTTGCAGTTGCAATTATCTTTGCTTTTGCAAATATATATCTGCTCATTAAAGACAGAAATTTGTTCAAGCGTGTTATTATTGCAGACCTTATTATGGTGGCAGGATATTCATTTTGGATAATTCCTCTTTTAAATCAAACAAAATCAGCCTCAAGTAATTTTTGGCTCAGCGGAGTTGAACCGTTGTCTGTAATTGTATTCATATCGGGCATAGCAGTGTCTGCACTTGTTCTTATGAAAAAGAGCAACCGAAAATTGTGTATAATTTTCGCAGATGTCTGCGTTATGGGGATTCAAATAATCGGGTTGTTCGTAACCGTTTTTATACGCCCGTTTTACATTGCAAGATACAGCGTTGTAATTCTCGGTATCTTTGCAATTCTTGTTGCTTTCGGCGTAAAAGATATAAAACCAAAGCCGAGCAAAGTAATATGCACCCTGCTTTGCGTTTTAAATATCGGCTGTCTTGTTGCAACAGGATTGTTTGAATATAATCCGTCAATGACAAATTTTCGTGAAAGATTCAGTTCTCAACAGTCAGAATCAGACACTTTTGTTTACTGCGACAGTGCATTCGGAATTATGTCTTATTATTATCCGAACAACACCCACCTTTGCACCTACAAAGAAAACTGGTTTGAGGCATTTGAAAATGTTGAATGTATAAACAAAAATGAAATTGCAGACAAAGTTGACCCAAATCATAAAATTTGGTTTGTAAAAAATGAACTCACAAAAATGCCAAAATGCATTAAAAGTAATTTCAAGTATAAAAAGATTGATTCTTTCCAATGTGACTTCAATAAATTTGACCTATATTTACTTATTCTAAAGTAAATACAGGTCTTTTGTTTATGGTATAAATGCAGAAATTAAAACTAATTTGTCTCTTATTTTCTGCTTTCGTAGTCCTTGTCTATCTCATCACTCCAAGACGATGAAAGCGGTCTGCTTTTTCTGAAATTGCACACGGTTTTCGATACTGCGTCAAAAACAACAGCCGTACCCTGACCGTCAGCGTGATAATTAACTGAGCGGTCGGAATTGATTCCAAAATGCTTAGCGGTTTCAACGGAATCAATGTTAGCTCCGATAAAAAGAAATTCCCAGCCGTAGCGATTTTTCTGACGCTCAATCATTTTCTTGACCTTATTGCTTGAATAGATACGGCTTGCGTTCTCCATTCCATCGGTCATAATCACAAACAAGGTGTGTTCGGGAACATCTTCTTCTCTTGCATACTTATGAATGTTGCCAATGTGATGAATTGCACCGCCGATAGCGTCAATGAGTGCAGTTGAGCCACGAACCGTATAATCGTTTTCAGTCATTTTTGAAATTTCAGACAATTCAACCCTGTCGTGAAGAACCTCGGTTTCGTGATCAAACAATACGGTTGAAACATAGCACTTGCCGTTCTGTCTGCGTTGCTTTTCAATGAGCGAATTAAATCCGCCGATTGTGTCCTGTTCAAGTCCTGACATTGAACCGCTTCTGTCAAGAATGAATACCAATTCTGTAATGTTGTTTTTCATAGTTGTTACCTCCAAAAGTAATTAAGTTTTTTATCTTGACTTAATCATATAACTTTCGGGATAACATATGGTCGCCTGAAATGCGACATTTACTGACCCAACAAAACTTGGTCAAATTCAAATAAAGCCTCGTTTACAGTAAAAATATCATACTCGCCCTTTTGAATAAAATATTCAATGATAACATCAAATTTATTCGAGTGCGAAAGTGCATAGCCGGCCTTTTGAAGCATTTCTTTAGTTTCATCAAGCGACAGTTCAAGTGCAACGGCAAAGGCAATTGCGGTAGTTTTCTTAGGTTTATAGTTGACATTGTTTCTTATTTTAGAAAACAGCTTGCGGTCAACATTTGCCTTTTTATAACACTGAGAATCCGTCAAACCTTTTTCGTCAATTTTACGCAAAAGCATCTGAGAAAAGCTTTCATCAAGCTGATTTACAACATCAGCTAAATTCAAAGATGCGGTTTGCATTGGATAAGTCTCCGGCTGTCTTAAAAGACGGGATAATCCACGACTGCGGTTTTCGGAATAGTGCGTTTCAACATAGTGTTCGTCAATGTATTCGGCAATATCACGAACAAGCTTTTTGCTGACACGGAATCCGTCTTTGTCAAACACAACAATATAGACAAGCATATCGTTGTCTGCAAGAAATTTACAGATTTCGTTGATTGCCACCTGCAAAGCCTGTTCTTTCGGATAGCCGTAAACCCCCGATGAAATCAAAGGAAAGGCAACCGATTCGCATTCATAAGCCTTTGCAAGCTGCAACGAGTTACGATAACATGATGAAAGCAGTTCTTCCTCATGATAATTTCCGCCTTGCCACACAGGGCCGACCGTGTGAATAACATACTTGCAGGGCAATTTGTACGCACCCGTAATTTTCGCCTCACCCGTTCTGCAACCACCAAGTTTTCTGCATTCATTAAGCAATTCATGCCCCGCCGCACGGTGAATTGCACCGTCAACACCGCCTCCGCCAAGCAACGAACTGTTCGCCGCATTAACAATTGCGTCACATTTCATCTTAGTTATATCATTCCGAACAATCTGCAACGGCATAATAATCACCCTTTAAATTCAGAATTTTAATGTTTTATTACTCTGATATTAATTATATAGCACCTCTCAATTAAATTCAATGTAAAATTAAATAGTATGGTTTGTACTTTAACAACAAAACAAGCGACAGCATAATTCCTGTCGCTTGTGATTATCATATATTCTATTTTTCGTGTTGCCCCAACTATTGAAATTAAGCTTGTTACTATCGCAATCCGGATATTCTCATTATGCTAGGATATTTTGAAATCCACCATCAAAGGAATGCTTCCAGTTGAAACATTTATGGATTTAATTATTCTATATTCCCCTTGCGGAAGAGTAGTCTCAAAATCCACTTCAAATTCATTCGTAGCCTTTGATTCCAACAATATCGCTAATGCATTAAAATATTGTTCATTATCTGATGAATACCAAACTCCATTCTTTTTTTGTTCTATATAATAAGTTGAATCATAAGTAAGATCGGTGTTTGTTTTGTTTGAAATCAGTAACACTAACCCCGAATTATCAATACTATCATTCTTTATCTCAAGCGACACTTCATCATTGACATAAGTTCCTGTTTCTGTTGATTTCTTAGAAAAATTCATACTATTACAACCGCTGATAAAGAAAAAAGTAAGCAGACATAAAGTAAAACATATTGCTTTTTTCAATAGAAACACCTCCTTGTTTTATTATTTTCATAATAAATGATAGTTTTATAGAGAATTTTCGCAAACAAAAATTGGAATCAATGAAAACACATGGTCTGATATTAGATGTAGTACTACCATTACACGCTATGATTATCGCTATTTATTTTATAACTTTTCCTATTCTGTCATTTTCTTGATATCGTCATAGGAATATGTTTTCTCTGTTGTTTCGGAACTGTCAGTAATCAACTGAACAAATTTATTGTCACCATCAGCATATAACTGACCTGTATAAGAAACTCTTTCATATGCACCGTTCGGCAACGGACTATTCTTAGGAGTTTGAACTAAACACAGTATCAAATCATCCGACTTTTGAACCGTTTTTTCACCGTCAATTGTTTCTTTAAGAAAAGTCGTTTTAATTTCCTCTGCACTTAAATTTTTAAATCGAAACGCATCATTATGTCCTTCAATATGTTCACTAAGCGGAATATATCCACCCAAATTAAATACTGATATTACATCTCCGACTTTTAAATCTCCTTTTAATGTATCAGTTATCAGGACATCTAATTTTGTCCAAGCAACGCCTTCATAGCTTGTATAAGCTACATTTTGAACTGTTACACGGATCACATCATCCGATATTGATATTAATTTCTTAAGGTCATTTTGATAAAGTTCATCAGGTGTTGAAGTAAGTTCAATTACATTGCTGTCAGAATCGGGAACGCTATAGTTCTTTTCCAAATTCACAGATAAATCTCTTAGCACTCCAACATTTGCATTACTCGAATTATTGGTGTTATTTGAAGAGTCTTTACAGCCGATGATAATAAAACAAGCTATTATTAACATAAGGAACAATAAAAATGCTTTTTTCATAATTAATTACCTCCTTTATCTATAAACTATAAACTGTACTTTTGTGCTTTATGCAATTTCTACATTTTCATAGTAACGCATAAAGTTAATTTTGTCAACTAATGTTTTTACACCTTAATATGATTAAAAAACAAGCGACAGCTTAATTCCTGTCGCTTGTAATTATCATATATTCTATTGGCTCTATGTCAATAGTTGGGGTAGCATTAAAACAGAATAATTGAAATTGACAAGTGGTGGTTGTTTAAACTGCCGCTTGTTTTATATTGTTTTTTGCTGATTTGAGTGAGAACATATGTAGAATGC
>ENA-OQBL01000173-OQBL01000173.1-human-gut-metagenome-genome-assembly--contig:-NODE-173-length-37589-cov-5.358737_pt1 | contig 37589 bp, 35 predicted proteins | sample MGYA00242747_ERZ504553 | MGnify/ENA primary metagenome ERZ504553 (study PRJEB26092, sample SAMD00036240) | human gut metagenome | host: Homo sapiens | study: EMG produced TPA metagenomics assembly of...
CCCGACAGACAGATGAAGCCAAGCTCATTTTCGGGCACCGCCTTCACCCGGCCCTGCTTGCCCTGCACAAACACCATGACCCACGCCCATGATGAGCACCACGCCTGTGCGCAGCGCCGTACCGAGATTGGACTCGACCCCGGTGATGCCGACCTTGCCCAGGATCGAGGTCAGTGCCGCAAAAATGGCCGAACCGAACGCCGCCAACATCCAGCCGTTTTTCCCTCTTTTCTGGACGCCGCCCTTTTTTCTCGATCATCAGGAATGTGCCGGCGGCGATCAGCACAACGCCGATGCCCCTGGTCAAGGTCACACTCTCGCCCAGCAGCAGTGCAGCCAGCAAGATCGTCATGACCGTGCTGCTCTTGTCGATGGGCACGACCTTATCGATCGGCCCGCGCTGCAAGGCATAAAAATAGCACAGCCAGCTGACACCCGTAGCCAGACCCGACAGCCCCAGGAATACCAGACTTCTGGCCGGGATGCTGGCAATCGTCCCCTGCGAGCCGACCACAAACACCATGACCCACGCAAAAATCAGCACAATGATCGTGCGGATGGCCGTGGCCACGGTGGAATCCGTTTTGCGAATGCCGCATTTTGCCAGAATGGATGTCAGACCTGCGAACAGCGCAGAGCCGACTGCGTACAATAACCACATACAAATCGCCTCATTCAGCACTATTGTACGCGCTTTGCCAGTCTTGTGCAACCTGCTTTTGTACAAATCGCGTTTTTACGCAAAAGCCGCACCCCGGTCTCTGCGCGGGGTGCGGCTTCGTACTTATTCGCTCAATTCATGTGCCAGCACCGGCAGAAAAATCGTGGCGACCAGCACGGCCAGTGCGGCCACGACCAGCAGCGCGTAGATGGTGCTGCGCAGCGTGCGGTTGTATTTCTTTTTGTATTGCAGACGCTCGCGCTCCTTGGCGACAGCCTCGGCGGAAGGGATCTCCACCGTGCGCGGCGTCGGGACCTGTCTGGGCATATAGGCTCCTTATTCCCGATCTTCGCGGGGACGGCGCTTTTGCAGCAGGGCTGCCAGCTCGGGGCTGACCTGTACGGCCCTGCGCACCTGCCGCGGTGTGCAGCAGGTGTTCATCAGTCGTCAGCGGTCCGGCTCACAGTCGAGGATCGACGGGATGTCCGCCCAGCGGTCTGCCTCGGCGGTGTAACGCTCATGCAGCCAGGCGACAGCCTTATCCAAGCCCGCCTGGTCGCCGTCAAACAGCTGCGTCTCGATCTTTTCCTCGGCGGTATGCTCGATGCTCCACGGGCCGGGCCAGACCTCGGCGCAGAGGGCCTCGCGCTTTTTCTTGCCGCTCTCGTCGCTCGGGTCGGGCACCTTGATGGGGGTGATGACATAGCGCATACCGCCCTCTGCCCCGGAATACGGGTTGCCGTTGTGGAACCAGTGATAGATCGGGAATGCGTCAAGCATGGTCGGCACCTCTTTTTGCACAAATAAAAATACCCCGAAGCGAAACGCCTCGGGGTATCTTGGAGCGGGATACGAGTCTCGAACTCGCCACCTACTGCTTGGGAAGCAGTCACTCTACCGGATGAGCTAATCCCGCATCAGTGACTGCTATTATAGCGCAAATCAGGTAGGTTGTCAAGGGGGCAAGTTGGCGGCAACGGCAAAGCGGCAGAGCCCCTCACCTTTAAATCATACTAAACAAATCCACCTGGCTCGTTTCTGGCAGACTGCCCAAAGCGCCGACGGCGCGGAGCTTGTCAAAAACAGACTGCGCCACACCGCTGGCCTGCTGCAATTCCTCCACCGAGATATACTCCTGCCCGTGCATTGTGGCCTGCTCAAGCGCCACGGCGGCGGCATCGCCCAGACCGCGGATGGCCGTAAACGGCAGACGGACCTTGCCGTCCTCAACCACGTACTTGCTGGCGTAGCTTCTGCCCAGCTCGATGGGCAAAAACTCGCAGCCGCGCTGCAGCATTTCGTTTTCCAGCTGCAGGCTGACCAGCGCGTCATCGTCCTTGGCGGTGCGCTCGTCCTTGGGGATCTTTTCGTTGTCGCGCAGGTGCTGCTTCGCCACACGGACACCGCCCACGGCGGCCTCGTAGTCAATATCCGCGCCGCGCACCGTGAAGTACACCGCGTAGAAGATGGCCGGATGGTAGACCTTGAACCACATCAGGCGGATGGCCGCCATCAGGTAGGCCACGGCATGGGCCTTGGGGAACATATACTTGATCTTGCGGCAGGATTCAATATACCAGTCGGGCACATCGTGCTCGCGCATGGCCTCCTCCCACCCGGGCTTGAAGCCGCCCTTGGCGACCTTGCCCTTACGCACAGCCTCCATGATGTCGAACGACATCTTCGGCTCCAGTCCCTTGCGCAGCAGGTACAGCATGATGCTGTCACGGCAGCCGATGACCTCCGCAATCGTGCAGGTGCCCGAGCGGATCAGCTCGTCGGCGTTGCCGGTCCAGACGTCGGTGCCGTGGGACAGGCCCGAGATCTGGATCAGCTCGGAGAAATTCTTCGGCTGGGCGTCCAGAAGCATCTGGCGCACGAAGTTTGTGCCCATCTCGGGGATGCCGAACGTGCCGGTCTTGGAGCCGATCTGCTCCTCCGTCACGCCGAGAGCCTCGGGGCTGGTCAGCAGACTGTATACCTTCTCGTCGTTCATCGGGACGGAATCAATCGGAATGCCGGAGTATTCCTCAAAGAACTTGTAGAAGGTCGGCACATCATGGCCCAGCTCATCCAGCTTGAGCAGCGTATCGTGCAGGTATTTAAATTCAAAGTGGGTCGTCAGCAGACCGCCCTTGACGTCGTCCGCCGGGTGCTGGATGGCGCAGAAGTCGTAAATGTCGAAGGTATCCGGCACAACGACCATGCCGCCGGGGTGCTGACCCGTGGTGCGCTTGACGCCGGTGCAGCCCATGACAAGGCGGTTTTCCTCGGCGCGGTTGACGGTCTTGCTGCGCTCCTCGAGGTACTTTTTGACGTAGCCGTAGGCGGTCTTATCCTGCAGACCGGAGACCGTGCCCGCCTTGAACACGTTTTCCTTGCCGAACAGCTCCTCGGTGTAGCGGTGGACGTGGGACTGATACATGCCCGAGAAGTTCAGGTCAATATCAGGCTCCTTGTCGCCGTAGAAGCCGAGGAAGGTCTCAAACGGGATGTCGTGGCCCTCGACGATCATCGGCTTGCCGCAGACCGGGCAGGTCTTGTCGGGCAGGTCGAAGCCGTCAAAGTGTACGCCGTCGTTGATCCACTCGCTATGCTTGCAGTTGGGGCACAGATAGTGCGGCGGCATCGAGTTGACCTCGGAAATGCCGGAGAAGTGCGCGACGGCGGATGAGCCGACGGAGCCGCGGCTGCCAACCTGATAGCCGCCCGCATTGGAGTAGGCCACCAGACGCACGGCAATGACGTACAAAACGGCGTAACCGTGGCCGCAGATGGAGTCCAGCTCCTTTTTCAGCCGCTTTTGCAGCACGTCGGGCAGCGGGCTGCCGTAGTCGCGCGCCGCGTGCTTCCACGTGTCGTCGCGCAGCTCCTGTTCCGCGCCCGGGATGCTGGGCGGGTAGGTGCCCTTGGGGATGGCGCGCAGGTTGTTGTCGATGGTCGCGGCGATTTTGTTGGGGTTCGTCACCACAATTTCATACGCCTTTTCCTGCGGCAGATAGCTGAAATCCTCCAGCATATCGGGCGTGGTGCGGAAGTAGAGCGGGGCCTGATTGTCCGCGTCCTTGAAGCCGTTGCCGGCCTGCAGAACAGCGCGGTAGATCCAGTCCTCCGGCTCCTGAAAGTGGGAGTCGCCCGTGGCGACAACCGGCTTATGCAGGTCCTCGCCCAGCTTTATGACGGTGCGGTTGAAGTTTTTGATGGCCTCGATCGAGTCCACCTGCCCGTTGCGCACCATGAATTCATTGTTGCCGAGCGGCTGCACCTCGAGATAATCGTAATAATCGGCAATACGGAGCAGCTGTTCGTAGGGCTGACCGGCCACGATTGCCCTGTAAAGTTCACCTGCTTCACAGGCCGGGGAGAGCAGCAGGCCCTCGCGGTACTGGTTCAGCAGGCTGCGCGGCACGCGCGGCTTCTTAAAGAAATACTGCGTGTGGGCGGCGCTGACAATGCGGTAGAGGTTCTTTAAGCCCACCTGATTCTGCACCAATATAATAAGGTGGTAGTATTTCTTTTTCAGCACCTCTTTGTTGCCGCCGAGGCCGGTGTTGATAGACTCCACCGTATGGATTCCCTTTTCCTCGAGGTCGGTCAGCATGACCTCATAGATGCGGGCCAGCGCCATGGCGTCATCGACGGCGCGGTGATGGTTGAAGGGCGGGATCTCGAGGTGCTTGTTGATGGTGTCCAGCTTGTAGTTGCGCAGCCCCGGAAAGAGTGCCTGGCCCATCGGCAGTGTGTCGATATAGGTGTTCTCGTCCCAGCTGACGCCCGCCTTCTCCCCCGCCTTGCGGATGAACAGCATATCAAAGCTGTGGGCGTTGTGGGCCACAAGGATGTTGTCCCCGCAAAATTCTTTAAAAGCGCGGATGGCCTCCTCGGGCGTCGGGGCGTCGGCGACCATGGCATCGTTGATGCCGGTCAGGTCAACGACCTTCTGCGGGATCGGCTTGCCGGGGTTGACGAAGGTGCAGAACTTCTTTTCCTCGTTGATCTTGCCGTTCTCGACATAGACTGCGCCTATCTCGGTCAGGCGCTCGGTGTTGGAGTCGAGACCCGTTGTCTCGGTATCAAAGACGACGAACGAGCCGGAGAGCGGCATCTCGGCGCTGCCGTAGACCGCGGGGATCATGTCATCGACGAAGTAGGCCTCACAGCCGTAAATCAGTTTAAAGTTCGGGTCTGTTTCGTGGATGGCATCGGTGGCCAGCATCGCTTCGGGGTAGCCCTGGCAGACGCCGTGGTCGGTGATGGCAATGGCGCGGTGGCCCATGCGGTGAGCCAGACGCACGATCTTGCCGGGGTCGTTGAAGCCGTCCATCGAGCTGGACTTGGTGTGCAGGTGCAGCTCGACGCGCTTTTCGCCGTCGGGCGCGGTATCCTGGCGCTGCTCACGCTCGACCTGCAAAACGTCGTAGGGCATGATGACAAAGTCATGCTCGTACTTATCGTACATATAGTTGCCGCGGACGATGAGGGTCGTGCCGGGCTTGAGGCCCTCCCACTTGGACATATCCGCGCCTTCTTCCCCCATGACCTTGAGGTTGACGGAGCCGGAGTAGTCGGTAATGGAGGTAAAATAAATCTTGCGGCGGCTGCCCTTGACCTCGGTAGCAAAGACGTCGCCCCAGACCGTGACCTTGCCGCCGTCGCCCAGATCGTTGAGGCGGCGGGTGTCAGTGGGCTTGAACTGCTTGCCGTAGAACAGCTTGACCGGCTTGTTCGTGAGGGCGAGACCTTCAATCGTAAAGTCGGGCGGTGTCTCCTTGGCCTCGAACTTGACAACGGGGGCCTTCTCCTGCAGGTACTGCTCAAACTCCTCCTCGGTGCGCGCCTTACCGGAATCGGCCAGGCGGACGACAGGCAGACTTCCTGTGCGCTCCTGGATCATCTCGGCCAGCACGCGGGGCAGCTCGACGCTCTCAAGGATCTGGCGGCCCGCGCTGACGTGGACCGTGATGCCGTCCTCGCCAAAGGTGACGGGCTCGGACTTATCGAGGAAGCCGTTGACCGGCATTCCCTTTTCTTTCAATTCCTCGATCATCAGGCGCACGGCCTCGGGGGTGATGTTCGGGTAGGCAAAGTAGCTGCGGACTTGCAGCTCATACCCGGCGAACACCTCGGCAAGGGACGCACAAAGACGCCCGCACAGCGCCTGATCCAGAGGTTCAGCACTGCGCAGGCAGATGACGACCTGTCTTTGTGTGCGGTAAAGCTCCACACGGTCCACAAGCACACTGCCGAACGCCGCGCAGAACTGCTGGTCCGCCGTAAACTGCGGCCAGACCTGGGTGACAAATGGTTTCAAAGGATTCGTACCTCAATAAATGGGTGGCAATTCTTGTAGGGGGCGGCGTTCTCGACGCCCCGCGGGCGGATGCAAGCATCCGCCCCTACGAGGGTTGGCTTCCCCCTCGGGGGAAGCTGTCCGCGAAGCGGACTGATGAGGGCGAAGTTTCCGGGTATTACCCGCAAACGGATTGCCGAGGACAGCTTGCCCCTCATCCGGCCCTGCGGGGCCACCTTCCCCCAAGGGGGAAGGCTTTATGGGTTACAGCTTATGAATTTCTTCCAGCAGCTGGCCGACAATATCGCCCTTGAGCATACGGATCTTCTCGCCGCGGATGAAAAGCAGGGCCTCGTCCTTACCGCCGGCAATGCCGATGTCGGCGTCGGATGCCTCGCCGGGGCCGTTGACAACACAGCCCATAATAGCGATCTTGAGCGGCTTTTTAAAGCCCTCGTCCCGCAGACGCGCCTCGACCTCGTTGGCGATCTCGATCATCGGGTACTGGGTGCGCCCACAGGTCGGACAGCTGATGATCTCAGGACCGGCGACGGCGTAGCCCGCCGCGCGCAGGATGTCATACCCGGCGTAGACCTCGTTCTCGGGTTCATCGGTCAGACTGACGCGCAGCGTGTCACCGATGCCCTCCATCAGCAGACCGCCGATGCCCATACCGGACTTGATGAGGCCCATGCGGTTGCCGCCGGCCTCGGTCACGCCGACGTGCAGGGGGTAGTCCGTCTGGCCGGCCAGCAGACGGTACGCCGCCATCATGCGGGGCACGTTGCTGGATTTGATCGAAATAACGATATTATCAAAGTCGTATTTTTGCAGCAGCCGCACATGGTACATGGCGCTCTCCACCATGGCCTCGGGCACGGGAGCGCCGTACTTGGCCAGGATGTGCTTTTCGAGGCTGCCGCCGTTGACGCCGATGCGGATGGGCACATTTCTGGCGTTGCAGGCGTCGGCCACGGCCTTGACGCGGTCATCATCCCCGATGTTGCCGGGGTTGATGCGAATTTTGTCCGCACCGGCATCCAGCGCTGCAAGCGCGGCGCGGTAGTCAAAGTGGATGTCCGCCACAACGGGGATGTCCACCTTCTCTTTAATGGCAGCCACGACGGCGGCGTCCGCCGGGGTGGGCACGGTCACGCGGACGATCTGGCAGCCCGCCTTGGCGACGCGCTCTGCCTGGGCCACGTTGCCCGCAATATCCTTGACGGGCACATTCAGCATCGTCTGGACGGCAATGGGGTTCGTGCCGCCGATTTTAATGCTGCCGATCTTGACTTCCTTTTTTAATTGACGCTGCATCGTAGTTCTCCTTATAAGAATCGTGAAATATCGTGCATCGTGACCAGAATCATCAGCCACACCAGCGCCACCGTACCCGCCGTGTTGATCACGCCCTGCACGCGGGGCGGCACAGGATGGCCGGTCAGACCCTCCCACGCAAGGAACAGCAGCTTGCAGCCGTCCAGCGCCGGGATGGGCAGCAGGTTAAAGATGCCGACGTTGATGGTCAGCAGAGCCAGCAGGGACAGTACCTCCCGCCAGCCGTAGTGCACGGCCTGGTTGACCGCCGACACCGTGCCGAGGGGGCCGGACAGTTCCTCCACGCCCACCTTGCCGGCGAGCAGGTCAAAAAAGCTGCCCAGAATAGCCCTGCTGTAGTAACTATACATATCGCAGGTCATGACAATGACGTGCCGCAGGTCCTTATTCATCGGCCCAACGCGGAAATCCGTGCCGTACAGCACATTGCCGTCCGCGTCGCGCGTCGGGGTGAAGGTCACACCCTGCAGCTCCAGGACCTCGCTGCCGCGCAGGACCACCACGTTGCAGGTTTCCTCCTCACCGGTGTAAAACCAATCGGTTATGTCGTAGACCGTCCAGCAGGGGTTGCTGCAAATCTGCAAAATCGTGTCGCCCTCCTGCAGAGCTGCGGAGCTTGTGGCGTTCTCGCTGAAATCCGCAATCGTCGTGCTGCCGACCTTGCCCATGGTAAGGACGAGCACCAACAGCACCGCGACGCCGAGGATAAAGTTCATCAGCGCACCGCAGAGCGTGACAAAAAAAGCGCTGCCAGGCGGTGGCATCCTCAAATTTCTGGCCGCTGACGACCAGCGGGAAAAGCGTGGTTTTGCGGGGCTTCGGGGCGGGCGGCGGTGCGCTCTCCCCGCTCTCGTCCTCCTCGTCGTCCTCCCCGTCAGGCAGGGGGCTGAACAGATTATAGCCGCCCAGCGGCAGCAGGCGGACAGAATAGGTCGTTCCGTCACGGGTCGTGGACCACAGGCACGGGCCAAAGCCGATGGAAAATTCCTCGACATGGATACCGCAATGGCGCGCCGCCATAAAGTGGCCCAACTCATGCACCAGAATGACGCTGCTAAACACGAGCAGCGATGCCAGCCCGGTCAGCAATGCAGTCATAGGCACCTTACAAGTAAAGTATTGGACGTAGAGCTGTAGGGAGCCGGGCATGCCCGGCCCGCGCGTGTATGGCAGGCAGGAGTCTGCCGGAAAGCTGAGGGCCGCACATGTGCGGCCCCTACCGGGCAGCTCCAATCAGATATGCGCCTCCACATAAGCGCGGGCCATGCGGTCACACTCGTGGACGTCGGCAAGCGTGTAGTCGCCGCCGAAAGAATCACTGTCGACGATGTCCTCGACCAGGCGGCCAATGTCCAGGAAGCCGATCTCGTCGCGCAGGAAGTGCGCAACGGCGGCCTCGTTCGCACCGTTGGCGGCGCAGGGGGCCAGACCGCCCTTGCGGATAGCCTTTTTGCAGGCTTTGAGGCAGCGGAAGGTCTCGTCGTCCGCCGTTGCAATGCTCAGCTTGGTCAGCGCGGTGAAGTCCAGCTCCGGCACGGGGCTGGGCAGGCGCTCGGGCCAGGTCAGCGCATACTGGATGGGAATGCGCATGTCGGGCACACCGAGCTGCGCAATGATCGAATGATCCGCAAACTGCACGGCGGAGTGGATGATGCTCTCACGCTGGACGACGATCTGAATCTTATCCTCGGGCAGACCGAACAGCCACGCGGCCTCGATCAGCTCCAGGCCCTTGTTCATCAGGGTCGCAGAATCAATCGTGATTTTGGCGCCCATATTCCAGTTCGGGTGCTTGAGCGCGTCGGCCTTCGTCTTGGTGCGCAGCTGCTCGGTGGTCATGCCGAAAAACGGGCCGCCGGAGGCCGTCAGCAGGATCTTCTCCAGCGTTTTGGCGCTGTGCTGATCCTGCAAGCACTGGAAAATAGCGCTGTGCTCACTGTCCACGGGCAGCAGGTGGACGCCGTGCTTTTTGACAGCATCGGTCACAAGATGGCCGCCCGTGACAAGGCTTTCTTTGTTGGCCAGCGCCAGATCGTGGCCGCTCTCAATCGCGGCCAGCGAGGCGTCGAGGCCCGCAATGCCGACAACGGCGTTCAGCACCGTGCCCGCGCCGTCCATACAGGCAAGCGCGCGCAGCCCCTCCGCGCCCTTGAGCAGCTTCGGCGCGTCGGCCTGCCCGGCCAGCGCGGCGGAGAGCTTGTCAAACGCGGCGGGGTCGGTGACGGCGACGTACTTCGGGTGGAACTCCGCGATCTGCGCCAGCAGCTTATCGACGCTGGAATTGGCGGACAGGCCGAACACCTCATAGCCGTGCATACGGCAGACGTCCAGGCTCTGGGTGCCGATGGAACCCGTGGAGCCCAAAAGTGTGATGACTTTACTCATTTTTACGATTCCTCACAGCAGATAGAAGAAGTAGCGTACCGCGATGGAAACAAAGGGCGCGATGAACATGACGCTGTCAAAGCGGTCCAGAATGCCGCCGTGCCCCGGGAAGATCGTGCCGTAATCCTTGATGCCGACCTGGCGCTTGACGGACGACGCGAACAGGTCACCCAGAATGCCCAGCACCGACGCCACGGCACCCATGCCCAGCAGCACCAGATAATGCTTCGGCTGCATCTGAATGCTGATGACGTTGTATTTGGCCGACAGCAGCGAGTAGACGAGCGTCAGCACACAGCCCGCAGCCATGCTGCCCAGCACGCCGCCCACAGCGCCCTCCACGGTCTTGTGGGGGCTGACGATAGGAGCCAGCTTGTGCCTGCCGAACGCACGGCCCGCAAAGTAGGCCGCGGTGTCGCCGCCCCAGGCAAAGCAGAGGATCAGCAGAATGAAATAAATTGCGTCATAGCGATATTCTGCGAAGGGCAGCATCCGCTTTAAGTGGATGAGCGAGTAGAAGCAGAACGTGATGACGCCCGAGAAGTAGATAAATCCCGTCAGCTTACCGAAATCCAGTGTTTTGACGTGGGCGATCTGACAGACGTTGTAGAACAGCACCGTCAAGAAGGCCGCGGGCAGCAGCAGGCCGCGCACCATCTGCGATGTGCTCAGCATGACCAGCAGCGTCAGCGGCACAGCGGCGGCATAGAGATACCACTGCTTTTTGCCAAAGCCCATAGCGGAAAAAACCTCATGGATGGCAATCAGGCAGACGGCACTTAATACCAAGTCAAACAGGAAGGTGTCAAAAAACGCCAGCACAACGGCCAAAACGCCCAGGCCGACAGCGGCGGTGATGATGCGGGTCTTCATAAACGGTGGTTTCCTTTCGCGGAATCGTTTTATTCAATGATGCAATAACAGCCTATGCGGGCGTGTCGCATGACATGCCCGCACAGGCTATCGTTCATGGAGAGATCAGACCTCCATGATTTCCTTGTTCTTGTCGGCGCAGGTATCGTCGATCAGCTTGACATATTTGTCGGTCAGCTTCTGGGTCTCTTCCTCCAGCTTCTTCTGGTCGTCCTCGGTGAGCTCGCCGGCCTTCTTCATGGCCTTGAACTTGTCCATGGCGTCGCGGCGGATGTTGCGCACGGCAGTCTTGGCGTCCTCGCCCTGCTTCTTGACATCCTTGGTCAGCTGCTTGCGGCGCTCCTCGGTGGGGGCCGGGAACACCAGACGGATGACCTGGCCGTCATCAATGGGGTTGATTCCGATGTCGCTGGTCTGGATGGCCTTGGAGATGGGCTTGAGCATCGAGCGGTCCCACGGGGAGATGGTCAGGATGCGGGCCTCGGCGACGGCGACAGCCGCGATCTGCTGGATGGGCGTGGGGCTGCCGTAGTAATCGACCGTGACCTTTTCCAGAATGGCGGGGTTGGCGCGGCCTGCGCGGATGGAGGCCAGCTCATGGATGAGGTGGTTGACACTGGCATTCAGTTTTTTCTTCATAGGGTTTCGTCGTGCTGCTCATAATGAAATTCTCCTTATTTTAAGATAGTATAGGGGGAAAATATGAATTTTTCAATTTGTGCTTTTGCGTCTTACTCCCTGACCAGGGTACCGACGCTTTCGCCCTTGACAGCCTTGGCAATGTTGGCGGGCTGGCCCAGATCGAACACGAGGATGGGCAGACCGTTGTCGCGGCAGAGGGTCGCGGCGGTGGAGTCCATGACGGCCAGGCGCTCATCCAGCACGCGGGTGAAGGTCAGCGTGTCGTAGCGCACGGCGTCGGCGTACTTGTGGGGGTCCTTGTCATAGACGCCGTCGACCATCGTGGCCTTGAACATGGCGTCCGCGCCGATCTCCAGCGCGCGCAGGGCGGAGGCCGTGTCGGTGGAGAAGATCGGGTTGCCGGTGCCGCCGCCGAACACGACGATCTTGCCGCTTTCCAGCGCGGCAATGGCCTTGTCGCTCGTGAAGCACTCGGCGACCTGCGGCATGAAGGAGCTGGTCATGACGACGGCGTCCACACCCTGCTGGCGCAGCGCGTCCTTGACAGCCAGCGCGTTCATAACGGTGGCCAGCATACCGATCTTGTCGGCGTCCATGCGGTCCATTTTGCCGCTGGAGCGTCCGCGCCAGAAGTTGCCGCCGCCCACGACGATGCCGATCTGGGCGCCGAGGTCGTGCGCAGCCTTGATGCCCGCGCAGATGGAGGCGATGGTCTCCTCATCAAAACCCGTGCCCTTGGGGCCGGACAGAGCCTCGCCGCTGACCTTCAGAAGAATACGTTTATACTGAATTGCCATAAAAAGCACCACCTATAGTTATTTTGGCGGCCCGCTGTGCCGTGCAGGCATAGTAAACCATTCTTTTGTATAACATTTTACAATAATTTGGGCTTAAAGTAAAGCGGTGTGGAAAAAAATTGAGGCTGCCAGTCTCCTTAAAGCCTTCCCCTGTGGGGAAGGTGACCCAGCAGGGCCGGATGAGGGGCAGGTTTGCCAAGCGATCCGTTTACGGGCAACAAAGGCAAGGTTTCCCCTCATCAGTCAGCGGGCGGGGCCGCTGACAGTTTCCCCCGAGGGAGAAGCCAAGCCGCAAAAAAGCGCCGCTCCCTTCCAAGAACAGCGCTTTTACTTACTGCATCGAAGTATCCGCTACCAGAACCGCCAGTTCCCGGCGTATCAGTCTGCGGCGGTTCTGCCGGTCAGCGAGACGCTCGGTGGGCGAGGTCAGCACCATGCCGTCGAGCGGCGGCGCGGCGGGCAGCGTGAACTGCAAGCTCATACCCGGCCCCTCCCCTACGGTCAGCGCCCAGCCCATGGCGCTTGTGTAAGCGGCAACCAGCGGCAGGCCCAGCCCGCCCGCGTGGAGCAGGCGTTCGCTCCATTGCCCCTCGGTCAGCAGGGCGGCGGCATCGGGCGGCAGACCCGGGCCGTTGTCCCTGTAGCAGAGTCGACCCGGCGTGCAGAGCAGCATAATGTGCGCCGCACGGTCCGCGGCCAGTGTGTTGGAGACAAGGTTCGTCAGCAGACCGTTGAGCAGCGAGACATCCCCCGTCGTGGGCAGCACGTCCAGCCCGTCGGCCTGCAGCGTCACGGTAAAGGGCAGCGCGTACTGCGCGGCCTCCTCCTGCAAAATACTGCAAAATTCCCGCAGCTGCCCCAGCAGGTCGATGGGCTGCGGCACACAGGTGCCGTGCAGCAGCGCCGCCGTGGCGGCATCCGACGCCTGGTCCCCCAGCCGCCGCAGGCAGATCAGCTGCGTCTGCAATTCCTCGAGCAGCGGCATCAGCTCGGCGCGCTCTGCCGGGTTTACCGCGTGCTGCAAGCGGTCCTGCAATACCTCAAAGGCGTTCTCCATGCTGTCAAACGAGCGCCGGAACCGCCCGCGCAATCCCCCGCGCAAGGCCAGCAGTGCTGTATCCTCGTTCCTTCTGTCCATGGAAAACGCCTTCTTTCCTAATTTATGCAGTCGGTTCCAGTCGGCGGCGCAGCTCCTTGAGCAGCCCCTCAAACAGCTGCCCGTTGGAGAGCACGCCGTTTTCCGGGCGGCCGCAGCGCAGGCAAAGTCCGCGGTACGGCTCCGCACCGCGCTTGGACATACCTGCCGACATCCGGTTCAGCGCCGAGGTCACAGTGCCGATCTCGATGTTTTCCTCCGACGCGACATACTGCTGCAAATCGCCGATCTTCTGCGGGCGCTCCGCGTACAGCGCGTAGAGCAGCATCCGCTCGGCATAGCGGTAGCCGTTCAGTGTGGACCGCGCGCCGAAGTCATCCAGCACATCCTCACAGCAGCGGCGCAGGTGGTAGAGCCGATGCTCGTCGTCCGTTGTGCCCATGCGGTAGATCTCATCGAAAAGATTCTTCATCCCGTAGGGGCGCAGCATGATCCGGTACTGGGCAAACAGGCCCAGCGCCTTGCGCGCGGCGGTTTCCTCCGGCACGGGCACCAGCACAAGGACTGCCGGCTCCGGGTCCGGCTGCATCGTGCTGATCTCCTGCAAGATCTGCGTCACGGACGGCTTGGTCAGCAGGGCGTCGAGCACAAGCACCTGCGGGCGAAGGCCGCCGTGCAGCAGCTCCAGTACCTCCTGCCCCGTCGATGCAATGGCCGCGGCGCGAACCTCGTCCCCATGGGTCCGGGCGAACAGCCGCATGGAATCGCGATCCATGCGAGAGCTGAATGCAAACAGTGCCACCACGGCGGAGGTCCGGGGCAGCCTGAGCGCCTCTCTCTGCTTTTGTCCGGCTGCTTCCGGACGGTCATGCAACAACACCGCCATGTCAGCCCACCTTCGATCCACAGAGGTCATGCAGTACCGCGGAGGTATGCGCAGGCTCCACGGCGTTTTCGTACAGGAAACGGGTCAGCATCCCCGCGCGCTCCTCCTCTATCTCACATAGCATACACGCTGCTGCCCGTGCCCCGTCGCGCTGGACAGTGATGACAAACGCATCCGCCTCCTGTGTCAGCGTATAGGTCACGGTTCCGGCGCATTGCAGGTCATCCAGCGCAGAAAGCTCCCGCCGGTAGCTTGCAATCAGCTTGCCTTGCATAAGGTTTCCTCCCCACATAGGTTGAATTTTTGTACCTTCAATGAGAATACTATAATTCAACCCACGCGCTGGATTCAATCCACATTGCCTATACGTTTTTATACGGGCACTGCAAGATTTGTACCATTATAGCACTATATAAAGAGAAGCGCAAGATGCAGGCGGATTGCACCTGTTACAATATAAATTCGTATGTTACAGGATATGTCCGGCGCTTGCAAACAAAATCTGCATTACCCTCTTGACTTTTTGGCAGAAAAGAGGTACACTTATCAAGTCGAAATGACATGGGCCTGTAGCTCAGTTGGGAGAGCGTTCGGTTCGCATCCGAGAGGTCAAGGGTTCGAATCCCTCCAGGTCCACCATATTGTGCAAATCCGAACTCAATCTTCTTTGTGAAGCATTGTTTCGGGTTTGTTTTTGTTTTAGGGGGTGCGGATCCGTCCGCATCCTCTTTTTTCTGTGTATCCGGTATAGCCTGGCGCGGCGCGGCTGTACCTCTCTGATGTTTGCTTTTAAACAGGCAGTATTGACATTTGCTGTGCAAATGGTTATAATTAGAACCGTTCTATTTGAGCCTTGCAAAGGAGTGATGCAGTTGCTGCCCATATTGAGCTACGTACAGCACTACAAAAAGTACCATGCATCGCGGTTTGAGGCTGCTTCCGTACAGTACGGGCTGAACCAGCTGGAAATTGACATCCTGCTGTTTCTGCACAACAATCCAGACTGCCGCACGGCCAGCGACATCTGCCGCTACCGCGGTCTGGCAAAATCCAATGTATCGGCGGCGGTGGAGCGGCTGCGCGCACGCGGCGTGCTGACGGTCTCCCCTGCGCCGGACAACCGCCGCCAGCGGCTGCTGGGCTTTGCGCCCGATGCCCTGCCGATGGTCGCGGTACTGGCGGACATCCAGCGCTGCAGCTTGGAGCCGCTGTTTGCGGGCTTTACGGCGCAGGAGCAGCAGACGCTGCAGGACTATCTGCGCCGCATGGATGCAAACCTCCTGCGGGAGCTGAACAAGGAGTAAGAATATGACCTATCTGGTAGCATTCATCGTCTGCTTTATTGCGGGCATCGGCGCGGGACTGGGCACAGGCTTTGCGGGTATGAGCGCCGCGGCGGTCATCAGCCCGATGCTCATCACTTTTTTGGGGATGGACCCCTACATGGCCGTGGGCATTGCGCTGGCCAGCGACGTGCTGGCGAGTGCGATCTCTGCCTACACTTACGGCAAAAACGGCAACCTGGACATTAAAAACGGCGCGGTCATGATGGCGTCGGTGCTCTGCTTCACGCTGGTTGGCAGCTATGTGGCCAGCCTCGTGCCCGGCACAACGATGGGCGGTTTCTCAACGTTCATGACGCTGCTGCTGGGCGTCAAGTTCATCGTGCGGCCCGTCATGACGACCAAGAGCGCGATGAACGCCGTCAGCGTACAGAAGCGGTTCGCGCAGTCGCTGCTCTGCGGCGCGGGCGTGGGCTTTATCTGCGGGTTCATCGGCGCGGGCGGCGGCATGATGATGCTGCTGCTTTTGACCTCCGTGCTGGGCTATGAGCTGAAAACTGCCGTCGGAACGAGCGTTTTCATTATGGCATTCACGGCCTTCACCGGTTCTGTCAGCCATTTTGCGATTGGCGGTGTACCGGATCTGTTCTGCCTGATCTGCTGTGTGCTGAGCACGCTGCTCTGGGCGCGCATTGCCGCCAAGTTTGCGAACAAGGCCGAGCCCGCCACGTTGAACCGCGCGACAGGCGTTGTGCTGGTCGTGCTGGGTGCGGCGATCCTGGCGGTGAATTATTTTTAATTTCTAAGCCTTCCCCCGAGGGGCTGCGCCCTTTTGACGGGTACTAACGGCAACGCAGCCCCTCATCAGTCAGCGGTCGGGGCCGCTGACAGCTTCCCCCGAGGGGGAAGCCACGCAACCAACAAACAACAAAGCCGAGCAGTTTTTACGCTGCTCGGCTATCCTTATGCCTTCTTAGCCTCCCCTTCCGGGAAGATGATTTTGTTTACGAAGAAGAAGATCACCATCGAGATGCCGCCGTTCAGGACGGTGGTGCCAATGTTGTAGATGAAGTCCGGCACCAGAAGCCCGGCCACCGCCACCCACACACAGTTGATGGAGTTGACGATGCAGGTGATGATGCAGAACGCCAGCACGTACCATGCGATCTGCTTGCCCAGATTGCCCTTGCTGCGGAACACAAAATTGCGCTGGATCGGGAAATTGATGCACTCGCCGATGACCATGGCGATCATATACGCGCAGAAGTACGGCAGACCGCCGTGGGCGGCATCGTAGCCCAGAATGTTCCACTGAAACGTCTCGCCAAAGAGCGTCACCGGGATGCCCGGCCAGCCGAAGTCGACCATCGGCAGGCCGGCAAACGCCTTGGGCAAAAATTGCAGCAGCAGGTACTTGAACACAGTAATCAAATTCGACACGACGGCGAACAAGCCACCCTCGCGCACCCACTTGGCTGCGGCAGGATGCTTTTCCGCAAAGGTATTCCAAAATTGCATGCCAGCACCTTCCTGTCAGCTGTTGCGCAGGCGGCTTTCCAGCTGCGCGTTGAGGATGATGTTTTTAACGGCCTCGACGATGACCTTCAGCAGACCGATGACCCAGAAGCCCTTTGCCTCCAGCACGATGCCGTCCACCATGCCCATGCTGATGGCACCGCTTGTCATCTTGGCCAGCGCGCGCAGCGGCATGTTGTACTGGAACATCACGTTCAGGTTCGGCTTGCCGCGCTTGTAGCTGGCGTTCAGCATCATCGTGAGCACAGCCCAGACCAACCAGCACAGCGGGCTGCGGCTGTGGTTCAGCTCGCCCAGGGTCATGTTGCGGTCAATTTTGACGGTATCCGCCGGGATGGGGCGGCCCAGCAGGGTCTCCCACTCGGCATCGGGCACGAGCTGCACCTTGCCGCTGGTGTAGTGCGGCAGCGCCTTGCCCGCGTATGGGTTCGGTGCGCTCGTACCGTTCACCTCAACGGCGGCGGTCAGGCGGATGTCCGCAGAGCTCGCCCCTACGCGAAGCTCATACGTGCCGCCCTCGACCTCCCAGCTGTCGGTCTTTGTGTTCCAGTAGCGGAACGTCTTGTCGTCCAGCGGCAGGGTGACGGTCTTGCTCTCCCCTGCCTCCAGCCAGACCTTTGTGAAGGCCTTCAGCTCCTGCGCGGGGTGGAAGATCTGGGCGTCGGGCTTGGCCGCGTAGACCTGTACGATCTCGGCACCGGCGCGGCTGCCCGTGTTTGTCACGGTCAGAGTCACGCTGCGGGCGTCGGCTTTCAGCTCGCTGTAAGCAAAACTCGTGTAGCTCAGGCCGTAGCCGAACGGGAACGCCACGGGCACACCCGCGGTCTGGTAGTAGCGGTAGCCGACGTACAGCCCCTCGCGGTACTGCACGGTGCGTCCCGCACCTGCAAAGTTGTCCTTGGCGGGGGTGTCGGCGTGGGTGTTGGCCCAGGTCTCGGCCAGCTTGCCGGACGGATTGATTTTGCCGGTCAGCACATCGACCATTGCGCCCGCGCCGGCCTGGCCGCCGAGAGCTCCGTAGACGAGTGCCCTGCAGTGGGCCAGCCACGGCGTTTCCAGCGACGCGCCCGCGCTGACGATGACGACAGTGTTGGGGTTGGCCTGCTGCACGGCCTGCAAAAGCTCGATCTGGTTGTCGGCCAACTTCATATCGGCGCGGTCCAGACCCTCGCTCTCCTTGATCTCGTCCAACCCTAAGCAGAGCAGCACGGTGTCGGCCTTTTTCGCCAGCGCGACGGCCTCGGCCTTTTTGGCATCGTCCGGCTTGCCCTGGCGGTCAAAGCCCGCGGCAAAGCCGACGCTGTGCAGGCCGCTGTCTTTCAGGCAGTCAAGGAAGGTATCGACCTTGATGGAGTTGACGGCGCTGGAACCTGCGCCCTGGTAACGCGGCGTCTCGGCAAAGTCACCGATGACGGCCACGCTTGCGCCTGCGGCCAGTGGCAGCAGATCGCCGTCGTTTTTCAGCAGGACGGCGCTCTCGGCAGCGGCGCGGCGGGCCAGCGCGTGGTGGGCGTCGGCGTCAAAGCTGAGGCTGTGGTTTTCCACGGCGGCGTGGGTGTCCAGTACCAGCGTCAGCAGCTCGTCCAGGCGGGCGTCCACATCAGATTCGGAAATTTTACCGGTCTCGACAGCCTTCAGCAGCTCGCGCACGGCGTCTCCGCCGGGGGCTGGCATTTCCAGCGTAGAACCGTTCTTTACGCCCAGCGCGTGGTCATTGCTGCCGCCCCAGTCGGTCACGACAGCGCCGTCGAAGCCCCAGTCCCTGCGCAGGATGTCCTGCAAAAGGTGGGCGTTCTCGTTGGCGTAGGTGCCGTTGACGAGGTTGTAGCTGGACATGATGGTCTTGGGGTGCGCCTCTTTGACGACGATTTCAAAGCCGGTCAGGTAGAGTTCCCGCAGGGTTCGCTCGTCGACGACGGAGTCCGACGCCATGCGGCGCAGCTCCTGGCTGTTGACGGCGAAGTGCTTGGGGCAGGCGGCGATGCCGTTGGACTGGATGCCGCGCACGTAGGCCGCGGCCAGCTTGCCGGAGAGGTACGGGTCCTCCGAGAAATACTCGAAGTTGCGGCCGCACAGCGGGCTGCGCTTGGTGTTGAGGCCCGGCCCCAGCAGGACGGATACCTCCTGCGCGGCGGCCTCCTCCCCCATGGCCCGGCCGAGCTGTTCGCCCAGGGCGGGATCCCAGCTGCAGGCCACGGTAGCCGCCGTCGGGAAGCAGGTCGCCGGCACGCTGGGGTTCAGACCCAGATGGTCCGCCGCACCCGCCTGCTTGCGCACGCCGTTAGGGCCGTCCGACAGGGTGATGGACGGGATGCCCGCCTTGGGGCAGCCGCGCGTGGTGAAGGTGCCCGCGCCCGAAAGCAGCGCGCATTTTTGTTCCAGATTCAGTTTTGCGATGATTTCTGCGTTTTTCAAGGGTAGGCACTCCTTTTTTATTAGGCAATACCGCGCAATTTCAAGTCACGGTCATGCACTTGCATTGTGCGGTATTGCGGGGGTTATTTTTATGCGTTCTTGTTTTCGGCTCTGGCGGCCTTGGCGGCCTTGTACAGCTTGACATCACGGACAATGCCGCGGATCGCCAGTGCAAACAGTGCCACGGCAACAAGGTCGATCAGCGCAACAAGGTGACGCCAGCCGAGCACAGCGGGCTTAAAGTCGTGGCGCAGCGCGGCGGTATCGCCGATACTCTCGGCATAGTCACGGTTGGTCACACGGACGTGCAGATACATATACAATGTCTGCTTTGCAGCGCGGCGCAGGGCCTGCAGATAGCTGTTGGAGCCGGTCTCAAAGGCCATCTTGCCGCCGATGAAGCCAGCCATCCACAGGCTGCCGCCTGCGCGCAGGGCTTGGTCACCGTTCATATAGCTGTGATGGTCGCAGTAGTCGGTAATCACAGCGCCGTCAAAGCCCCACTCGTCACGCAGGATGCCGGTCAGCAGCGCCTCGCTGCCGCCAGCCCAAACAGCACCGATACGGTTGTAGCTGCTCATCAGGCCGACAGCGTCATAGTCCTCGACGAGCATCTGGAAGGGACGCAGATAGATCTCACGCAGAGCCTGCTCGGTCATCCACGTGTAGACAGAATCACGGTAGATGCCGCTTTCACCGTCATTGCAGATAAAGTGCTTGACGTAGGTGTAGACACCAGCGTCATTGGCGCCATGCACGGTGTTGCCGCAGATGACGCCGGACAGCAGGCTGTCCTCGGAATAATACTCGTAGTTACGGCCGTTGAAGGGGCTGCGGTGCATATTGGTGGCAGGCGCATACCAGCCGGTATAGCCGTTCTGCAAAGCCTGCGTGCCGATGGTGCGGCCCTCCTCCTGGGCCAGTTCGCCGTTCCACGTCTGGGCCAGCGTGCTGGAGCTCGGGAAGCCGGTTCCGGCACCCATACCGGTGAAGCCGCCAATCTGGGAGGGGCCGTCAGCGTCCTTGCTCTTGGTCTTGCCGACGCTCGGCAGCTCGGCAATGCCGCCGTAGGCGTTGATGTACATATTTTCCATTTCGTCCACGGTCAGCTCGTCCAGCAGGGCATCCCACTGCGGGTCGTTGAAGTCAGCGCCCAGCTGGTAGCCCAGCTCGGTGGTCTTTCCGTTATCCTCGATCTTCAGGCCGTTCTTGGCACCGGTGGTGATGGCCTCGTCGGCCTCATTGATGTAGCCGTCTGCCATGTCAGCGGTGTAAAGGTTCAGTGCCTTGACGTTGTCGGTCATAGCGCGGCTGGGGGTGTTGGTCTTGGGGAAGGTGCCCGCAAAGTCAGCGCGGGTCATGTAGGTGATGTTCTGGTTGGAGTCGCTGCCGTCCAAGCTGACACCGTCAATGGCATCGCTGCCGGTGAACTTGTTGGAAACCGGGTTGCCGGTGACGGTGTCCTCGGCATACTGGACGTTGGCAGGCAGGTTACAGGTAATGGTTGCGGCGGCGTCATCGTCCACATCGTGGGCATCGTGGCGCACGGTAAAGATGTAATCGCCTGCGTCCAGCTCATAGCCGGTAAAACCGTTGTGGTTGGCGTCATAGGCGTCATAGCTGGCCATATCGGAGACGGGAACGGTCAGGGCAACCTCCTCGCTCTCGCCGGGCTGCAACTCCTTCGTCTTGGCGAACGCGCCCAGCTCCACGCTGGACTTTTCAATCTCGCCTGCAATATAGGGTGCGGTGTAGTAGAGCTGCACAACATCCTTGCCGGCGCGGTCGCCGGTGTTGGTGACGGTGACCTTCACGGTCACATCGCCGTCCTTCGTCAGGGTGGCACCGTTGGCGGAGGCATCGGTCACCTTCCAATCAAAGCTGGTGTAGCTCAGGCCGTAGCCGAAGGGATACTGCACAACGGCGTCATAGCCGGTGCCGTGCTCGTTGGAAACGCCGTCCCAGTAGCCCTCGGCGTCAGCGGTCTCGTACCATTTGTAGCCGATGTAAATGCCCTCGGCGTAATCTACATAGGAGACCTGCTCATAGGCATCGTAGGTATCGAGGTTGCCGCTGACGGTGCCGTCCGCCGGGTACAGACCCTCGGCATCGGCGTAAGCGCCCACGCCCTCCATACCGGCGTTGGCATAACTGGCGGCTGTGGTCAGATCATACGCCCAGGTGTCAGCGGTGCGACCGCTGGGTTCTTTGTCGCCCCACAGCACGGCGGGGATGGCGGTTGCGCCCTCGGAGCCGGACAAACCGGCAATCAGGCAGGCATCCACGCCGGGGATGGTCTCAATCTGGCCCAGCTCCATAACGTTGGTGGAGTTGATGAGCACTACCACATGGGCGTAGTTGGCACCGACGTAGGTCAGCAGATTTTCTTCCTCGGTGGTCAGCTCCAGCATCGTGCGGGTGTCGTCCACCACAATGTCGCCGCCTTTTTCAGTGCGCTTGTACTGCTGCTTGGTGGCGTCGTTGCTCTCGCCTGCCAGACGGCCAATCACGACGATGGCCGTATCGGAGAAGTTCTTGGCGTTGTCGAGCATCGACTGGGTGTAGTAGGTGGTGTTGCTGATGTCAGGCTCGTACAGGCGGCCGGATTGCTCGGGACGGCTCCTCAGCGTTTTGGCGTATTCACGCCCGGGCTGGAAGTCCTTGTACATATCGGTCAGCTCGGTGTTGTACTCAATGCCGTAAGCGGTCAGGGCGGCCAGCAGATCGGTGTTGACGGCGTTCACGCCGCCGGAGCCGGAGCCGCCGCCCAGCCAGGCGGTGGAGGCCCAGCCGAACACGTTGACCTTTTTGGTGTCGGCGCTCAAGGGCAGCGTGTTGTCGTTATTCTGCACCAGAACCGTGCCCTCGGCCTCAACCTCTGCGGCGAGGGCCTCGGCCTTCAGCTTAGTGTCTGCGATCTCGGCCTCGGAATAGTTGCCGCTGGGTGCACCGATAAAGCTGTCGATGATGGTAGCCATCATGGACAGCACATAGGTGCCTGCCAGCACTGCGACCAACAAGATCGCGGACAGTACCAGCCCGATCCCATGCAACACGGGATGCGGCTTGCGGACTTTGGGTTGCTTTGTCATTTGCTTTTTCTCCTCTTCAAACGGTATAAAACCTGTCAAAAGCGGGCCCATGCTTTTGCGTTGATTCTATTGTAGCAGATTGCGGCACGATAGGCGTATTTTTCGCACAAGCTGCCGTTTTTGAAGCATACTTTGCAGTTTTGCCGCTTGACCGGGCAAATTTTGTTGTGATTTTGTACAAGTACAGCCGCGCCTTCTTTGTGCAAATTGCGACATAGTAAAAAAGCCTTCCCTTGTGGGGGAAGGTTGACGCCGCTACAGGGGTGAGCATGGCAGCCGCCGCAAGGCTCCCGGGTCGATGACGAGCATCGCTTCCTACATTGTAGGGGCGGATTCCATATCCGCCCGCGGGTAGTTTCCGCTGCCGCGATCCTTACTACTTCTGCGGCAGCAAAATCCGCACCGTGAACCACTCATTCTCCCAGTGCAGGGTCAGCGTGCCGCCGTGGGCCTCGGCGGCAGCGCGGACGCTCTTCAAATCGTAGCCGCCGTGACTGCTGCGGGCGGGCAGGCCGTCCGGGCCAAGCTCCACGGGATCAGCGCAGTAGTTCTCAAACCGCAGCATCACAAAGCCGTTTTGGGCGTAGATGGCCGTGCGGATCAGCCGTTTTTCTGGGTCCTGCTCGGTCAGCACACTCTCAGTGGCGTTGTCCAGCGCCGTGCCGACGATGGTGCATATCTCCCCCGTTGTCAAAAAATTCAGCAGCGTGCCGTCTGCGACACAGGTCATGTTGATGCCGTGCTGCTGGCAGTACAGGCTTTTGGCCGTCAGCAGCGTGTCCAGCACCGGGTTGCCGGTCTTATTCTCGGCCTCATAGCGGCGGATGTCGCTCTCCATCTCCGCCAGAGCGGCATTCTGCTTGGCCTGATTCCGCTCGGCCCGGATGGCCGCGATCTGCATTTTCAATTCGTGGTAGCGCCGGTTGATCAGGCGTATATTCTCCTTGCTTTGGCGGTACTGCTCATATTGGCGGCGCAGCACGGCATCCATAGCGGAAAGCTCGCTGTGCAGTGCTGCCTCGCGCAGCTGCTCGTGCTGGACGCTCAAAATCAGCACACCGGCAATATCCACCAGCGTACGGATGTAGAAAATGCTCATCACGCTCATCGTGACACCGTTGTCGGAGATAAAGCTCAGATTGCTGACCGCAAACGCCGTGACCGCCATGACGACAGCCATCAGCATCGCCGCCGCGGTAATGGTCAGCCGCGTGGGCGCAGCGTGGCGGCGCTCAAACCAATACAAAAAGCCGTAGACTGCCGTGTAGACCGCCGCCAGCAGCAGTACCGAAAGCGGTGCTGTCGCCCGCTGCTGCGGCCAGAGTACGCAGTGGAGCTGCCACTCCACGCTGGCGGCCAGTTCCGCCAGAATGAACGCGCGGGCGCAGCTGTAACCGGCTTCCAGTAAATTCATCTCCCGCGTGCCCCACAGATACAGGTACAGCCACGCGATGGCCGCGACCATGCAGGGCAGCCACCACGCCAGCGGCACACTGCCGGTAAGCTGCAAAAAGCACGCCCAGCACCGCGGCCCACCCGCCGTGGCAGCATAGGTCACAGGCTTTGCAGCGCGGGGCGGCGCGGCCTGCGCGTAGACCAGCACGGCAAGAATCTCTGCCAGCGCCGTGTACAGCCGCGGGATGTCCGGCAGCGTCATCATGCGCCCTCACCCCCGATGTAGTCCGCCAGCGCGGCCAGAAACGCCCTGCGCTTGGGGCGGCTGATCTGCAGCTCATGCGGGCCGACCTGCACCGTGTTCTGCTGCACGCCCGACACCTGCGCAAGATTCACAAGATAGCCGCTGTTACACCGCGCAAACAGACGGCCCGCCAGCTTTTCCTCCAGCGCCTTCAGCGCGCCGGGTGCGGAGAAGTCGCCGTCCTCGGTGTAAAAATGGACGCGGTGGCCCTCACTCTCGATATAATAGATCGTAGCAGCGTCCAATCGGCGCATGCCGCCGTCCACCGGTACAGCCAGATAATGCCGCGTCCGCTTGGCCAGCTGGTTCACAGCCTTTTGCAGCTGCTGCGAGAACGCAAAGTACGGCACAGGCTTGAGCACGTAATCCAACGCACCGACGGCGTACCCCTTGATGGCATACTGCGCCATGTTCGTAATAAAAATCAGCAGCACATCGCTGTCCAGCTCGCGGATACGGCGGGCAGTCTCCATGCCGTCCAGATGCTGCATCTCTACGTCAAGAAAAATTATGTCGTAGACCGGGCGGTAGTCCTCAAGGATTTCGACGCCGTCGGTGAACATTGTCACCTCAAACTGGGTGCCATACTGCCGCGTGTAGCGCTGCACATACCCCGCCAGCTGCTCCCGGACGGCGGCCTCATCCTCTACGATTGCAATGCGGGTCATCCGCAGTGCCTCCCCTTCTGTTTTTTCTTTAGTATAGCATATTGCCGCGGTGCATGGCAACAAGAATGACCCGCCCGAGCCGTTTGCGGCTGTTGTTGCATCTCCGTGAGGGATGAATTTCTCCCCTACTCCCCTACAAAAACAAAAAGAGCCGCTGACTTGGGTTGAAGTCAGCGGCAAATGAAAGCACTCACACAAAGCGGCAATCATTATAAAAAAGGGGCTGTTGCACATCGTTTTGGATGAAAGTGCAGAATCGCCCCTAAGAATTAGACATATAATCGAACAATAGAAAAAATCATGTGCATCACAAATCCATTGAAAATTTCTGATATAGTAACAGTGGACTGTGCCCGTGTGGCTTCTGCTGGAACTGCGGGCGGCTGTCGGTCTTGGCGGACAGTGCCCTGTCAATGTAGGTCCGCACCACAGTGGTGCCGTTCTGGTCGGCATACTCCTTGCATTCCCGCAGCTGGTCTTCGATGGATTCCTCCCGCTGGTTGTCGCTGCTGTAACGGGCATAGATCACGGCATTCATGGCGTGCACCTCCTTACTTGTGCTTCTCCTCTTCTCCCATATTGAGAATCATCTGTTTCAGGCGGCGGTTCAGCTCGCTGCCCGGCGTGAAGCAAGCCTCCACAAACTCACTCCAATCCGGTTTGCACTGCACCACTTCCTGCGCTCCCTCTGGCGTAACGCAGACATACCGCCCGCGGGGGTCCTCGCACAGACCAAAGATATAGTCCAGGGACACATTAAAATAGGTGGCATACCAGACCAGGATACGGTAAGGCGCTGCCGCCCGGTCAGTTTCGTAGCGGTTGATGGCAGCCTGATTGGTGTCGGCCAGTGCCGCCAGCTGGGCCTGGGTCAGCCCCGCGTCCTTGCGCAGCACGCGCAGCCGGGTGCCTACGGATACATCCATGGAAAGACCTCCTGCAAAATTCGTTAATTCAAGTATAATCGAATTAGAGGTTTTTCGCAAGTATTTTGTTCCGCTATACACAGAAGCTACTTTTTACTCCACATCTCTCACTGTCGTGATAGCCAGCGCTGCCGCCAAGCACAAGGCGGTAACACCTGCGCCATAACCAACAGCCTGCCAAGGAATCGAATGTCCCCCGCCCAGAGCCAGCCAATAGGGCATAGGTGTTGCATAAAACAATAGCGCGGACAAGGGAGAAACTGCCGCCGGATCCGGGGCAGAAACGCTCACAATGACTCCAGCCAGAGTCACCACAAAGCAGAAAGTAGCCCCCGCCAATTCACTGCCGCAAAGTCGGCATACCAGCCAAACCACCGCATAGCTTGCCTGCAAAATCCAGGCGCTCTGCATCCAGAAAAACGCCGTGCGTCCCGGCTGGGAGAGGGATCCCGTGACAACCGACAGCAGGAAATACAACACCATGTACCACCCTTGGAGCATAATCGTTTCCGCCGCAAAACTGCCAACCATATATCGGACCCGGCTTACGCCATAGGTGACCGCCAACCGGGCAGCGCCCGCTGTTTTGTTCTGGTGGAATGCCATCACCGCCACGAGAATGACTGCAATCCACGCAAGGATGCCCACTGACAGCACCGTGCCGAGAGCAGCATCCGCCGCGCTTCCCACTGGCAACGAACCGCCGGGGAAAAATGCCTACCCGCCTGCCGTCTGCCCAAGTAGCGTCCACAATGCGGGATTCACTAACTCCCAGAGCAAACGCCATGCACAGCAGGCCGAACAGAGCCAGCATTCCCGGCAGGCGAGTGCAGCGAAGGGCATACAAAGCTGCGGAGAAAGTGCTGGCCCGGTGCATTCCCTGTCGAGCGGCAGATTTTTCCCTACGCCGCAGGACTGCGTGCGCCTTTCTGGCACTGCGCTGCTTTCCGGCATCCGGACGGTGAAGTGCCACCCATCCCAGCCCTGCCGCCACAGCAAGGGCCACAATCACCCAAGCTACCAATTCGACACAAAACTGCGGCGTGATGTTCAAAGCACACAGCCGGGACCAGTAATAGGTGGGCATAGCCTTAGCCGCCAGTTGTATCAGAAGAGGCTGAGTAGAAAAATCTTCATACTGTACCTGATAAAGCAGCACTCCTGCCAACGGCAGAATACTGGTCACCAGTGCCGCAGCAGCATGGTTTTTCATCCAGAGTGTAAGGACCGACGCCAATGCCAGGAAAGCCCCCAGCACCAGAAGATTTCCCGCCGATACTGCGCAGAACAACAGAACTGTTCCGAGCGCGGGCGCAATTCCCATCTGGATGGCTGTGATGGTAATGCAGATTCCGTAAAAGGCCAGCTGCGAAAGCAGGCAGAAACCGCAGACCACCCCGAATTTGGCGCGGTATAGAGTGGACAACCGTCCTCCATGACTGACGAACAATTCATCGGTGCGTGCCCGGCGCTCCGACGCGAATTGCGCCACACACAGATTGACGGGGATCAGCCAGCTGAACACTGTCAGGCTCTGAGAGCTGCGCACCAGCTGCAAGCCGGACCGCCCACTTCCCATCGCCACATCCTTGAAAAATCCGATGGAGTCAAGCGGGTTCAGAAGATCACCCGCCACCATAAAATACATGGTCCCACTGTTGGCAAACCACAGCAGCACCAGAACAAACCCCAGCAAAGCCCATAGCTGTGCTTTTGCATGGAACAGTTTAACTCCTTCCGCTTTAGCCTGCATCGGCATGGCTGTCACCTCCCACCAAGGCCGTGAAATATGCCTCCAGCCCTTCGCTGCGCACTGCCAGTTCCTGCACGTGCAAGCCATTCTCCATTAGCACACCGGAAGCTGTCGCTGCTGCCTCGTTTCCTACCGGGAACAAGCGCAGGCCCTCCACTGTTGCCTGACAGATAGCTTCCGGAAACATCTTGCGGAGGATGTCTACCGCCCGTCGGTCATTGTCGGTACGGACTAACAGATACTTGCTGCAGCGGGCGTCCAGTTCTTCTGCCGTCAGTTGTTCCAGCAGCTGCCCATTATGTAAAATACCGTAGCTTGTCGCAAGCTGGTGCAACTCGCTGAGGATATGACTGGACAGCAGAATCGTCATCCCCTGTTCCCGGTTCAGTTTTTCCAGAAGATGTCGCAGTTCCTGTATCCCCATCGGGTCCAGTCCATTGAGCGGTTCGTCCAGTACCAGAAATTCCGGTTTTCCCAAGAGAGCAACCGCCAGCCCCAGCCGTTGGCGCATCCCCAGCGAGAATTTTCCGGCAGGTTTGCTGCCAGTGTCTTTCAGACCCACCAGTTGCAGGGTGGGAGCAATATCCGCCTCATTTAACCCTCGCTGCAGGCACTGCACTTTCAGGTTTTGCCATGCGGTCAGATCCGCGTACAAGGCAGGGCCGTCCACAAGGCACCCCATCCGACGCCGCATTTCTGACTGTCGGGCAGCATCTGCCGCACCAAATAGTAGCAGTCTGCCCCGTGTGGGGCGAGTCAGACCGCATAGAATTCGCAGCAGGGTGGTTTTCCCCGCGCCGTTTTCTCCGGTCAGACCGTAGATCTGCCCGCGCGGGATTGTGATGCTCACATCCCGCAACGCCACCGTATGTCGGTATTCCTTGCAAAGATATTCCGTCGCGAAAACCGCTTCTCCGTATCTTTCCATGCTCTTCGTCTCCCTTTCATTCATATAAGCCCATTTATTTAGGAAACGATTTTGGAATGGAAATTTTTGCAATGCAAGGTATTTGGGGCAAAAGAAGCATCTCCAAGAAAAATGCCACAAACTTCACCCTTTCTTTAGCTTTTTCGTTTCCGGCACCACGCCAACTTTCAGGAAATTTTTATGATCCTTGCACTTTCCCGTTTTTTCTTCTGCGTTTCTCCTGTTTATCCACTCCTCGAACAGCCGTTGTCCCTCTTCCGACTGGTAAAATGCCTGGATCTTGGGCAGCAGGAACCGGGCGAAGCGCTCCAGCTCCTGCTGGGGCACGCCGTCCTCCCGGTACTTGGCGGACGCCGCTGCCTGTGCTGTTGTCTTTTCCTGCCGATCTTCCGTAGCGGCTCCTTTCTGCAGGGCTGCCCCCTGCTGCCTTGCTGCTTGTTCTTTCATCGATCCTGACCCTTGGCCCGCTGGCGGCGTTGCTGACGGTTTGACCTTAACCAGTGACATCATGGCAGCCAAACATCAGCAGATACAAAGCCTTCATGGAGCGCAATCACAAGGATCTGGTCTTTCAGGCTCTTGTCCTTGTCTTCCTTCACATCCCGGCCTTGATAGAGGTAGCAGCCATTTGTCCCGGCGAAGTCGGCGGCGTCATTGACTACCACCGTACCCTGACTTTTGAAAAACTCGTACATTTCCAAGTCAGCCTGTGCATAGACGGGGTTGCGTAAGCCGTTCTTCGTTTGCACTACTGCTGCCGCGAACAAGTTCCTGCGTATTTACTATGCCCGCGTTAAGGAGTGCCTGAACGCCGCTGAAAGCGCAATTTCAAAGCCGGCCGGGGCGGCATCCTCGGTCAGGGTGTAGATGTATTCCTTGTTGCCATCCGACAGCTTGATAAATTGATCCGAGATGGGAACACGGTGAGTTTTGTAGTCGGTTATCCAAGTGTCGACGACCTCATCATTCGCATCACGGATCGTCAGCGTAGCGCCCGGCAGTAGATTGCCTGCAATGTCGGTCTTGTCGATATCCAGCACAGGCGCGTCCTGCATAATGACGGTAGCGCTTCCTACTGCTAAGCGCGTAGCATCCTTTCGCCAGTTGTTGCCCAACCGAGCGCACAAAAAAGCCCGCCGCATTTTGAGATGCGACGGGCTTAAAACAACAGGGATGTTTTACTTTTTATTCTGCGGTTGCGGCAGGGGCTTTTCGGGACGATGCGGCTGGTAAGTCCAACACACATGGCAAGGCTCGTTGGCTTCTCTACGCAAGGTTGATTGGACAATAGCTCGCATCCCTTTGTGCAGAAGGCTTTCATTTGTTTTCATAGAAATCCTCACTTTCTGATTATATGGTTTTTACTACATTTATTGAATTCCAACTCCTAATCTTGGCAAAGCAACTAGCACAGCAACTGCAAATTCGGCTATAATCAATGTATTTGCAAGAATTGGTTTCAGTATAATAAAAATCACTATAAGTAAACTGTACAATGCAAGACGCTTATGTACAGATTTTTTTATGGATTGCAATTCCAACGAGTTGCAGTGAATTTCCGCATTATTACAGGGTGCAAGTACTATAATTTCCCCTGTCGATATGACTAGCAGAACGATTGATACAACCGATACATTGGCCTGTAACTGGTGAAGTATAGTCAAGCAACTATATTCACAAATCAGCGAGAATACAAAGCAAGACAACTTCGTTGGCATATGCAGCCCATTTGTCTTTTCCCTCAAAAATGCTAAGCCAAGATTTAAAAGTAACACTTGCTGGAAAGGCGCTATAAGAACGCCCAAAAGGATAAGGAACAGAAAGCCTCCAATGTTCATAAAGCGCCGCTGTAATGAATAGAGAAGCCAATCACTTTGGTCTTCCTCTATAAGATTCGTCTGAATGCATTTTTGAACAATTTTTTCTGCAAACCGTTCCATTAATAGGCTCCCATTACTTAATAGCTACATATATTAAAGCAGGAAGTCCCATATTTTCCACTATTTTTGTAGTAAAATCAAAGTCTTCTGTCATGAAATGAGAGTATTTGGCAAATCTGTTGCAAATTCAAACCATCCATCTGCGTAATCCATAGCATAGACAGAATGATATTTTGCCAGAGTGGTTTGCACATTCTGTAGGCCATATCCATGAAAAGACGGATTTTCTTTAGTTGTGACTGGGAGTCTATCCGATGATACATCTACCGGTAAGGAGCGATTGCGGACAGCATAGAACAGTTCATTATCATCCAAAACAACTTGTATATAGATTTGCCTGTCATTCACAGGGAGTTTTTCACACGCCTCAATCGCGTTGTCCAGCGTATTGCTGATGATAACCGTTAAGTCAACCAGATCAATTTTCACAGCAGATAGGTCATTCACCCTAAATTGAACATCGATACTTCTATTTCGTGCGACAAGAGCCTTTTGATTCAAGAGCGCATCTAATGCTGAATGATGTGTATTAACGAGCAAAATACGGCTGGTCTGTGCGGATTGAAGGCTGCGTACATAAGATTTAATTGCATCTATGTCAAATGGTTGCTGCGCCAACATAGCTGACAGTGTATCCAAATGTGCGCGGAAATCGTGCGCCAGTTTCCGTTGCTGGGTATAAGCGGCGCTTAATGCCTCAATACTTTCCCGCTGTGCCGTTGATTTTGTTTGTAGGCTGAGCGCTTCTTCACGAAAATGAGAGGTTTGCTCCATCCAACTGACCAAAAGTAATGCTGCTATTTGCATACAGGTAATAGAGGATGCACACACGCACAAGGGGAGAATTGATATCCAGTCTTTCTCAAAGCAAGAGCCAAAGAAGAAAATCAGCAAAACACTCACAGTGGAAAGTATTGTCGGTACCGTGTACCAGCTATAGCTAGTCGTTTGATTTTGATTGTGTTTTCGTATAAATAGTTGCAAATAGCAACTTGCGAGTATTAAGCAGTGCATTAAGAATCCGGAAACAAACGTTTGACTAAAACTAGAACCGTTTTGTATTCCTAATATCAGAGCCCAAAAGGCAAACCAAATATTATCTATACAACATATTGTCGCATAGAAAATCACTGCAATATATAGGCTAAATACCCGTCTGCCAATATAGAGGATTCTATGAAAGGAATAATAAACAACTAAGGAAGTCGCTATTTTCCAAAAGTTCGCCGCACTCGGATTCATTAGATTTAGAAACGTAGAATCCAAAAAAGTAAAACAGGCCACTGTAATCCAATGAACAATTCGTTTTTTCTTCCTCTGAGAGAATGCATCAAACAGTAAAACAGCTGTCACACATTCCATGCCTACCCATAAATAGGTCAATAGATATTCGCTCAAAGTGCGGACCCCCATTGTTTATTTTTCCAGCCCAAATACTGAATTTTAATCTGTGCGTAGCGCTTTTGACTGACGGGCAGTTCCTCTCCATTGCTTAGAGCGACTTTATCATAATTTAGCTTTTTTATATGTGCCATATTAACAAGATAGCTCTTCTGGATCCGCAAAAATCCGTCTGGTTCTAACTCGTTTTCCAAATCCTCAAGTTTTCCGTAAAATCGATCTCCGCCTTGCAGAGGATTTTCAGTATGCAAAACCACAATGCGCTGTTGACTTTCCAGATAAAGGATGTCCTTATAGGCAACTCGATAAGGTTCAGCGTTTACGGAGAATCGCAGTTCTTTTTTATCGTGGGGGATTTCAGCCAAAGCGTCACGAAAATAAAGTGGTAGCTTCTGCTGCATTTCTTGTTTCAAAAGGTAGCGAAACGCCCGTACTTCATACCCTTCCATAGAAAATTCAGGGTAGTTCGTCACGAAAATGATTACTGTGTCCAGATGCAGTTCACGTACCCGCCGTGCAATGTCCATACCGCTTCGTTCATCCATATCAATATCCAGAAACATAATCTGATACTGCGACAACTGTCGATCCGTTATGGCTGAGGAGTGCGCACTTTTTGTTACGCAGACCGATATTCCCGGAGGCAACGGTTGACTGGTAACGATTTCTGTTAATCGTTGCAAAAAATCCTTGTCGTCATCGCAAAGTAAAATATTAATCTTCATGCGTGTATCCTTATCGTTGTTTCGCCGTAGTAGACGTCCCTCTTTGCCATTCAACATACGTTTAATTCTCCCGAAAGTCAAGTATTTTCTCGAAATAACACTTATGGCGTATTATTATATTGCTTTTACACCGTTTGGCAAGCCAAATCATTTAAAATTGAATTACCCTAAGAAGAAAATTCATTGATAAAGCAAGCTGGACAAAGACATGAAAGATACCGAGCGTCACAACTATATTGGAGATCACATTCGTAAACTGCGAGAAGAAAAAGGCTGGACACAACAAGTATTAGGCAAAAAGTTGGGCAAGAAGACTTCCACTATCAGTGCCTATGAAACGAATGCCAAACTTCCGTCTGTCGATTGCCTTATTGAAATGGCCGAATTGTTCGATGTATCGCTTGACACACTGGTTTATGGGGATCGTTCAAATTTGATTTCTATTCGTGCCTTGCGACCAGAGCAAAAAGAACTGATTTCGGAGCTTACGCAAGTTTTTTCGGCAAGGCACACAACCGCTGAACAGAGGCTTGAATTGTTCAGCAAGATTGTTAGTCACTTATCGCAATAATTTGGAATTCCCATTTTGGACCTATAGATTTTCTACTGCCCCGGCTTAGCAGCCAGTGCGGTTTGTTTTACTCGTGTTTTATGACAAGCGACTCGGATTTTGTGTCAATTTTGTGGAAATGAAGATTTTCTTGTGGTATCTTGAAGTCAAGATAAATAGGCGCTCCCGTTACCTAGATTGAAAAAGTTCTATATGTATGTAAGCGTCGGTGCACAGGCGCTTATAATTGTCCGAATATCAACCCTATTAAATCCATTAGATTGGAGGATTATCAAATTCACCATCCGCGGCGGGGATTTTTGCGTTTGTGCTGTATTTTTTTGCGCTCGTGACGGATTTGTGGAAATTGAGTGAAACGTGTGGTATTGTGTCATTACAGGAAAAGGTCAGGAACCCCGGGAACTGACCATGGCTTGTAAAGTCCGTCGCCGGCGCGCAGATGCTGAACATATCCGCCCCGAGGAAATTCTGATGGAAACCAACGAAAAGGAGGATTTATACGATGAAAACCTTGAACAAGAAGATTCTGACCGGTTGTCTGGCCCTGATGATGTGTATCGTTATGGCAGTGCCAACGTTTGCAGCCGCCTCAGAATCTGTATCTCCCAGAGCCACTTTGAATGGATGGCACTACTATCGGCCTTACACCGTTTTTGACTCGAGGATGGCTGTCTCGGGAAGTATCGGTGATGGCGCTGAGGTCAAATTGAAATCCAAGGTAAATACAACCAGCCAGCAGTTTATTGCACGATATGCGGCGGATGGTTCGCTTCGAATTTTCTCTCGTCTGGGTTATCAGTCTACAAATCCGACCCAGAGCTATACCCTAAATGTATATCGTTCTGGCAACTGGCCTTGCACGATGCTGAGAGCTACTGCAGATAACCGTAGAGACTCCGAAGTGGACTTCCACACCATCGATTCAATCTCTTTCAGAATTTACTTGCCTGGTCGAAATGTCTACCTGACACAGAATGGCCTCAACCAGAATTTGACTTGGGGGTCTTATGCAGAGCAATACATTAAAGCGTGGGTACAAGTGGCCGCATAAAACAAAATAGCTTGATGATTAGTATATGAAAAATCAGGGAACGGATCATCCAACGGCCAAAACGGTGGAAGATCCGTTTCCTGTATTAGTATCAGAAAGGGCGTCTGTATGAAAACAAGACAATTGATGATTGCCATGCTGGGTGTCTTTGCGATGACAGCCTGTACTCAAACTGATCGTGCACAGGAATCTGCAGAATCCGGTGAAGTGCCTCCCTCTATCAGCTCGGCACAGATAGCAATTCACGGAAACTTGAAACTATGTGATCCATTTGCAAGTGGCGGAGCAGCGACTCTCAACGGATACTATTATACAGTGCTACGTCCAGACGGGAATTTGAACATCCACTATCTGGATTATGCTACTCACTCAGATATCATTCTGTGCAGCAGACCCAATTGTACTCATGATGACGAATCCTGCAGTAGCTTTATCCAATCAAATAGTCTTGTTCCCAGTTTGGCAGTAGTTGGTGATAGACTGCTCATTGTGGGTGGTGGCATTGGTGTTTCCGATCCAGAAGAAGGTGATCTACCTTATATAGAGGTGATGCAACTGGATGGAAATGATCGGAAGCGAGTGTATCAAGCAAATGCTTCTTCAGAATTTGGGGCATTGGTATGCGACGATCAGAATTTCTATACAGTGGAAAGAATAACAAAAATACAAGATGATATTCCCATCCTGACGCAACACATAGCTCAAATTGATTTGAATACCGGGGAAAAAACTGTTTTGTCGGACATGGGGACAAACATTGTTTATCTCTGTGATGCCACAGGAAACACCATATATTATTATAGCATCGAACCTCAGGATGACTCTCAAACTTATTCTAAAACAATCTCCAAATATTACGCTTATGATATAGAAAACAATAACACTGCGTTGATTGATTCCATATCTTCTGATTCCAAAAGAAAAATCACCATTACGGACGGGAATCTTTATCAAATAGATTCCGAAGCACATCAAGTCCTTGTCAAACATATAGGCGGAGCAACCGATGGGCCCATCATAAAAGAATTTTCAATAGATGAGGAATTCGAGAATTACACTATCCGCTGTGTCATAGACGGAAAAATAGTCGTAGACGGACAGCAGAAAAGTGAAGACGGTACAACTCAAAGCATCACGCATATCATTGATTGTGACACAGGAGAAACTAAGGCGTGGCCTTTGTATTATGACAGCGCTGTAACCTCGCATCCGGCACAGGTAGAAATCTTAGCCATGCAAGATGATGCATTTCTGGTTCGTTGCGGTGTGGAAACACTTGATGTCAAATATGGAGATGGCGGGACGTATACAATGTCGAACTCACAATATGCTACGATAAAGAAATCTGATTTTTGGTATGGCATAGAAAACTACAACTATTTCGCATGATTTTTTGCCGCAGATATTTTAAAGGCAATACCGCATAATTCTAAGCGCCGATATGGCGATCGAAGCGCGGCGGATGCTAAGCTAAAAGCGCAGATATACGCTGTGTCGCAAGTGTGAGCGCCGCCAGTGGCGGATACGGAATTATCAGCAAGGAAAACTATTGTAAGGGCATCTCCGAATACACGGCCATTCAGTCCGATGTAAATCTGTAAGCAGAACCCGTTTTTGCGCAAGGTAGGATCGGTATGTATGAATTAAAAATTACAAATCTGAAAAAGACCTATTTGCTGCCCGGCAGGGGGCTTTCCGTTCACAAGGCGCTGCCTCAGAAAAAGCAGGCGTTGGCGGGGGTATCGCTGGATCTTGCCCCCGGACTTTACGGTCTGCTCGGTCCCAACGGTGCGGGCAAATCCACCCTGATTCACATTATCACAGGTACGCTTGCGCCCGATTCCGGCGAGGTGCTTTGGTGCGGCAAGCCCGCATCGGGCATCGCTTTCCGCCGCATTCTGGGCTATATGCCGCAGCAGCAGGGGCTGTATGACAGCTATACCGGGCGGCGTTTTCTGGCCTATATGGCTGCGCTGAAGGAAATCCCGCGCAAGACCGTTGCATCTGAGGTGGTCCGCGTGGCAGCCGCCGTAAATTTGACTGCCGAATTGGACAAGCGGCTTTCTGCCTATTCCGGCGGCATGAAGCAGCGTCTGCTGTTGGCATCCGCCCTGCTGGGCGACCCCAAGCTGTTGATTTTGGACGAACCGACGGCGGGTCTTGACCCCAAGGAGCGCGTTCGCCTGCGTGAATTGCTGGCAGATATGGCAAAAGACCGCATTATTCTTGTGGCAACGCACGTTGTTTCGGACGTGGAAACGGTCGCCACCAAGGTCATTCTGCTGCGTGCGGGCAAAATTGTGGATGCCGCGCCCGTGCCGGAGCTGATTGAAAAATACGCACCCGGCCAAGGTCTTGAGGATGTCTACCTGAATGTGTTCGGTGAGGGGGACGGCAAATGAGCCTGTTTTTTTGCTGAACTCCGCAAAATTTGGGGCGGCAGGGTGTTTCCTGTCCTGTTGGCGATACTGGCATCCGCCAATCTCTTGCTGCTGTGGATGGGCACCCGCCCCACCGCCAAACAGCCTCCTGCATCAGCTTATCGCGCAGTGGGTGCTGAGCTTTCCGATAAAACCATGGAAGAAAAGGGAGCCTACCTTCACGACAAATACACTGAGATAGAAAGCCTTGTGAAAATCGGGCAGTATTACCGTGAAATGGCATATGGCGGCTATGGGCTTTCACAGTATCGGCAGGACAACGCCGCTATGTTTGACACCTATGAGCAGGAATACAAGGACAAATCCTACACCCTATTCACAGATGATTTGAACACAGAGTACCGCCTGTTAAGCCAGCTGCAAAGCGAGTATGACACCGTGGCAGCTTACAGTGACTTCTTGGAGGGTGTTCAAACCAAAGCCACCCAACTGTCCGGCATCTCCATTTTTCAAAATGACCGTACCGGGTACGATTTAAAAAACATAGAACTGACCGCGCAGGTTTATGCCGGGCTGGCAGATACGCCTATAGAGTATTACCCGCAAAAGGGTTTGTACACGGCCATCAGCTATGCATTCACGGATCTTATCCTGTTGGCGGCTATGCTGCTGCTTGCGCTGATTCTTGTACGCCAAGAGCGCGACAGCGGCTTGTTGAGTTTAATTCGCAGTCTTCCCGGTGGGCGGCTGAAAACGGCCATTGCAAAGCTGGCGGCATTTGCTGCCAGCTTATTGGTCGTTCTGATGGTGCTGTATGGGGTCAATCTCACATATTGCTCGGCATCGTTCAGTTTGGGGCCTATGAACCGCACGATTCAAAGTGTTCCCGCCTTGATGCGCTGCACCATGCAGATTACAGTTGGGCAATACCTACTTCGGTTTTTACTCGCAAAGTGGGCCGGTGCGTTTGTGATGGGGCTGTGGGTTATGCTGGCTGCCCTTATCGCCAAACGTGCTGCGGCCGGTTGGATTGGCGCGTTGGCGCTGCCCTTGGCAATGTACGGTATTCGTGCTGCAATTCCTGCCACAAGTCATTGGAACGTTGTAAAATATGCGAATATGGTGAGCCTGCTGCAGACCAACGAGCTGCTGGGAAACTACCGGAATCTTTTCTGGTTTGGTAATCCTGTCAGCCTGCCGCTGGTCGAATGGTTGACGGCAGCCGTTTTGGGTGGTGCGCTATTTGCGGCAT
>ENA-OQBL01000174-OQBL01000174.1-human-gut-metagenome-genome-assembly--contig:-NODE-174-length-37553-cov-6.376262_pt1 | contig 37553 bp, 28 predicted proteins | sample MGYA00242747_ERZ504553 | MGnify/ENA primary metagenome ERZ504553 (study PRJEB26092, sample SAMD00036240) | human gut metagenome | host: Homo sapiens | study: EMG produced TPA metagenomics assembly of...
ACAGGTTCTCTTTCTTCGGGCAGTGCCGTCTGGACAGGAAGTGGCTGGACAGGACAGCCGCTTATGATGAAATGGCCAAAAGAGGTCAAAGCACATATGAATATGACAGAGAAAGCAAAGGCAGATGATGAACTGGTTGAGGTAATCTATGCCTGTATGGATGGGTATGTGTATTTTCTGGATTTGAGAACGGGAGAAAAGACACGTGACCCATTATATCTGGGATATACTTTTAAGGGTGCGGGTGCCCTTGATCCGAGAGGATATCCGATTATGTATGTTGGCGCCGGATATAACAGCAACGAAGGAACTGCAAAGGTATTTATAGTAAACTTGCTGGATTGTAGTGTTATGTATACTTTTGGAGACAATGATGAGTTTTCACTCAGAGGAAGTCTGAGCTTTTTTGACGGATCAGCACTTGTGGATGCAGAGACAGATACCCTGATCTATCCGGGAGAGAATGGAATCCTGTATTTGATCAGGCTGAATACAAAATATGATCTGAACAGTGGGACTTTATCCATTGATCCGGGTAGAACTGTAAAATGGCGCTACTATGGAACAAGAAGCAGTACAGAGTCTTTCTGGCTTGGAATGGAAGACAGTGCGGCAATCTATAAAGGCTATATATTTATGACCGATAATGGGGGAAATCTTATGTGTCTGGATCTGAACACTCTTCAGCTGGTATGGGTTCAGGATACATTGGATGATTCTAATTCAACGCCTGTTCTGGAAATCGAAAAAGGACATCTGTATCTGTATGTAAGTACTTCCTTCCGCCTTGGATGGAGAAGTTATGACACAGCCACTGTCCCTGTCTGGAAGATTGATGCAGAAACCGGTGAGATCGTGTGGCATACAGATTATGAATGTACTACTGATGACGGTGTTTCCGGTGGAGTTCAGTCTACGATTGCCTGTGGAAAGAACAGCCTTGCCGATTATATATATGTGACAGTGGCAAAGACCTCTGACAATGCATCCGGAGTTCTTGCCTGTCTGAGAAAATCTGATGGATCTAAAGCATGGGAGGATTCTTCTTCATATGCCTGGTCTTCTCCTGTCTGCGTTTATAACAAAGACGGATCAGGAAAGGTTCTTTATTGCAACAGTACAGGTGATATCCGCCTTCTTGACGGCAAAACAGGCAAGCAGGAGGATGTATTATCTGTCAGCGATGGTGTGATAGAGGCTTCCCCGGCTGTCTACGATAACTATGCAGTTGTGGGCACCAGAGACTGTAAAATATGGGGGATCAGGCTGCGGTAAATATGAATACAGTCTATATAGAATGATCTATTGTTCTATTGTGACGACAATGCGGAAATAAGAAATTTAGAAGCAAGATTGCTCAGGAATCAATTTGTTGGCACAATATGTTAGTATGGCGGTATTGCTGCTGTCTATAGCAATACCGTTTAACCAAATCAGGCAAGTCCCTTGCTTTAATTGCAAAAAGCAATAAGAAGTGGGTAGGGGACTTGCTTATAACAGGTTTTCTTGGAAACCTGTATATTTCTGAAACTTCTTTACATTCACATCTGTTAACTGATGACCTTAAATCTAAAGAACACTCAATCGGGTCAAGCATTTTCCTGAGCTGAGATGACCTTAAATCAGAGAACACTCAATCAAGTCAAGTATTTTCCTGAGTTGATATGACCTTAAATCAGAGAACGCTTAATCAAGTCAAGTATTTTCCTAAGTTGAGATGACCTTAAATCAGAGAATACTCAATCAGGTCAAGCATTTTCCTAAGTTGAGATGACCTTAAATCAGAGAATACTCAATCAAGTCAAGCATTTTCCCAAGTTGAGATGACCTTAAATCAGAGAATACTCAATCAAGTCAAGTATTTTCCTAAGTTGAGATGACTGCAAATCAGAGAACATTTAATCAAGTCAAGTATTTTCCCAAGTTGAGATGACCTTAAATCAGAGAACACTCAATCAAGTCAAGCACTGAGCCAGAGTGTGTTTGGAAAATCATTCCCACAATCTGCATGCCCCACTTTGCGGTATATTTTGCCCGAATTCGGTTGCCGTAGCTCGCCGTTACGACGCTTTCATCCGAACAAAATCTCCCATAAATTGTGACGTACATCTTGCGAAAAGCATTTTTCAAACACGTTCTAGGTCGACTTCAAATCATAAATCCCCCAATCACAAATTAATCAATTAAAACTAAGAAAAGAGGAGAAGATTATGCAAGGATTACGAAATATGCTATTACAGGAACAGAAACATTTGCAGGAAATTGCAGATAAAGCCAGGAGGGGTTTGAGTGTAGAACCAGAGGGACATCTTCGAATTTCTAATGATAAAAACAAGCCTCGATATTATCAATGTATAGATAATAATAATGAAATTTATATTCCGAGGTCAAATAAAGAGCTACCTAAACTGTTGGCACAGAGTACATATAATAGAACTGTGTTGAAAAAAGTAGAAACAAGGCTTAAACAAATGAAAAAAAATACTGCAGGATTATACAGATGATGAAATCGAAAGAATATATACATCAATGCACAAAGAAAGACAATTGTTGGTGACACCAATAGAACCGACATGGAATCAATTACTTATGAAATGGTATGAAGAAGAATATCAGGGAAAAGAATTTAAAGAAGGAATACCGGTAATTCTTACCGAAAAGGGGGAAAGGGTAAGATCTAAATCTGAAAAAATAATTGCAGATTATTTATATAGAAAGAATATTCTCTATAAATATGAGAAACCGCTTTATTTGAATGGATATGGCATAGTATATCCGGATTTTACATTACTTTCCAGAAAAACAGGAAAGGAAATTTATTGGGAACATGAAGGAATGATGGATGATCAGGAATATGCAAGAAAAGCAATACAAAAAATAGAATCTTATCAAATGAACGATATTTATCAGGCTGATCGGCTGATTCTTACTTTTGAAACCAAACAATGTGTTTTAAATTCAAAAATAATAGAAAATCTGACAGCCAGATATTTGTTTGAAATGATATAACTGAAGGTAATAATACAAATGCCGGAGGAATAGACAGAGGGCAGGAATGAGGGCTTAAAAGAGCTTCCCTATTCCTGCTTTTCTTTTTCGTGACTTTCCGATACTGGAGGTTCAATCCTTCTATGATATTTGTTGTGTACATATTGCGTCTGATATCATTAGAAAATTGAAAAAAGTGACTTCAAATCACAAAATTCCCAATTAAATCAAGCACACCCCCGAGTCAGAGCGTGTTTGAAAAATCATTCCCACAATCTGCACGCCCCACTTTGCGGTATATTTTGCCCGAATTCGGTTGCCGTAGCCCGCCGTTATGACGCTTTCATCCGGACAAAATCTCCCACAAATTGTGACGCGCATCTTGCGAAAAGCATTATTCAAACACGCTCTAATCTTCAGAGTTAGATTGACTTGAAATTGTAAAATTTTAAATTAAGTCAAGTATTTCTTGAAGAAAAGATGACTAAAAATTATAAAACCGTAAATCAGGTCAAGCATTGCCCGAGGAAAAGTTGACTTTAAATTATATAACCGCAAAATAAGTCAAGCATTGCCCGAGGAAAAGTTGACTGTAATTCATAAAACAACAAAACAAGTCAAGCATTCCCCGGGGAAAAGCTGACTGTAATTCATAAAACAACAAAACAAGTCAAGCATTCCCCGAGGGAAAAGCTGACTGTAATTCATAAAACAACAAATCAAGTCAAGCACTCCTCCGAGACACGTTGACTTCATTTATAAAAAACCAAATCAAGTCATCCCTTCTCCCCAACACCATCCCTCAAAAAGCTCAATTCCTACAGGATATGAGAGGTAATAGAAAATTGTGTGTCTGACTCATTAATTTGAGAAGAGGAGAAATATAACAATACTTTCAAGCAATATTTATTTGCTATATTTGCCTTCTTGCACCTTTTATTAACTTGCCATTTATCGCACTAAATGGTAAAATTTAAATATCTTACAGTTTTACGACACAATATTTTGAAAAAATCTGAAAACAAAGGAGAGGAAGCGATGGAAGAGAGAAATAACAGACTGCTGAATGCGAAGCTGAACAAGTATATTGTTCCGGGGATTATGATGTCTCTGGCGCTTCAGCTGGGAAATATCGTAGATACGATATTTGTAAGTAACCTGATCGGGGTGGAGGCAATGTCTGCAGTTACCCTGAGCCTGCCTGTGGAGACAATCGTTCAGCTGACAGGATACTGCCTTGGTATCGGCGGTTCCATAGCAGTGGGAAACATGCTTGGCAAACGAGACAAAGAAGGGGCATCGAAATTGTTTTCTGCCACATTTATAGTAACACTTGTGGTGGGAATCATTTTTTCAATCTGCGCCCTTCCTGCAGCAGAACCTGTTGCCAGACTTCTGGTATCAGGTGACGGTGTCCTGACCGGTTATACCAGAGATTACATACGTGTAAGTATGCTGGGGGCACCGGTGATCGGAATTGGACTGATGATGGTCAATTATCTTGGTGTGGAGAATCATCCGGAGCTGGCATCAGCCTACCTTATCGCAGCCAATGTGATCAATCTTGTGCTGGACTATATATTCCTCAGATATACTCCACTGGGAATTACAGGTGCATCCTTATCAACTGTTCTTGGTTTCCTGTTTGCAATGGGAATTTTTGTGCTTTATATCCGCTCTGATAAGCGAAACCTCCGCCTGATCCTGCTAAAGCCGGGTGAACTTGGAATCACAAAGGAAGCAATCATCACAGGCGTGCCAATGCTGATCTTTATGGCAGCTAATTTTGTAAAGGCGCTTGGACTGAATACCATTATCATGAACCAGCTGGGCGAGGAAGGTATGGCAGTATTTACTGTCTGTGACAATGTGCTGCTGATCGTCGAGATGCTTACAGGCGGAATCATCGGTGTGATCCCCAATGTGGCAGGAATCCTTTTTGGAGAGAAGGACTACGTGGGAATCCGGGTTCTCTGTAAAAAGATGTTGAAATACAGTTACATCCTGCTGGCTGTGATCTTTGTCCTTATTATGCTGTTTACCGAGGAAATCACTGTCATGTTCGGAAGCGGCGGTGGCGAGCTGGGCAGCCATATGGTCCAGGCGCTGCGCATCTTTGCTTTGTGTGTGGCACCTTATCTGTGGAATAAGTTTATTATCAGCTATTACGAGTCCATTGAGGAGACAGCCATTGCAAGCTTTGCCACATTTCTGGAGAATGCGGTGGTAGTTCTGCCTGCAACCCTGGTGGGAATCCTTGTATGGAAACAGATTGACGGGATCGGTATCGACGGAATTGCAGCAGGATTTGTTGCCACTGAGATCATAACTGCAGTTGCAGCCTGCATTTTCAGAAAAATCAGGCATAAGAATACAAGCTTTTATATTGTTCCTGACAAAAATCCGGGGATTAATCTGGATTTTTCCATTAAGAGTACCATGGAGGAAGCACAAACGGTTCATAAGAGGATCATAGAGTTCTGCCAGGAACAGGGAGTTTCTAAAAGCAAGGCAAATCTTGCCGCAGTGTGTGCGGAGGAAATGACTGTAAATATTATACGATTCGGGGGAAAAACCTCCAACTGGATCGACATTAACCTCTGTCTGGAGGATGATCTCTGCAGACTGAGGATCAGAGATAACGGTGTAAATTTCAACCCTCTGGAATATCAGTATGACAGTGAAGACTTTGATATACATGGGATTGAACTTGTCAAGAAGGTATCAAAATCCATGGATTATATTCGTGCGATTGATATGAATAATACCATAATATCTTTTTAGGAGGTACATGAAAATGAAAAATATTAATGAAAGGAACAATTTTGTTTTTGAGTTTCGGCCGGTAACAGAATTGTTCGAGGAGCAGGTGAAGCTTCATCCAGAGAAATGTGCAGTTGTCTCCGGCAAAGAGAGCTTCACCTATGCACAGCTCAATGAACGGGCCAACAGGATTGCCAATGCACTTGTGGAAAAAGGTGTCAGACGGGAGACCATCGTAGGTGTGGTTCTTGAGAGATGCTGTGATTTCTATGCAGTGCGACAGGGTATCCTGAAGGCAGGAGGCGCATTTGCAGTTGCCACACCGGATTATCCTGATGACAGGATCCGGTATATTTTTGAGGATTCAGGAGCTCCTTTTATTATCACAACAAAGGAGATCGCAGAGGAACGAAGGGAACTGTTTGCCAAGCTTCCCTGTACAGTACTTCTGATCGAGGAACTTCTGGAGAATGAGAATACAGAGAATCCTCAGGTAAAGATCGGGGAGCATGATCTCTGCTATTGTATCTATACTTCCGGTTCCACAGGCAAGCCCAAGGGTGTGCTGATCGAACATATCAACCTTGCCAATTTTGTAAATCCGGATCCGAAAAATGCGGAAACTTATGGTTATGTAAGCAGAGGAAGTGTATCTCTTTCCATGGCAGCCATGACCTTTGATGTGTCTGTTCTGGAGGAATTTCTGCCACTTACCAACGGGATGACTGCGGTGATCGCCTCTGATGAGGAGATTCTGAATCCTCTTATGCTGGGTGAGCTGATCGTCAGAAATAAAGTGGATATTATGACCACAACTCCTACTTACCTGTCCAATATGATCGATCTGCCCCAGCTTGAAAAATGCAGTTTCTCAGATTAAGGTGTTTGATGTAGGTGCAGAGGCTTTTCCTCCGGCTCTGTATGACAAGATTCGCAGAGTAAACCCGGATGCTTACATTATGAATGGTTATGGACCTACGGAAACTACCATCAGCTGTACCATGAAGGTAATTACGGACAGCAGAAACATTACCATTGGTACGCCTAACGGTAATGTGAAGGTATATATTGTAGATAAAGAGAATAAGATCCTTCCGGACGGAGAGACCGGAGAGCTTGTGATCGCAGGACTGGGCGTTGGCAGAGGTTATATGAATCTGCCGGATAAAACAGAGGCTGTATTCATTGATCTTAACGGAGAGAGAGCTTATAAGACCGGTGACCTTGCAAGAATCAGCCCTGAGGGTGAGATTGAATTTTTCGGAAGAATAGACAATCAGATCAAGCTTCGCGGCCTGAGGATTGAACTTGGTGAGATCGAGGAAGTGATCAATTCCTATGAGGGAATCATTACCAGCATTACTCTGCCTGTAGATAACAAATTCCTCTGCTGCTATTTTATGGCTGACCGCCAGATCAATACAGAGGAGCTTTCTGCCTATGCATCAGAGTCCCTGGCTCATTATATGGTTCCTGAGGTTTTTGTCCAACTGGAAAAGATGCCTGTGACACAGAATGGCAAAATTGATAAGAAAGCACTGCCAAAGCCGGCTGCACAGCCAAAGAATCTGAAAGAACCCCAGACTCCTATGCAGAAGAAGATTTTTGAAATCGTTGCAGACGTTGTGGAGAATGATTTTTTTGGAACTGACACAAGTTTTTACAGGGCGGGGCTGTCTTCTATCAGTGCCATGAAGCTTTGTATTCTGATTTCAGAGGAATTCGGAGTGACTGTGAAAACCAGTGATATCCACGAAAACAATACGGTGGAGAAACTGGAAAAATATGTGATGCTTGCACCGAAGATCAGAACCTATGAAAAGAGAGAAGTTTACCCTCTTACCGGCTCCCAGAAGGGTATTTTTGCAGAGTGCATGAAGAATCCTGAGAGTACGGTATACAATATTCCGTTCCTGTTTGAACTGGAAAGCTCTGTTGACGTTCAGAAGCTGTCAGATGCCATTTCTCAGATGATCGCTGCACATCCGTATCTGCTGACAAAGGTTTATTTAAGTGACAGCGGAGAGATGGTGCAGAAGCCTTGTGAGGAAGCCTTTGTACCAGAGGTGGTCCGGACCACAAATGAGCAGTTTGAAAAGATAAAAGATGAGCTGGTGCGTCCCTTTAAGCTGGAAAAGGGACGGCTGTTCCGGGTGGGGATTTATGTGACAGAAGACAGGAAATATCTTTTTACAGATTTCCACCACATCCTGGCAGATGGTAATTCCTATGATATTATTTTTGAGGATATCGATCGGGCCTATCTGGGTGAGAAATTGGAGAAAGAATCCTACACAGGCTTTGATGCTGCCCTTGATGAAGAACAGCAGATGAAAGAGGGAAAATATAAGAAGGCCGAGAAATATTATGACAGTATTTTCGAGGGAATTGAGACAGAATCCCTGCCTCTTCCTGACTGCTCAGGAAAGACTCCTGAGAGAGGATATCTGTCGATGCCTGTGGACACCGGAGAGTCTCTGGTACTTTCTGCCTGCGAGAAGCTGGGGGTTACTCCAAACATTCTGTTTACAGGTGTATTCGGCATTCTCATGAGCAGATATTCCAATTCCGAGGAGAGTCTTTTTGCAACTATTTATAATGGAAGAAATGATTCCAGACTGGAGAATACAGTCTGCATGCTTGTAAAGACTCTGCCGGTTTACTGTTCCTGTGATCCGAAAGTCACCATACAGGCCTATATGACAGAGCTCTCTGAGCAGATTCTGTCTTCCATGGCAAATGATATTTTTCCGTTCTCTGATATCTGTGCAAAGTACGGGATTAATTCTGACCTGGTATTTGCATATCAGGCAGAGCTTGGGGATGATTTCCCGATCGGTGATACTGTTGCCAGGGGCCATGACCTTTCTACGGATATGTCAAAGATGCCTCTGTTGATCCAGGTAAGAGAATACGATCATAAATATGTGCTTACTGCAGAATACCGCAGTGACATGTACAGTGAAGCCTTTGTACGTGGAATGCTGGAATCCTATGAGGCAGCTATGGATTCCCTGCTGAAAGCAAAATATATTTCGGAAGTTTCTGTTCTTTCCAGAAATGGAGCGGACAAAATTTCGGAATTTAATAATACTGCCTGCGAATATGACAGAAGTAAGACCATCGCTGATATGTTTGAGGAGCTGGTACAGACCATTCCTGACCATACGGCTGTGGTATTTAAGGATAAAAAATATACTTACAGAGAACTGGATGAGATCAGTGACAGACTTGGAAAATATATCGCATCCCAGGGAATTGGCAGTGAAGATGTTGTTTCCATTCTGATCCCCCGCTGTGAATATATGGCGATCGCACCGATGGGCGTGATAAAGGCAGGTGCAGCTTACCAGCCTCTGGATCCAACCTATCCCAGGGACCGCCTGATGTACATGATGGAGGATTCCTCTGCAAAGCTTCTCATTGCTGACAGAGAGCTTCTTTCTCTGGTAGACGGATATAAAGGACCGGTGCTGTTTACAGATCAGATCTGGCAGCTGGAGGATAGGGATGTTGTGCTTAAGAAGCCGCAGCTGCATGATCTGTTTATCCTTTTGTATACTTCCGGTTCCACAGGTGTGCCAAAGGGCTGTATGCTGGAATATGGAAATATTACTGCTTTCTGTCACTGGTTCAAGAGATATTATGGCATAGATTCGGAGTCCAGGATAGCTGCATATGCTTCCTTTGGTTTTGATGCCTGCATGATGGATATTTACGGTGCCATCACAAACGGTGCACAGCTTCACATTATTCCGGAGGAGATCCGTCTGGATTTCATTGGACTGCAGCGCTATTTTGAGGAAAATGGCATCACGCATTCCTTTATGACTACTCAGGTGGGAAGGCAGTTTGCGCTGGAGATGGATTGTAAGAGCCTGAGATATCTTTCTGTAGGAGGAGAGAAGCTGGTTCCATGTGAGCCGCCAAAAGATTATAAGTTTATCAATGCTTATGGACCTACAGAGGCGACTATTTTTACGACTGTATTTGAAGTGGACAAATATTATCCAAATGTCCCGATCGGAAAAGCACTTGACAATGTGAAGCTTTATATTACAGACAAGCTGGGGCATATGCTTCCTCCCGGTGCATGCGGAGAGCTGATGATCACCGGCTGGCAGGTTTCCAGAGGATATCTTAACAAGCCGGAAAAAACTGCCGAGGTCTATACAAAGAATCTTTATGATGATACACCGGGATACGAAGTGATGTATCATTCAGGTGATGTGGCAAGATTTCTTCCGGATGGAAATATCCAGATCATTGGCAGAAAGGATTCCCAGGTTAAGATCAGAGGTTTCAGGATTGAGCTTTCTGAGGTTGAGGAAGTGATCCGCAGATATGAGGGCATCAGGGATGCCACTGTAGTTGCCTTTGATGATCCAAATGGTGGAAAATATATTGCTGCCTATGTGGTATCGGACAGCACTGTTGATATCAATGCCCTGAATGATTTTATTAAAGAGACAAAGCCTGCCTATATGGTACCTGCAGTTACCATGCAGATTGACAAAATTCCTCTGAACCAGAACCAGAAGGTAAATAAAAAGGCTCTTCCTCTGCCTGAGAAAAAAGCAGCGGAGATCATTAAGCCTGAGAATGAGGTTCAGCAGATATTATTTGACTGTATCGCAGAGGTTCTGGGGTATACGGATTTTGGGATTACCACAGATATTTATGAGGCAGGTCTGACATCCATCACTGCCATTAAGCTGAATATCCTGATCTCCAAAGCCTTTGACATTGTGATCAAAACTTCAGATATTAAGAATCATCCTACTATCCGAATGATGGAGGAATTTGTAAAAACTGCGGGAAAAGAAAGCAAAAGGGAAGTACAGGAAAGTTATCCTCTCACCAACACACAGGAGGGAATTTTCATTGAATGTACTGCAAATATGGGTTCAACCATCTACAATATCCCTTATCTGCTGAAACTTGATAAAAAGGTAGATCTGGATAAACTTGCAACAGCCATTGACAGTACAGTGGAAGCCCATCCTTATCTGAAAACAAAGCTTTTCATGGACGATAATGGAAATGTGCTTCAGAAACGGAATGATGATCTTGTATACAAAACACAGATCATAAACGGAATGAATAAAGAGACACTGGTCCGTCCGTACATGCTGTTTAATGAGAAACTTTTCCGGTTTGAGATCTACAGAACCTGTGAAGGTAATTATCTGTTCCTTGACCTTCATCATATTGTTGCTGACGGTACCTCCCTTGCCATTATCATGAATGACATTAACAGGGCCTACAGCGGTGAGAAGCTGGAACCGGAGACCTATACCTCCTATGATCTTGCTCTGGACAACAGGGATGCCCTTGCCGGAGATATTTATAAAAACGCAGAAGGCTATTACAGATCTGTATTTGAGAACGCAGGAGGAAGCATCAGCTTCTATCCGGATAAGAGCGGAGCAGTTCCCACAGCTGAGCTTTACCGCAGGGAATCAGCAGAAATCTCCGTACAGGGTGTAAAGGAATTCTGCAAAAGCATGGAATTACAGAGAACGTATTCTTTATTTTCTGCCCTTTGGTATTACATTGGGCAAATATAACTTTAGAAGGATGCTGTATTTACCACCATTTACCACGGAAGAAATGATTCCAGACTTTCGGAAACAGTGGGCATGCTTGTAAAAACTCTTCCTGTTTACTGTAATTTTGCAGGAAGCACAGAGCAGTGTCTCACTGAGGTTCAGAAACAGCTGATCAATTCCATGAACAATGATGTTTATCCGTTCTCACAGATCAGTCATGAGTTTAATATTAAGGCAGATGCCATGGTTGTGTACCAGGGTGATAATTTTGAATTTGACAATGTGGGCGGAGAATATGCACAGGAAGAGCCTGTCCGCCTGAATATGGCAAAAACCCCGGTGTCCATCAGTATCTCCATTGAGAAGAATAAATTTGTCTTTGACATTGAATACCGAGGCGATATGTACCAAGAAGAAACCATAAAATATCTGGCAGATAATCTGGAGCTTATTGCTGAGGGAATCCTGAATGAATGTGACCCTGCAGATATCAGACTGATGTTTGAGGAAGAGACGGAAATGGAGAATATTCCTGAGCATGCAGGAAAGACCTTTGTGGATCTGTTCAGGGAGGCAGCAGCGAAGTACCCGGACAGACCGGCTGTAAGAGATGAATTTGGTGACTTTACTTACAGAGAACTGGATAAAATGTCTGACTACGTTGCACAGAGGCTTACGGAAAATGGATTTGGTCCGGAGCAGGCAACCGGTATCCTGTGTGGCAGGACAAAGGAATATGCCATCGCTTATGTAGGTGTTATGAAGGCCGGCGGAGCTTATGTTCCTCTGGATCCGGAATACCCCCAGAGCAGAATTGAGTACATGTTAACGGATTCGGGAGCAGAGAATCTTCTTGTGATCGATCAGTACAGAGATCTGGTAGATTTCTATAAGGGAAATGTGATCAGTCTGGATTCTGTGGCAGCAGAAGCAAAGGATTTTGAACTTACTGCCAAACTTACCGCTCCCAAACCTGAGAACCTTGCGTATATGATCTATACCTCAGGATCCACAGGAAAGCCGAAAGGTGTTATGCTGGAACACAGAAACCTGATGAACCTGATCGAATATATCACACAGGACAGAGGCCTTACACCGGATGACATTACTGCAGAGTTTGCAAGCTTCTGCTTTGATGCGTCAGTGATCGATCTCTTTGCTCCTCTTACTGCAGGTGCGATCTTATACATTTTACCTGAGGGTATCCGAAAGGATGCAATTGCCATAAGCAAATATATAAAAGAAGCAAAGATTACCACAGTAACCTTCCCTACACAGATGGGTGAGCTGGTTGCAGAACTTCTGGAGGATGCACCGGCACTTAGATTTGTTACACTGGGCGGAGAGAAATTCAAGCATTACAGAAAACGTACTTATCAGATGATCAATGGCTACGGTCCTACAGAAAACACCGTATCTTCCACGGAGTTCAGGGTGGATAAGCAGTATGATAATATTCCGATCGGAAAATCCCAGAGAAATGTCCGCAGTTACATTGTGGATGAGGCTCTGAACAGACTTCCGGTGGGAGCTTCCGGCGAGCTTTGCCATGCAGGACGTCAGATCGCAAGAGGATATCATAATCTTCCGGAAAAAACTGCCTCTGTATTTGTGGAGAATCCATTCTCCGTATGCGAGGAGGACAGAAGACTTTACAGAACCGGTGATATGGTCCGCATGAAGGGTGACGGAAATATTGAGTACATAGGCAGAATTGACTCCCAGGTGAAGATAAGGGGATACCGTGTTGAGCTTGGTGAGATCGAGGGAGCCCTTCTTAAACATGAATTGGTACAGAATGCAGCTGTTACAGTGATCGAAAAGAGCGGAAACAAATATATCACTGCTTATTATACAGGGGAAAGCATTCCGGATGAAGAATTAAAAATCTTCCTGGAGCCGCTGCTTCCGGATTACATGATGCCATCCTTCTTTGTTTACCTTGAAGCAATGCCGGTGACACCAGGAGGTAAAATCGACAAAAAAGCACTGCCAATGCCGGAGGTAACCACGAATACTGCCAGCTATGTAGAGCCGGTTACTGCAGCTCAGAGAGCACTCTGTGAGATTTTTGAGAAAGCACTGGGAATTGAAAGAGTAGGGATTGAGGACAACTTCTTTGAGCTGGGCGGATCTTCCCTTACTGCATCCAAGGTTGCTGTTATGTGTCTGTCAAAGAATATTTCACTGGTATATGCGGATATTTTCAAATATCCTACTGTACGGGAACTTGCAGCTCTGGTTGATGATGACGGAGTTACAGAGGCTGCACAGAGCAAGAATGAATTTTCGGATTATAACTATAACAGGATCCAGAATGTGATCAGCGCAAATACAGAAGAAAATGCAGACCGGATCACAAAGGAAAAGCTGGGAGATATTATGGTCACAGGTGCCACAGGTTTCCTGGGGATCCATGTCCTTAAAGCATTCCTTGACAATTATGACGGTAAGGTTTACTGTCTGGTGCGCAAGGGCAAATATGAATCACCGGAAAAACGAATGATGAATATGCTGATGTACTATTTCGACAATCCATGCAAGGAACTGTTTGAAAATCGTATTATCTGTGTAGATGGGGATATTACTTCCAAAGAACAGGTGGCAGGATTCTCAGCATACAAATTTAGTACCATCGTTAACTGTGCTGCCTGCGTAAAGCATTTCGCTGCAGATGATGTACTGGAAAGAATTAATGTGCAGGGTGTGGAAAATCTGATCGATTTCTGTAAGAATAACGGCCGCAGACTGATCCAGATTTCTACGGTTTCCGTTGCGGGAGAAGGTTCTGACGGTGTTCCGCCAATGTCCAGAGTTTTCTGTGAGAATGATCTGTACATCGGACAGAATATTACCAACGAATATATCCGCACCAAATTCCTGGCAGAGAGGGCGGTTCTGGAAGCAGTTTCCGAGGGACTGGACGGCAAGGTAGTCCGGGTAGGTAATCTGATGAGCCGAAACTCTGACGGCGAGTTCCAGATTAATTTCATTACCAATGGATTCCTTCGCAGCCTGAGAGGTTATGCGGCTGTAGGTAAATTCCCTATGGGCGGTATGCATGAGGTGGCAGAATTCTCACCGATTGATTCTACTGCGCTGGCAGTTCTGAGACTGGCTCAGACCGACCGGAGATTTACTGTATTCCATGCATGCAACAGCCATCATATTTATATGGCAGACCTGATCTACGCAATGCGCAGTTATGGATTCAGGATTGATATTGTAAGAGATGAGGATTTTGAGGTAGCAGTGAAGGAATTTGCAAAGACCGGTCAGGATTCTGATGCGGTTTCCGGACTGATCGCCTATACCTCACATAATGAAAATGAAATCTATACCATTGATTACAGCAATCGTTTTACAGCACAGGTTCTGTACAGGCTGGATTATAAATGGCCGGTTACAGATGACAGATATCTGGAAAATGCAATTGCAGCACTTGACAGACTTACATTTTTTGATTGATTCAGGAGGGAAAATTACAATGGAAATTATCACAAAAACAGAAGGTAACAAAGCAACTATGGAAATCAGCGGATGGCTTGATACACAGACAGCTCCCCAGTTAGGGGAGGCTCTGTCCGGACTTGAAGACAGCATCACAAGCCTGGTGTTTGATTTTACAAATCTGGAGTATATTTCATCTGCGGGCTTACGTCAGGTGATCGTAGCCTACAAAAAAAGTGGCGCCAAAGGATGGATTTAAGATCATCAATGTTTCTGATGAGGTTTACGATGTATTCAGCCTTACAGGGTTTGACAGCAAGATCGATATTCAGAAGAAGTAACTGTTGATCAGATGCAGAAATTATACAGGATCAATATTAATCATTTTGAGGATCCGCTTAAGAATGAAAGGCTTCTGGATCTGGTTGGGATCAGAAGAAGAGAAAAGGTCATCAGGTATCGTATGCCTGATGACCGCAAAAGAAGTCTGGGTGCAGGAATCATCATCAGAAAAATCCTCGATGAAAACGGGCTTACGGAAAGCTGCCTGAGATATTCTGACAATGAAAAGCCGGTTGTGGATGGCCTTTTTTTTTAATGTATCTCATGCGGGGGACTATGTTGTGGGTGTGCTGTCAGACTGCGAAGTCGGGTGCGATATTGAGAAAAATGCCAATGCGCCTCTTGAGGTGGCAGAACATTATTTCTACCATTCAGAGCTTGCTTACATCAAGGCTGCGAAGAACAAAGATAAGGCGTTTTTTTACACTCTGGACATTAAAAGAAAGTTATATGAAAATGACAGGCAGAGGAATGAGCCTCCCTTTGGATTCTTTTGAAGTGGTTCCCACAGCAGATGGGTTTGTCCTCGGAAAATCCTCAGAAAGGCCATGCTTTTTTGAGACAATGGAATTTGACGGTTATATTTTCTCGGTCAGCAGTGAGAGGGCTTTTTCTCTTCACAATCCATTGGAAATTGTTTTCGACGATATTTATGTATAATCACAGATGATTTTTCAGACACGCTCTAGAGTTCCAATCAGACAGGAAAGCGTATATGTCAGATATTGCTTCTGCTGTACGGGAGAACTGAGGAAGGCATCGGAGCAGGTAAACCAGGTGTAACAGGTATTTCTGGTTGCTGCTTTCCGGTGCTTTCTGTCAATTCCGGATCCGAGAGATTTCGGGATGACCGTATCTTCCTCCGGGAGATAATAGTAATCCTTATAATCTGCATAGTATTGTTTCAGTTTCCCGTCAGTTGTTTTGATAATTAAATTGATTTCTTCGTCTTTTCCTGTCAGATAGAAATCGGTGTTTCCATTGGAAAATTCCTGTGGCAGTGTGCAGGGGAGCTTCAGTTTCAGAATCAGGTTGTCTCCGTCAAATTCGCTGTATGTAACTTCATAATCTCCATCATAGATGCAAAGATATCCTAGCATATCAAAGATTCTTCCCAGTCCCAGCACATCCTCCAGGTTGTGTCCCAGGATTTCATCAGCTGTAAAGGCATCTCTTTTTTTCAGAAAATCTTTGTAAAGTTTAATGCATTCCTTACCATTATCATAAATCCTGTCTTTGATCCCCAGAAATTCTTCCATGCAGGGCTGCTTCATGGCAGACAGTTTTAAAAGTGATTTTAACGGTTTTAATGTCAGGTAGAGATCCAGCGACTGTTTTCCTGTAAACGGAGAGGAAATTCCATATTTTTCATATCGTGCTTCCAGATATGGCTGGTCGAAGCGGTCTCCGTTGTAGGAAATCAGCAAATCACATTGCTGAAGAAATTGTGAAAAAATTCTCAGAATTGTCTCTTCTTCACTTGCATTTTCCGCCATCCATTGATAAAAATTCCAAGTTTTATCTTCAATTCCAACAGCTCCAATCAGGTATAAATACGTGGAATTTCTTGATAATCCGGTGGTTTCAATGTCGTAAAAAACAGGTGTAAAATTGTATTTTTTGGAAGAATTTTCCAGTGAAAAATTTAACAGTCTCAAAGTCTGGAAACCCTTGTAAAATGGGCATTTTTTTAACAATCATGTTAATAATTTTTCCTTTCTGAAATTGTTTTTAATTATACACAAGAAAATGAAATTTGGGTAGTGCTTTTTTTGAAAAAATGGTTTATATTATAAACAGGTTGATAAAAATGTACAAAAAAGTATATGGATTTTATCAAAAATAGAGCACTTTGGTGGTGCTTAATATAAAAGGAGGGAACGAAATGGGAATTTTAACCTTTAAGGGTGGTGTTCATCCTTATGACGGAAAAGAATTATCCAAGAACAGTCCGGTAGTGAAATATCTGCCAAAGGGAGATATGGTATATCCTCTTTCCCAGCATATCGGTGCTCCGGCTGCAGCGATAGTTCAGAAGGGAGACCATGTGCTCGCAGGACAGAAGATCGCAGATGCTGCGGGGTTTGTCTCATCACCGATCCATTCGTCTGTTTCCGGTACGGTAAAAGGAATCGAACCGCGCCTGACAGCAACAGGTTCTATGGTCAATTCCATTATCATTGAGAATGACCAGCAGTATGAAAGTGTGGAATTTACTCCTGCACGTCTGGAAGATCTTTCGAAAGAGGAGATTTTGGCGAGAATTAAAGAAGGCGGAGTAGTGGGAATGGGCGGCGCCGGATTCCCCACACAGGTAAAGCTTGCGCCAAAGGAACCGGAGAAGATCGATCATATCCTTGTAAACGGTGCCGAGTGTGAACCCTATCTTACCAGTGACTACAGAAGAATGCTGGATGACTCTGAGAAGCTGATCGAGGGCTTAAGAGTTATGCTGAAGCTCTTTGACAATGCGAAGGGATATATCTGTATTGAGGATAACAAGCCTGACTGTATTGCGAAACTGAAAGAAATGGTAAAAGATATTCCACGTATTGAAGTAGCAGAGCTGATGACCAAGTACCCACAGGGTGGTGAGCGTTTCCTGATCAAAGCTGTCACAGACAGAGAGATCAACTCTGCCATGCTTCCGGCAGATGCAGGATGCGTAGTTGACAACGTAGATACCGTAATTGCTGTTTATGAAGCCGTTATCCTTGGAAAACCTGTTATGGACCGTATCGTGACAGTAACAGGACAGGGGATTAAGAATCCGCAGAACTTTGATGTCCTTTCCGGAACAGATATGGCAGAGCTGATTGAAGCTGCCGGCGGACTGACAGACAATGTATCCAAAGTAATTTCAGGTGGTCCTATGATGGGATTTGCCATGTATGACACTCATGTACCATGTATTAAGACAAGCTCCGCATGTCTCTGCCTGGAGAAGGATGATGTGGCAGATGCCGAACAGACTGCATGCATTAACTGCGGCAGATGTGTAGGAGTCTGTCCCGGCCATGTCATTCCTGCAAGACTTGCAACCTTTGCAGAGCATGGTGACATGAAGAGCTTCCAGAAATTTGATGGTATGGAGTGTTGCGAATGTGGCTGCTGCAGTTATATCTGCCCTGCCAAGCGTCCGCTGACCCAGATGATCAAATCTATGCGTAAGATGGTTCTGGCAAGCCGTAAGAAAAAGTAAAAGGGGGACATCGTAATGGATCAGATGTTACATGTATCATCCAATCCCCATGTCCGGGATAAGATGACAACAAGCAAAATCATGCAGCTTGTGGCACTGGCGCTTCTGCCGACCACACTGTTTGGAATTTATAATTTTGGCCTTCGTGCCTTACTGGTAGTAGTGATCACCGTCGCTTCCAGTGTATTCTTTGAGTGGATTTATGACAAGCTGATGCATAAGAAGAACACAATTACAGACTTCAGTGCAGTTGTTACAGGTTTATTACTTGCATTAAATATGCCTGCATCAATTCCGCTCTGGATGCCTGTACTTGGCAGTGCATTTGCAATCATCGTTGTAAAACAGCTCTTCGGTGGTCTGGGACAGAACTTCATGAACCCGGCACTTGCAGGAAGATGTTTCCTGATGATCTCTTTCGCAGGAAAGATGACAGACTTCGCAGTAAGCGACAGCTTCAGAGGTGTGGTAGATACTGTATCCGGTGCAACTCCTCTGGCAGCTCTGAAACAGAATGGATTTACAGACAGTTCTGTATCTGTATTACATATGTTTATCGGTGATATCCAGGGAACTATCGGTGAGACTTCTGCCCTTGCGATCCTGATCGGAGCAGCAATCCTTCTGGTTTTCAAGGTGATCGATCTGAAGATTCCGCTTACCTATATTGGAAGTTTCGCAGTATTTGTAATCCTTTACATGCTTGGAACAGGCAAGGGATTTGACGTGAACTATCTGTTCAGCCACATCTTCGGCGGTGGTCTTATGCTTGGTGCATGGTTTATGGCTACAGACTATGTCACAACACCGATCACACCAAGAGGACAGTATGTATACGGTGTCTGTCTTGGTGTACTGACTGCGGTCTTCCGTCTCTTTGGCGGTTCCGCAGAGGGCGTATCCTATGCGATCATTTTCTGCAACCTGTTAGTTCCGATGATTGAACGTGTGACTCGTCACCCGGCATTTGGGAAAGGGGGCAAAAAGGCATGAGTAACAGAATTATCAAAGATACCATAGCCATTACAGTGATCACACTGGTGGCAGGACTTGCCCTTGGTGTAGTCCAGGATATTACGGCAGATCCTATTGCAAAGCAGGAAGCTCAGGCGAAACAGGATGCTTATAAGGCAGTATTTGCAGATGCGGACAGCTTTGAGACAGTGGATGTGGATGCGGATGCCATGCAGTCTTATCTGGATGAGAACGGATATGCGGCACAGTCCATAGATGAGACTATGCTTGCCAAGGATGCTTCAGGCAATGAACTGGGATATGCATTTACAGTAACCACTTCCGAGGGTTACGGCGGAGATATCCAGTTTGCAATGGGTATCCAGGATGACGGTACCTTAAATGGAATTTCCATTCTTTCCATCGGTGAGACCGCAGGTCTTGGTATGAGAGCAAACACAGATGCATTTAAGGATCAGTTCAAAGATAAGAACGTAGATAAATTTGAATATACAAAGACCGGTGCCACAGCGGATGATCAGATCGATGCGTTAAGTGGTGCCACTATTACAACGAATGCCATGACAAACGGTGTTAATGCCGGATTATGTGCATTCCAGTATGAGAAAGGGGGAAATCAGTGATGAAACCAAACACACCTGCTGAACGTTTATATAACGGAATCATCAAAGAAAATCCTACCTTTGTACTGATGCTTGGTATGTGTCCTACACTGGCTATCACCACATCTGCAACCAATGGTATCGGAATGGGACTTACTACAACAGTGATCCTTGCAGCATCCAACTTAATGATCTCTCTTCTGAGAAACTTTATTCCGGACAGAGTGCGTATGCCTGCATTTATCGTAGTTGTTGCTTCCTTTGTAACAGTTGTACAGCTTCTTTTACAGGGATTTATCCCAAGTCTGTATGACTCCCTTGGAATCTATATTCCTCTGATTGTAGTTAACTGTATCATCCTTGGACGTGCAGAAGCATATGCATCCAAGAATAAACCGATTGCCTCTCTGTTTGATGGTATTGGTATGGGCCTTGGATTTACCTTAAGTATCACCTGTATCGGTGCAGTACGTGAGCTGATCGGCGCAGGTTCTCTGTTCGGACATCAGATTCTTCCTCTGGCAGATGCTGCAGCAGGTAAGGCTGGTTATGAACCGATTACAATCTTTATCCTGGCACCCGGAGCATTCTTTGTTCTGGCAGCGCTTTCTGCATTACAGAACAAATTCAAAATCGGTGCAGCCAAACGTGGCATTGATCCAAGTAATCCTGATTGCGGCGGAAGCTGTGCAGCCTGTGGCAATACCATGTGTAAGGGAAAAAGGGGGTAATGGATTATGAAAGAACTTTTGATCATACTTGTAAGCTCAGCGATTGTAAATAACGTAGTCCTCAGCCAGTTCCTTGGCCTCTGTCCTTTCCTTGGTGTTTCCAAGAGTGTTGAGACAGCAGCCGGCATGGGCGGTGCGATCATTTTCGTTATTACACTGTCATCTTTTGTGACAGGTATTATTTACAATGCTATCCTGGTTCCTACGAACCTGACTTATCTGCAGACTATCGTATTCATCCTGCTGATCGCGGCGCTGGTACAGTTTGTAGAGATGTTCCTTAAGAAGACAATGCCTTCTCTGTATCAGGCACTTGGTGTGTATCTTCCACTGATCACAACAAACTGTGCGGTTCTTGGTGTTGCCCTTACAAACGTGCAGAAAGAGTATAATGTTCTTCAGGGAACAGTGAACGGATTTGCAACAGCAGTGGGCTTTACTATTTCCATCGTGCTGATGGCTGGTATCCGTGAGAAAATCGCATACAATGACATTCCAAAATCCTTCCAGGGATTCCCTACAGTTCTGCTGACAGCCGGACTGATGGCAATTGCCTTCTTCGGATTTTCAGGACTGATTTAAGGAGGGGACTGGTATGAATATAGGAGCAATTATCGCGGCAACTGTACTGGTTGCGGCAGTAGGTCTTTTTATCGGTGTTTTCCTTGGCGTTGCCGGTAAGAAGTTTGCTGTGGAAGTGGATGAGAAGGAAGTTGCTGTTCGTGAGGCACTTCCCGGTAATAACTGCGGTGGCTGTGGTTATCCCGGCTGTGATGGCCTGGCAGCAGCAATCGCCAAAGGTGAGGCACCTGTAAACGGATGTCCTGTAGGCGGTGAGCCTGTCGGAAAGGTGATCGCAGCGATCATGGGACAGGAGGTTGTGGAGACTGCCCGTCAGGTGGCGTATGTGAAGTGTGCGGGTACCTGTGAGAAGACGAAGGATAATTATGAGTATACAGGTGTGGAAGACTGTGAGATGATGGCTTTCATTCCCGGTGGTGGTGCGAAGTCCTGTACTTATGGATGCCTTGGTTTTGGAAGCTGCGTGAAGGCCTGTCCGTTTGGGGCGATTGATGTTGTGAACGGTGTGGCGGTTGTTGATAAGGAGGCTTGTAAGGCCTGCGGTAAGTGTGTTGCCAAGTGTCCGAAGCATCTGATCGAGCTTGTGCCCTATGAGCAGACTACGTTTGTGCAGTGTAGTTCTCATGCCAAAGGTAAGGCTGTTACTTCTGCGTGTGAGGTTGGCTGTATCGGATGTAAGAAGTGTGAGAAGACCTGTCCGAATGGGGCAATTACGGTTGATAATTTCTGTGCGCATATTGATTATAGTAAGTGTACGAATTGCGGAGCTTGTAAAGAGGTTTGTCCGAGACATATTATTCAGTGATGTGAGGAAGAACTGCTGTGCGGTGGCATGGCGGTTCTTTTTTCGATTAAGGGACGCGCGGGACATTATTTCTGTTTGGACTCAGTTTCGGAAGCTAGGAACTCTAAGTTTCGGAAAATCTGCTAAAAGCATTCGCAAAATACTCAAACTCGCCTGCGGCTCAGACAGTGAGTATTTTGCTCATAACGCAGATTTCCCGGAACTAAGAGTTACTACGCTTCCTGCAAAATTCGCCCAAACAGAAATAATGTCCCGCGCTGGTTGTTGGAAAAATACTTGAATAAAACTAAGTAAATTTATTTCAGAAGTTCGAATATATGTTTGCACTATGGAGGGGGATGTGTTATGATGGTTCAGAAGTGATGAAGATGGAAACGGAGGAAGCATTATGATTGCATTTGTTCGTGGAACGGCGGTGGATATGACCGAGAATTCTGTCATTGTTGAGGCAGGGGGAATCGGGTATGAGATATATATGACGGGTACGGATCTTTCGCAGATTCATATGGGAGAGGAAGTGAAGATTCATACTTATTTTAATGTGAGAGAGGATGCCATGCAGTTGTATGGTTTCAGGTCTAAGGATGATCTGCAGATGTTTAAGCTGCTTCTGGGCGTGAATGGTGTGGGGCCGAAGGCTGCGCTGGGAGTTCTGGCGGGGATTACGGCGGATGAATTGAGGTTTGCAATTCTTTCGGATGATGTGAAGACGTTGTCGAAGGCTCCGGGTATCGGGAAGAAGACGGCTCAGAAGCTGATTCTTGAGCTGAAGGATAAGATGAAGCTGGAGGATGCGTTTGAATTGAAGCTGGCTCATGAGCAGGAGAGGGCAGCAGTGGGAGCCGGTGAGGTTTCGGATGGCAGGCAGGAAGCTGTTGAGGCTCTGGTTGCGCTGGGATACAGCAGTGCGGATGCGCTTCGGGCGGTGCGTAAGGTTACGGATGTGCCGCCGGATGATGTGGAAGGGCTTTTGAAGGCTGCACTGAAGAATTTTTAACTGAAGCAGGATTTCACGCTCTGGTAGATTGGATTGCCTGTATTGTTATAGAATTGTTATAGGTTAGGATGGGTAACAGATGGAGAAACGTATTATAACTACGGATGTGACGGAGGAGGATTTTTCTCTGGAGGGGAATCTCCGGCCGCAGACGTTGGATGATTATATTGGTCAGGAGAAGACCAAGAGTACTTTGAAGGTTTATATAGAGGCTGCGAAGCAGAGGCATGATGCATTGGATCATGTTTTGTTTTATGGTCCTCCGGGGCTTGGTAAGACTACTCTTTCGGGGATTATTGCCAATGAGATGGGGGTTCATATGAAGGTGACTTCTGGGCCGGCTATTGAGAAGCCGGGGGAGATGGCTGCGATCCTTAATAATCTGCAGGAGGGAGATATTCTGTTTGTGGATGAGATCCACCGCCTGAACAGGCAGGTGGAGGAGGTCCTTTATCCTGCTATGGAGGATTATGCTATTGATATTATGATCGGGAAGGGAGCTTCTGCCAGGTCTATACGTCTGGATCTGCCGAAGTTTACACTGGTGGGGGCGACTACCAGGGCAGGACTTCTGTCTGCACCTCTTCGTGACCGTTTTGGTGTGATGCATCATCTGGAGTTTTATACTCATGAGGAGCTTAAGACGATCATTATCCGTTCTGCTCAGGTTCTTGGAGTGGAGATTGATGAGAAGGGTGCGGCTGAGATTGCCAAGAGATCCAGGGGAACTCCGAGGCTTGCCAACCGTCTGCTGAAGAGGGTTCGTGATTTTGCGCAGGTGAAGTATGATGGACGGATTACTTATGATGTGGCGTGTTTTGCGCTGAATCTTCTGGAAGTGGATCAGTATGGTCTGGATAAGATTGACAGAAGGATTCTTCAGACTATGATCGTGAATTTTCAGGGTGGTCCTGTGGGACTGGAGACTCTGGCTGCGGCGATAGGGGAGGATTCCGGTACGCTGGAGGATGTGTATGAGCCTTATCTGCTGCAGAATGGATTCCTGAACCGTACGCCGAGAGGACGTATGGCATCGGCGCTTGCGTATGAGCATCTGGGCTATCAGATGCCGGAGAAAAACTGAGGTTAAGGGTGTAAAAATATAAAAAAGTAAAAGTTTTTTAAAAATTCCTATACATTTCGACTGCTTTCGAGTATAATGAAGTAAATGTCCGGGGTTCCGGGCAGATTGAAGGAAGATACAGGAGGCTCGTACGGATGGCGGTCAAAAATACAGCAAAGGTAATCATAGGTGGTAAGATTATTACGCTGGGAGGCTATGAATCGGAAGAATATTTTCAGAAAGTAGCATCCTATATAAATAAAAAGATGGATGAGTTAAGTGCTATGCCGGGTTACAGCAGACAGCCCATGGAAACCAAGCATACACTTATCAGCCTGAATATTACAGATGACTATTTTAAGGCAAAGAAACAGGCAGAGGTGTTTGAACAGGATTTACAGCAGAAGGATCAGGAGATGTATGATCTGAAGCATGAGCTGATCTCGCTTCGTATGCAGATAGAGGAAGCGCAGAAGCATGAACAGGAAGCCCTGGAACAGAAGAGCCTTCTGGAGGGAAAGAATAAGGAACTGGAAAAGCAGATTGATGAGCTGCTGAAATAACAGAGGGGGGATTACTTCGGTGATTTCCCCTTTATGATTTATTTCATATGTGTTCGATTTGAATAATATAGCAATTTGACGACGACTGCTATAGAAAACGTGAGGTATAGAATTGAGAAGAGAAGAGATTGAACTTCTGGCACCTGCCGGTTCCTATGAGGGATTTGAGGCAGCGATCGGTGCAGGTGCAGATGCGGTTTATGTAGGGGGAGCAGCCTTTGGCGCGCGGGCCTATGCGAAGAATTTCGGAGAGGAAGAGCTTTTGCGTGCCATTGATACTGCTCATATCCATGGCAGGAAACTTTATCTGACAGTGAATACGCTGTTGAAGAACAGGGAACTGTCTGAACAGTTGTATGATTATCTGCTTCCATATTATAAGGAAGGTCTGGATGCGGTAATCGTTCAAGATATGGGTGTGTTTAAGATGATCAGGGAGATGTTTCCGGGTATGCACCTTCATGCCAGCACACAGATGACTGTGACAGGTCCGGAGGGGATGAAGTTTCTGGAAGAGCAGGGTGCCTCCAGAGTGGTAACTGCCAGAGAGCTTTCCCTTGAAGAAATCCGGAGGATGCATGAGATAAGTCCTATCGAGATTGAATCTTTTGTCCATGGAGCTTTGTGCTACAGTTATTCGGGACAGTGCCTGATGAGCAGTATCCTGGGTGGAAGAAGCGGTAACAGAGGAAGGTGTGCACAGCCTTGCCGTCTGCCTTACCAGACGGCGCTTTGTTGCGGGGAAAATGGCAGACGGTCAGAGAAAAGGAAAGCGCAAGAACTATGTCCTCTGAGTCTGAAAGATATTTCTACGATAGAGATTCTTCCGCAGATTCTGGAGGTTGGTGTTACTTCTCTTAAGATAGAGGGCAGGATGAAGCAGCCGGGATATACAGCAGGGGTAACTTCTGTATATCGGAAGTACCTGGATCTTCTTTTTGAGAAGGGAGCTGAGAATTACAGGGTAGCAGAGGAGGATAAGAGATATCTGCTGGATCTGTTTAACAGGGGAGGTTCCTGTACCGGTTATTATCAGATGCAGAATGGTCCGTCCATGATGGCATTCAGCAATGAGAAGAAAACAGGAGATGTCAGTCCTGTATTAAGAAAAAATGAAAGAAAAAAAGTTCAGGGGAACATTTCATTCTTTTTTCCCAGGGAAGTCCTGCTATACTGGATTGTGTCATCAGGGGAAATCCATGGATCTGCGTCTGTGGGTGAGGTACAGTATGCGCAGAACCAGCCGCTGACAGAGGAACGTATCCGTTCACAGATGGAGAAGCTTGGAAATACAGAATATGAGTGGGAAAATCTGGACATCCAGATGGATGAGAATAATTTTTATCCCGATGAAGATGCTGAATGAGGCGAGAAGAGAGGCACTGGAATCTCTGGAAAATGAATTGCTCAAACTATATAAGAGAGAAGAAAATAATGGGAAGAAACGCTTATCAGAGGATGCCGGAAGAAAAGCAGATTCGCCAAAGCAGAAAAATCTTCCGATTTATATTTCCTGTGAAGAAAAATCCACTGCACTGGCGTTATATAAAAGAGAGGGGATACATGGAATGTATCTGAACGCTGATGCCATGGAGGTCTGCCTGGATGACTGTGTAAGCAGAGGAATGGAGATGTATCTGTCTCTTCCGCATATTATGAGAGGTGAGATGCCCCGGGAGCTTCTCATCAGGATCAGAGAGTGGATGGACAGAGGAATGACAGGATTTCTGGTAAGAAATCTGGAGACTTTTGCAGTTCTGCGAAAGGCAGGTCTGGCTGAGAAATGTGTTCTGGATCACAGTATGTATACGTGGAATGATGAAGCTGCTGATTTCTGGAAAGATCAGAAAGTCCTCAGAAATACGGTACCGCTTGAGCTGAACGAAGGGGAAATCCGCCACAGAGATAACCGGGACAGCGAGATGCTGATCTACGGATATCTGCCTCTTATGATATCGGCCCAGTGTGTGCATAAAAATCTTTACGGATGTAATCATAAGGAAGAAGGGGTAACTTTAAAAGACCGTTACGATAAAGAATTTACGGCGAAATGTATATGTAACCCATGGAAAACTGAGAATACAGATTTCTGTATACCCTGCTATAATATCATTTACAACAGTATCCCTTACGGCCTGTTGAAAGAGAAATCACAAATAGACAGACTTGGTGTCTCTTCCCTGAGACTTGCATTTACCATTGAGAAGCCTCAGGATGCGGTGAAGATATATGAAGAGTTCAGAGCTGTTTATCGTGATGGGAAGAATCCTCCGAAACGGGAATATACAAAGGGACATTTTAAAAGAGGAGCCGAGTAAGGCATATGATTAATGTAATTGTAGAATTATCCAAGTATGTGATCCTTACCCTGATGGTGATTTATACCTTTCACTGTTTCTATCTGGTGAAACAGCAGAGTGAGGAGGAGAGAAACGAATCGCTGCGCCAGCAGCTGATGCTTATCTTTTTTATGGATTTCACTGCGTTTCTGGTCATCTACCTGAAGACAGGTAAGTTTCAGGTCGTGTTGTTTTATGTCGAAATGATGGCATTTTTTGCGGGAATCCAGATTTTGTACAGGATTTTTTATAAGAAAGCATCGATTTTACTGCTCAACAATATGTGCATGCTTCTCAGCGTAGGATTTATTATGCTGTGCAGGCTGGATGTTTCCACAGCTACCAGACAGCTGGTGATTGTGGCAGGCGTAAATGTGGTGGCATTGATCGTACCTGTCCTGATCAGGAAGATGAAATTTCTCAAGGACCTGACATGGGTTTATGCGGGAATCGGAATCGTTTTGCTGGCGGCGGTATTTGTGCTTGCAAAGACAAGCTATGGAGCAAAACTTTCCCTGATGGGAATCCAGCCTTCAGAGGCGATAAAGATTACATTTGTGTTCTTTATGGCGGCATTGCTGAGAAAAGGTGCTGATTTTTCAAAAGTGGTCCAGACTACGGTAGTGGCGGGACTGCATGTGGGGATTCTTGTACTTTCCAGAGACCTTGGAAGTGCAGTGATCTTCTTTGCGGCATATCTTGTGATGATTTATGTGGCATCCAGAAATGTGGGATATCTGGCACTTGGTCTTGCAGGCGGATCTGCAGGGGCAGTTGTCGCATATCATCTGTTTGGCCATGTGCGTCAGAGAGTGACAGCCTGGAAGGATCCCATGGCGGTATATCAGAATGAAGGATACCAGATCGTCCAGTCACTGTTTGCCATTGGAACCGGCGGATGGTTTGGAATGGGATTGTGTCAGGGTTCGCCTGAGAAGATCCCTGTTGTCAAGAATGACTTTATATTCAGTGCAATCTGTGAGGAACTGGGTGGGATTTTTGCAATCTGCCTGATTTTGGTATGTATGAGTTTCTTTTTGATGATCGTAAATATTGCGCTTAAGATTAAGAAACCATTCTACAAACTGATCGCACTTGGACTTGGTACGGAATATGCATTTCAGGTATTTCTGACAATTGGCGGAGCAACGAAATTTATCCCTATGACAGGTGTAACTCTTCCTCTGGTCAGCTATGGAGGAAGTTCTGTCGCGTGTACAGTACTGATGCTGGCGATCATTCAGGGATTGTATATTTTGAGAGAAGATGAGGACGAAGAAATTGAGAGATATCGAAGAAAAGGAACGGCGCAGAGAGTTGAAGAAGCGCCAGAAGCGCAAAGCCCGGGAGATTTCTGAAAAGAGAAGACCCCGTAACAGAGAGTATACACTGGTATCCTGCATTTTTTGTGCTGATCTTTGTCAGTATGATCGGATATCTAATCTACTTTAATTATGCAAAGAGCGATGATTTTATCAATAGTCCCTATAATACAAGGCAGGATACTTTTTCAGACAGGGTTGTAAGAGGTAAGATCATATCTGCAGATGGGCAGGTGCTTGCCCAGACCAATGTTTACGAAGACGGAACAGAGGAACGTACTTATCCCTATGCAAATATGTTCGCTCATGTAGTCGGATATGACACTAATGGAAAAAGCGGACTGGAATCAGAGGCGAACTTCCAGCTTCTGACTTCTCATGAATTTTTCCTGAACCAGATGAAAAATGAGTTTAAGAATCAGAAAAATACGGGTGATTCTGTGATCACGACGTTAAACGCAGATCTTCAGTCAACTGCCTATAATGCACTTGGTGACAGGAGAGGGGCGGTTGTTGCCATAGAACCCTCTACAGGTAAGATTCTGGTGGAAATGAGCAGACCGGACTTTGACCCGAATACTATTTCCCAGAACTGGGACACACTGGTAAATGATTCCAATGACAGCAGTCTGTTGAACAGAGCTACAAACGGAGCCTATCCTCCGGGATCTACATTTAAGGTGGTAACTGCCCTGGACTATTTCAGAACCAAGGGCAGTCTGGAGGGATTTTCCTATCTCTGTGAGGGAAGTATTACCAGAGAAGATCACACGATCAGGTGCTATGGCGGAACTGTTCATGGACAGGAAGATTTTTACAGTGCTTTTGCCAATTCCTGTAACAGTGCATTTGCAGAGATCGGAACCATGCTCGGAGGCAGTTCTCTGAAAAAAACAGCCGAGGATCTTCTTTTTAATAAGAGTCTTCCGCTTTCTTCCTATAAAAAGAGTACTTTTACATTAAATGGAAAATCTTCTGTTGCAGAGGTTATGCAGACTGCCATCGGACAGGGTAATACGTTGGTATCACCTATGCATATGGCGCTGATTACCAGTGCGATCGCCAATGGCGGGGAGCTCATGAAGCCTTATCTCATTGATTCTGTTGTAAGTTCAGACGGAGAGACAGTGAAGACAACAGAGCCGGAGAGCTATAAACGTCTGATGACAACAAATGAGGCGAATATCCTTGGAAAGCTTATGAAAGGTGTTGTGGAAAACGGAACCGCATCGGCTCTGAACGGAAGAGGATATACAGTGGCAGGCAAGACCGGATCAGCGGAATTTGATGAGAATGGTTCCAGTCATTCCTGGTTTATCGGTTATTCCAACGTGGATGATCCGGATCTGGTAGTTGCGATCATTGTTGAGAATGGCGGTACCGGAAGTGAAGCAGCAGTGCCCATCGCAGAGCAGATATTTGATGCGTATTATTATGATAAGCAGTAATAAATTCCATGTTGCAGGCAATCTGGAATGAATTTTGGCTACGTTACTGTGAACGGAGTGAACAGTAACTAATTAATCGGTAATATGTTATGAAATGATATTTATAGCTTGCGGGTTTGGAAAAAAAACGAGATATACTATACTCAGTTTATAATACCACGCAAAACAGGAGGGATTGCATTATGATAGAAGCAACGAGCTGTGGCGGTGTGGTAATTCATCGGGGTAAGATTCTTACTTTGTATAAATCTTACAGGAACCGTTATGAGGGCTGGGTATTGCCGAAAGGAACAGTGGAACCAGGCGAAACGCATGAACAGACAGCATTGCGGGAAGTGATGGAAGAGGCTGGAGTGCGTGCGACCATTGTGAAATACATCGGAAAGAGCCAATATAACTTTACCGTTCCGGAGGACGTGGTTTTCAAAGAGGTACACTGGTATCTTATGACTGCGGATAATTATCATAGTAAGCCCCAGAGAGAGGAGTTTTTTGTAGATTCCGGATATTATAAATTTCATGAGATCTATCATCTGCTGAGGTTTTCAAACGAGAAGCAGATCGTAGAGCGTGCTTATCAGGAATATCTGGAGATGAGAAGCAATGGACTCTGGGGAAAACAGCATAAGTATTATTAACGAGAGAACAGGGCTGTGTTTTTTTGCAACGCAGCCCGGTTTAAATTTTGGAGAAAATGGAAATACTGTAACTGAAGTGTTATAGAAACGGGAGAGGGTGTAAGATGCTGAAATGGCAGGAGAATTTTCTTGCAGGGGAATCTGTAAAGGATCCTGAGAAGATAAAAAAGAAACTGAACAGCGGAAAACCGGTTCTGGGCATTTATCTCCTTACTCTGTCAGAGAATCCTGTGAATCTGATGGATATTATTCCTGCAGCAATGCTGATACAGAAGAGCTTTTATGGAATCTGTCCGAAGATCATAGGAATGGCGAAGGGCAAAGAGGAAGCCCTGGAGATGGTGCGAAGTCTGATCGATGAAATGTACAGGGAAACGGGAACCTTCGCAACAGCTGAATATATAGAAAACAGGTGAGAATATGTTACATATTTTATGGCTGATCCTTAAATTTATACTGATCATCCTGGGAATTCTGCTGGGCCTTCTTTTACTGGCAGTTCTTCTTGTACTGTTCTGTCCTGTAAGATATAAGGCATCAGCTGTCAAGGCAGAAGGTGGCTGGAAACAGACAGAGGGAGAGGGTATCGTAAGCTGGCTGTTTCATGGGATTTCGCTGAGAGCGGAATGGAAAGATCAGCAGATGGAGATATCCTTTCATCTGTTTGGAATTCCCGTAGACAAGTTGTTGAAAAAACGGCAGGAGAAGAGGACTGTAACAAAGAAATCCGGGAAAAATCCGGAGAAATCCGGCGCAGAAAAGGTATCTGTATCCGGCACAGACGGAAACAGGAAGAAGAGCATAAAAAATCAGTGGTTGATCACCCGAAATCAGAGAATATGGAGACTGAGGATCTGAAAACAGACAGAAATTCAGCTTCAGGTACATCTGCTGATACAGAGAGGATCAGAAACAGTCAGATATCCGGACAGCAGGAACTGAATGCAGATGATACAGATCGGAATAGTCTAAAGAAGAGGCAGTTTTTTATAAAAAGGATCTATGACCGGATCCGAAATATATTTCAGTCGATTCGTACAAAACTGCAAAATATCCGCAGGACATTCGGGAAGATTAAGAAGAATGTGTCCTGGTGGAAGGCGTTTATAGAACATCCCAGAGTGACAGCTGCCAGAAAGCTTGTATGGAAACATGGAAAATTTTTGCTTAAGCATATTTTTCCTACAAGGATAGAAGGGCAGGTTACTTTTTCTTTTGAAGATCCGGCGCTGACAGGTGCGGCACTTGCTGTACTTGGGATGACAATTCCATTTCACAAAAACTGTATACAGATCAATCCCCGTTTTGACAGTGAGAATTATCTGTATGGAAACATCAGGGCAAAAGGCAGGATCTACGGATTTGTTCCTGTGCGGGCAGCAGTGAGTATTTATTTCAATAAAAATATAAAATACGTTATAAAACGTTGGAAAACCAGGAGGGCATGACCATGGCAAATGAAAACAATTTTAAAGAAACCGTAAATTCATTATTCAAGGGAATGGACAGTTTTATTTCTGCGAAAACAGTGGTAGGAGAGGCAATCCATGTAGGCGATACGATCATTCTTCCTCTGATGGATGTATCTTTCGGTGTAGGTGCCGGTGCTTTTTCAGGAGAGAAGAAGGATAACGGTGGCGGCGGAATGGCAGGAAAGATGACTCCCTGTGCAGTGCTTGTGATCCAGAATGGAACAACAAAGCTGGTCAATGTGAAAAATCAGGATGGTCTCACCAAGATCCTTGATATGGTTCCGGATTTTGTAGATCGTTTTACCTCCGGAAAAGGTGACGAAGAATCTGTCGGCGAATCAGAAAAATAATTTTTGCATAGACTATAGCAAACCGATGAAAAAGGTGCAGAAGAATTGGAAAAGCTGTTCGGCTTTATGCTGTTTTTCATAGGGATTGGGATGATAATCGGGATGCTGATCGCAGAAAATGTGGTTCTGGTGGTTTCGGCCGGAGTTTTCCTGTTGTTGGGATATCATCTTTTCTGTCATTAACTTTACAGAAGATTGCGAATATCCCGTTTGACATATGAAATAAAAAAAGACTGTCAGCTCAGGCAGAATATTCGGTAAAGAATATCTGAACAGAGGGACAGTCATTTTTTTGCGAAAAAAAATACCCCTGTTGTAACAGGGGTAATGGTGTTATTATGCTCTTTCTACTTTACCGGATCTTAAGCAAGAAGTACATACATATGTCTTTCTAGCTCCACCCTCAGCAGTCTTGATTTTAACGGATTTTACGTTAGATTTCCACATTTTATTGGATCTTCTATGTGAATGACTTACATTATTTCCGAAATGAGCAGCTTTCTCACAGATTGCACATTTAGCCATGATAGCACCTCCTTGACGCTTTATTGTTACTGTCGTGCTGTGTGCATAGCGTCTGAACAGTAACCTTGTGTTCAACAGATTACATTGTAACAGATGAATTGTGCTTTTGCAAGCAAAAAAAGGGAAAAAACTCAAAAATTATATTTCTTTTTCTGTGAAAAGAGGTTATAATACACTTACATACAATAATGAGCATTGGAGGTAACCATATGAATGGACGTATAGATTCCGGATTAGGTCAGATCATAATTGACACAGATGTAATCGCAACCTACGCAGGAAGCGTTGCTGTAGAATGTTTTGGTATCGTAGGCATGGCTGCAGTCAGTATGAAGGACGGACTGGTAAAGCTTCTTGGAAAGAACAGCCTGAAACATGGCATCAGCGTCAGAATTACAGAGGACAATAAAATCCGCCTGAATTTCCATGTTATTGTGGCATATGGCGTGAATATAAGTACAATTGCAGACAACCTTGTCAGCAATGTCAAATATAAAGTCGAGGCCTTTACAGGAATGGAGATTGATAAGATCGATATTTATGTAGAAGGTGTACGCGCAATTGATTAGGATAGAGGAGGAACTTGTGGTGAATAACAAAACCATAGATGCCAGAATACTTTCCAGGATGTTTCTTGCAGGAGCCAAGAATCTGGAAGCTAAAAAAGAATGGATCAACGAACTGAACGTATTTCCGGTACCGGATGGAGATACAGGAACCAATATGACAATGACGATCATGGCAGCAGCAGCAGAAGTAGGTTTTCTGGGAGAGCCTGACATGGAGTCACTGGCCAAGGCGATTTCTTCCGGTTCTCTGCGCGGTGCAAGAGGTAACTCAGGTGTTATTCTTTCTCAGCTTCTGCGTGGTTTTACCAGAAGTGTTAAGAACAGTAAGGAACTGGATGCCATTGATATCGCGGCAGCCATGGAAAAAGGTGTGGAGACTGCATATAAGGCAGTCATGAAACCGAAGGAAGGAACAATCCTTACTGTTGCAAGAGAGGCTGCTGCCAAGGCTGTAGAGCTTGCGGAGACAGCAGAGGATCTGGATACATTTTTCCAGAGCGTGATCGCTCATGCGGAGGAAACTCTGGCAAAGACACCGGAGATGCTGCCGGTTCTGAAAGAAGCAGGAGTAGTGGATTCCGGTGGACAGGGACTTCTGGAAGTATACCATGGTGCATATGATGGTTTCCTTGGCAAAGAGATTGATTATACACAGTTTGACAAGGCCAAAGGTCCTGCTGTGACTAAGATCGATGCACAGACAGAGGCTGATATTAAATTTGGTTATTGTACAGAGTTTATTATTCTTCTGAACCAGCCGATGTCCGAGGAGACAGAGCATGAATTTAAGAAATTCCTGATGTCCCTTGGTGATTCTATTGTGCTTGTTGCAGATGACGAGATCGTGAAGGTTCATGTTCATACCAATCATCCCGGACAGGCTATTGAGAAAGCCCTTACCTTTGGTGCACTTTCACGTATGAAGATCGACAATATGCGTGAGGAGCATCAGGAGAAGCTTATAAAGGATGCCGAGAAAATGGCGAAAGAGCAGGCAGAACAGGAAGAAAAAGAAGAAGCAGCACAGCCGCCGAAGGAAGTAGGCTTTATTTCCGTATCTGTGGGAAAGGGAATGACAGAGATCTTTAAGGAACTGGGTGTGGATTACCTGATCGAGGGCGGTCAGACGATGAACCCGAGTACAGAGGATATGCTCAATGCCATTGCAAAAGTAAATGCAAAGACTATTTATATTTTCCCGAACAATAAGAATATTGTTCTTGCTGCAAACCAGGCAAGGGATCTTACTGAGGATAAAGAGATCGTGGTTGTGCCGACTAAGACCATTCCGCAGGGAATTACTGCCATGATCAGTTATGTGCCCGAGAAGAACAGTGCGGAGAATATTGAGGCTATGCTTCAGGCAATCGAACATGTGAAGACCGGACAGATCACGTATGCTGTGCGTGATACAAGGATTGATGATAAGGAGATCCATGAGGGTGATATGATGGGTATCGGTGATCATGGAATCCTGGCTGTTGGCAAGGACCGCATGGAAGTTGCCAAGGAGACAGTTGCCCAGATGGTGGATGATGAGTCTGAGGTGATCAGTATTTATTATGGTGCTGATACTGAGGAGGCTGAAGCTGAGGAGCTGGCAACGGCTCTGGAGGAGGCTTATCCGGATTGTGATGTGGAACTGAATGCGGGTGGACAGCCGATTTATTATTATGTTATTTCTGTAGAGTAGGATAATAGAGTTTTTGAGAGAGATAAACGAATAGTTCATGTGATGAAAACGGGTATAGGCCATTGTTGAGGGTGGGTATATCCGTTTTCGTGTTATAAAAGGGGACGGCAGGAAAATATTTGTGTCAGGATGCGGTTTCGGCATCTAAGAGATACCTGCAAATGCATCCTGACACAAATATTTTCCTGCCTGAGATTTGGATAGTGGAAGTTTATTGTCGGCAGATTATTGTGATTGAAGAATGAGGGTTGCTTGATTTGGTTATTTTTTGCAGGGATAAGATAGATAATTTTTACTGGCTGTAAGGGATATTCATAATTATATTGTAGTAGAAAGGAATCGGTGGTATATGTCAACATCTTTGCGTACTTTGAAGGGCGTGGGGGAGAAAACGGAAAAGTTATTTGCGAAAATAGGAGTTACGGATATGGAATCTCTTCTGAGTTATTATCCACGTAATTATGATGCGTACGAGGAGCCTGTTGAGATCCGGTCTCTGGAAGAGGGAGCTGTTGTGGCGATTTCTGTGGCGGTTATAACGGGTGTGTATGTGAATCAGGTGCGGAATCTTCAGGTGATCACGACCACTGTGGCAGATCTTACGGGGAAAATTTCTGTTACGTGGTTTAATGCACCGTATCTGCGCTCTGCAGTCAGGAAAGGCAGCAGGTTTGTTCTGCGGGGGCGTGTCGTTAGGAAGCAGGGGAAGCTGCAGATGGAGCACCCTGAGATTTTTACGCCTGCGGCTTATGAGGAGATTCTGCACAGTCTTCAGCCGATTTATGGACTGACTGCGGGGCTTTCTAATAAAACGATTGTGAAGCTGATCCATCAGGTGCTTGATGAGCAGAAGCTTCAGGCAGAGTATCTGGCAGATGAGTATAAGGAGAGGTATCACCTGGCAGACAGGAATTTTGCGATTCCTGCGATTCATTTTCCCCAAAATATGCAGGAGCTGTTAGCTGCAAGGAGAAGGTTGGTGTTTGACGAGTTTCTTCTTTTTATTCTTGCTGTGCAGTCTTTGAAAGAGAAGACGGAGGAAGCACCGAATGCGTTTCCCATGCATCCGGTGTGGACGACAGAGCAGATTATTGAAAGTCTGCCCTATGATCTGACAAAGGCGCAGTTGAATGTGTGGCATGAGATTGAGAGGGATTTAAGCGGCCAGGCCCTGATGTCCAGACTGGTTCAGGGAGATGTAGGAAGTGGTAAGACGATCCTTGCGTTTCTTGCAATGATCATGACTGTGGAGAATGGATATCAGGCAGTGCTTATGGCACCTACGGAGGTTCTTGCAAGGCAGCATTTTCAGGCAATGGAGAAATTGCTGCAGGAACAGAATATTGATTTTGGGCATCCGGTTTTGCTGACAGGATCAGATACCGCAAAGGAGAAAAGGGAAAAATATGCGCTGATCGCGTCAAAAGAGGCTAACCTGGTGATAGGAACGCATGCGCTGATCCAGGAGAAGGTTGTGTACTGTGATCTGGGTCTTGTGATCACGGATGAGCAGCATCGTTTTGGTGTGAAACAGAGGGAAGCACTGACTACTATGGGAAACCCGCCTAATGTGCTGGTGATGAGTGCTACACCGATTCCAAGGACGCTGGCGATCATTATATACGGGGATCTGGATATTTCAGTAATTGATGAACTTCCTGCGCAGAGACTTCCCATTAAAAATTGTGTGGTGGATACTTCTTACAGGCCGAAAGCTTATTCCTTTATGGAGAAGCAGATCCGTCAGGGACGGCAGGTTTATGTGATCTGTCCAATGGTGGAGGAGAGCGAAGGGATGGATGGGGAAAATGTGCTGGATTATACCCTGAAGCTTCGCAATGTTTTTTCGCCGGATATAAAGATTGCTTCTCTTCATGGAAAGATGAAAGCGAAAGAGAAGAATGTGATCATGGAGGCTTTTGCCGCAGGGGAAATTCAGATCCTGGTATCTACTACTGTAGTTGAGGTAGGAGTAAATGTGCCTAATGCTACAGTGATGATGGTGGAGAATGCCGAGCGTTTCGGGCTGGCACAGCTTCATCAGCTTCGCGGGCGTGTCGGTAGAGGGGAATATCAGTCATATTGCATTTTTATGCAGGGAAATGGTGCAAAGGAAATTTCTAAACGTCTGCAGATTCTGAACAAATCCAATGATGGATTTTATATTGCAGGAGAGGATCTGAAGCTTCGCGGTCCTGGTGATCTTTTTGGAATCCGCCAGAGTGGTCTGCTGGAATTTAAACTGGGGGACATCTATCAGGATGCGGATATCCTGAAAGCTGCCAGTGAAACGGCTTCGGAGATTCTGTCCCTTGATGCGGATTTAAGCCTTCCGCAGAATGAGGAACTTCAGAGGAGACTTTCGGCATATATGAAGGAAGATCTGCAGAATCTAGGACTATAGAAAATGACGGATACAGAGTAAAAATAATACTGTTCATGTTACTGTTCATAAGATGCCTAAATTATAAAAACAGAAAAACATTGCAAAAGCAGAAGATTCGTAGTATTACTATTTCATAAAGAATGTTACTGTTTATCATATTTCTGGTAACAGTAAGAATACCTGTAACTGTACAAAA
>ENA-OQBL01000176-OQBL01000176.1-human-gut-metagenome-genome-assembly--contig:-NODE-176-length-36942-cov-7.461252_pt1 | contig 36942 bp, 38 predicted proteins | sample MGYA00242747_ERZ504553 | MGnify/ENA primary metagenome ERZ504553 (study PRJEB26092, sample SAMD00036240) | human gut metagenome | host: Homo sapiens | study: EMG produced TPA metagenomics assembly of...
GAAGAAGTTTCGGATTTTTGGAATTACGTTTGTTTAATGGAATGATACATTCTCCATTGTAAAGATCCTTAACCTGATTGTAGATATTTTTGACATCGTAACCTTTGTCGGCAAGGAATGTGCAGTCCGTTATTGGTTGAAAGGAATGGGTAGCAGCAAGGATATCTAAAGCGACGGTAGCATCATGAACTTCCGCGGTTGTGGTCATTTCATAAATAGGAAGACCTGAAATACAGTCTACAAGGACATGATTTTTATAGCCCCAATAGAATTCATATTTTTCTCGTTCGTTTGATTGGATGCAGTGTGGACGCCGAGTTTACAATCCGAATCCGCCCTTGGTTGATTTCTGGGTTTAAACTTATTTGAGAGAAAAGATTTCGGATTATTCTGTGAAGTATTTGCAGAGACAGGGGTTGAATCTAAGCCAATAAAAGAAGTGTCTACAATACCTTCTTTAGAAAGGAATAACACCTGAGTTTTCATGATTTCAGAGAGAACTTTGTTATCGAAATTTTTCAGGAAGCGATCAAAAGTCCAATAAGAAGGAAGTGGACGAGAAATATCAAAGCCACAAAAATACGCAATCAGAAGATTATTGTGAAGATAATCGACAAGATCGGAAATCATGGAGAAGCCTTCGCATTTCATGACAATAAAGGAACAAATCATAGCGTGATTTGAAAAGCCTTTCCTTCCTGTCTTGGGGAATTCCGGAACAAAGGATAAATCAAGATTCAAAAAAAGAGAATCATAAAACTTTGCAACTGGTTGTGAAGTGAAAAGACGAATGTCTTTCAAAATTTCTTGACGATAGATAACAATCAGCTCCTTTCGGTGAATTGATTTTGACAACTTAATTATATCATTTGGAGCTGATTGTTGCTATAAATTTGAAGTGATTAATGAGGTTGCCATGCCTCGCAAACCCGCATAAATACTGAATGTGTGGAGTTTTGCTCATGGCTATTTCAAAAATACAAAGGAGGTTATTTTTTAATGGTTGACAAAGTGAAAATTGAGCAGGCAGTCCGTCTGCTTCTGGAAGGTATCGGTGAAGATATCACACGGGAAGGTCTGATTGATACTCCTGACAGGATTGCCCGCATGTGTGAAGAAATTTACGGAGGTCTTGGTCATGAAGCGGATCAGCATCTGTTAAAGCAGTTTCCTGTAGAGAATAATGAAATCGTACTGGAAAAAGACATCACTTTTTACTCCATGTGTGAGCATCATCTGATGCCTTTTTATGGAAAAGCTCATCTTGCATACATCCCCAACGGCAAAGTTACCGGTTTGAGCAAACTGGCACGTACAGTAGAGGTTTATTCCAGAAGACCACAGATCCAGGAACGGCTTACTGTTCAGATTGCAGATGCTTTGGAGCGTACTCTGGATCCAAAAGGAATTATGGTAATGCTGGAAGCGGAACACACCTGTATGACCATGCGTGGAATAAAAAAACCGGGAAGCAAAACAATCACTACTGTAACCCGTGGTGCGTTTACAGAAGATAAGGAACTGCAGAAAATGTTCCTTTCTATGGTAAAAGGATGAATAACAATTTTTTAGATATGGGTCGTGTCAATCAGATCTGGAGGCACCCGGTTTATCAGGAACACTATAAAAAAATACAGGAACTTGAGAGTGAACGGATCTTCTGCCGTCATACGCCTGAACATTTTCTGGATGTTGCACGGCTGATGTACATTTATGCACTGGAGGAACATCTGGAGCTGTCCAAAGAGCTTATCTATGCAGCAGCACTTCTTCATGATATCGGACGTGCACAGCAATATCAGTACAACATTCCCCATGATATTGCAGGAGTAGAAATCGCAAGGGAAATTCTGACAGATCTGCACTTTACAGAACAGGAAAAAGAACTGATTCTGTCTTCCATTGGACATCACCGAAAAGGAGATTTCTGCAGTATGCTGGCAGCACTTCTTTATAAAGCGGATAAGCAGTCCAGAAATTGTTTTTTTAATGTTCCGCAGCTTCTGAATGCTATTGGTCTGATGATAAAAAAAATTATGAAAATTGAATACTGATCTTCTTTATAAGCACAAAAGAAAGGATGGGCTCTGCTCATGAAAATTGGGAAACCGTTTTTTTCGACACTAAGAATCATACTTACATAATGGGAATTTTAAATGTTACCCCTGATTCCTTTTCAGACGGCGGCAAATGGAATCATATGGATGAAGCTTTGAAACATACAGAGGCAATGATTGCTGATGGTGCAGATATTATTGATATCGGAGGCGAATCTACACGTCCCGGTCATACTCCTGTCAGTGCTGATGAGGAAGCACAGAGAGTTCTTCCTGTTATTGAAGCGGTCAAAAAACATTTTGACATTCCTGTTTCTGTAGATACTTTTAAGAGCAGTGTTGCTGAAAGTTCTATTCAGGCAGGAGCTGACCTGGTTAACGATATCTGGGGATTAAAATATGATCCGAAAATGGCAGCTGTGATCGCAAAATATGATGTGGCCTGTTGTCTGATGCACAACAAATCTAATACAGAATATCAAAACTTTCTCATTGATATGCTCGCCGAAACACAGGAATGTGTCAATCTTGCAAGACAGGCCGGCATTAAAGATGAAAAAATCATGCTTGACCCGGGAATTGGTTTTGGAAAAACATTTGAAATGAATCTGGAAGCAATGAATCACCTGGAGCTTTTTCAGAATCTGGGATTTCCGGTTCTCCTTGGTACATCACGCAAATCCATGATCGGACTGGCACTGGATCTTCCGGTAGATCAGCGCGTGGAGGGGACTTTGGCTACCAGTGTAATTGGCGTAATGAAGGGATGCTCTTTTGTCCGTGTCCACGATGTTAAAGAAAACAAGCGTGTGATCCAGATGACAGAAGCAATCCTGGGACGTAGATAAATTACTGGCACAAAAACAGATGGTAAATATAAATAACATACAGAAAGGATTTACTGTTATGGATGAGACCAGATTAGATAAAATAGAAATTAAAGAGTTGGAAGTTTTTGCAAACCATGGTGTATATCCCGAAGAAAATGTTCTGGGACAGAAGTTTGTTATTTCTGCTACACTTTTTACCAGAACACGTCTGGCGGGATTAACCGATGAGTTGTCTGCTTCCATAAACTATGGCGAAGTCAGCCATATGATCACTGATTTTACCAGAAAACATACTTATAAACTTCTGGAATCTCTTGCAGAGAATCTTGCAGAAATGCTTCTTTGCTCTCTTTCCGGACTTAAAAAAATCACTCTGAAGATCGAAAAGCCCTGGGCACCGGTTGGTCTTCCTCTGAAAACTGTATCTGTGGAAATTACACGGAAATGGCATACTGCTTACATTGCTTTTGGCTCTAATATGGGTGATAAAAAGATGTATATAGACAATGGAATCCGTGGTCTGGCAGAGACAAAAGGATGCCGTATAGAGGCAATTTCCGATTATCTTATCACAGAACCTTACGGAGTTACTGATCAGGATGAATTTTTAAATGGAGTTCTGAAAATGCGGACACTTCTTACTCCTGGAGAATTGCTTGTGCGACTGCATCAGTTAGAACAGGCGGCAAACAGGGAACGTATCATCCACTGGGGACCAAGGACACTGGATCTGGATATCCTGTTTTATGATCAGGAAATTATTGATATGCCAGATCTTCATATTCCTCATATTGATCTGCACAACCGCGATTTCGTTCTTGTACCAATGAATCAGATTGCTCCGTATCTGCGACATCCTGTGTTAAATCAGACCATTTCGCAGCTTCTGGACAGCCTTCTGAACAAATCTGAAAATACTGCAAAATAAAGTGAACAGTAACCAGTAACGATATCTTTCTGAATGTTCCATTGATATTTACTTTGCCATTTTTTACAAACAGTGCTATGATATATTCAATGGAAATTCTATAAAAGAGAAAACACCTACAGGAGGGCAAAAAATTATGAAAATCAGACGCGAAGAACACATGGCAGGTGGAAATGGTCACGTAATTATCAAAGAAATCCTTGATGCAGAGCAGTTGAACGGTAAATGTGGACTGTATGCACAGGTAACCCTGGAGCCGGGATGTTCACTGGGATATCATGAACATCATGGAGAAAGTGAAACCTACTATATTTTACAGGGACAGGGCGAATACAATGACAACGGTACCTATCGTCCGGTAAAAGCAGGAGATATTACATTCACACCGGATAATCATGGACATGCACTTGCAAATACAGGAAATACAGATCTGGTTTTTATGGCTCTGATCATTAAAGACTGATATAAAAACAGCAGCACATATTTCTTATGGAAATAATGACTGCTGTTTTTATTACCAGGACAGACTGATTATAATAAGAAACAGTATAAATCAGGTAGCATTTTAGCCGAATCAAGTAAGTCCCCTGCTTCAATTGCGAAAAGCAATAAGCAGTGGGTGGGGACTTGCTTGTATCAGGAGGAGTGCAAGCTCCTTCTGATAAACTGCGAAGCAGTTATTCGGTTATGAGCAAGTAGCGAAGCGGATTGCGAATATCCGCTTGATTAATCATTCAAATGGAGAATCGAACTATGTACAGAAAAACAGCAAAGAAGTTACTGAAATTCATAGAGAAAAGCCCCACTGCATTTCAGGCAGTGACGGAGATGACCAAAAGGCTTGACAAAGAAGGCTTTGAAGAATTGAAAGAGGAGGATCACTGGAAGCTTAAAAAAAGGCGGAAATTATTATGTGACCAGAAATCATTCTGCGATCATAGCTTTTTCCATTCCGCAGAAGCCTGTGTGGAAGTTTCATATTATGGCAAGCCACAGTGATTCCCCTTCCCTTAAGATCAAGGAGAATCCTGAGATAGAGGTGGAGAATGCTTATATCAAACTGAATGTAGAGCGTTACGGTGGAATGATTCTGTCTCCGTGGTTTGACAGACCTCTGTCAGTGGCAGGAAGGCTGATCGTCCGTCAGGATGGAAAAATCAGAGAGAAGATGGTGACTGTGGACAGAGATCTGCTGGTTATTCCTAATCTTGCCATTCATATGAACAGGGAAGTAAATGACGGATATAAATATAATGTGCAGAAGGATATGCTGCCTCTTTTCAGCGATAAGGAAGGAAAGAGCAGATTTATGGAAACTGTGGCTGAGGCCGCAGAAGTAAAGACAGAAGATATTCTGGGACATGATCTGTTTCTTTATGACAGAACTCCGGGTACTCTGTGGGGAGTAAATGAGGAATTTGTCTCTGCACCCAGACTGGATGATCTGCAGTGTGCATTCTCTTCTATGGAGGGATTCCTGCAGGGAAATCGTGAAGAAAGCATTTCTGTACATTGTGTGCTGGATAATGAAGAAGTGGGAAGCAGTACAAGACAGGGGGCTGCTTCTGCTTTCCTGAAGGATACTCTGATGCGGATCAATATGGGACTGGGACGTACCCAGGAGGAATATTATATGGCACTTGCAGACAGTTTTATGATTTCTGCAGATAATGCCCATGCTCTCCATCCAAACTATACGGATAAGACAGATCCGGTAAACCGTCCGGTGCTGAACGGGGGAATCGTGATCAAGTACAATGCAAACCAGAAATATTGTACAGACGGAGTGTCCGCTGCAATTTTCAAGGATATCTGTGGCAGGGCAAAGGTGCCGTACCAGACCTTTGTAAACCGTTCAGATATGGCAGGCGGTTCCACGCTGGGAAATATTTCCAATACCCAGGTTCCTGTGAAAACAGTGGATATTGGTCTGGCACAGCTTGCCATGCATTCTGTATATGAAACAACAGGTGCGAAAGATACAGAGAGCCTGGTTAAGGCAGCGACAGTGTTTTTTGCATAGTTTGCAGGCACACTGGCAGATAAACGTAAATATAAAAATCAGGAGATAAGAAAGTGAACAGAAAAGCAGTGTTTTTTGATGCAGACGGAACACTCTGCGATATGGAAAAGGGTGTACCCCAGAGCACAAAGGAGGCATTGAAGAAATTAAGAGAAAACGGTCATGACGCATGGCTTTGCACAGGCAGGAGCAGGGCCTTTGTTTCCCGTTATCTGGAAGAGCTTCCGTTTACCGGTATGATCAGTGCCTGCGGGGCTACCATTGAAAAGGATGGAGAACGTCTTTTTAATAAAGAGATGCCCCCGGAAGTTGCAAAAAAATCAGTGGAAATCCTGCGCAGATATGGTCTGGTCCCGGTTATGGAAGGTGCAGATTTCATGTATTATGATAAGGATGAATATAATACAGATGTGAACTGGTATACGGATCTGATCACAGAATCTTTAGGACCTAAATGGCGTCCCATCAGGGGAAATGAAGACTGTATGCGCATTAATAAGATTAGTGCAAAGATGATAAAAGGCTGTGATGCAGAAGCTGCCTGCAGGGAACTGAGTGAGTATTATGACATTATCCGTCATGAGAGTGGTTCAGGGATTGCGGGAACCACCATTGAACTTGTCCCAAAGGGCTTTAACAAGGCAGTGGGGATCTCGGCAGTGTGCAGACTCTTTGATATTCCGTGGGAGGATACCATTGTGTTTGGAGACAGCAATAATGATCTCGCCATGTTTGAATATGCGGCGGTGAAGGTTGCCATGGGAAATGGTTCGGAGAAAATAAAAGCTCTGGCTGATCATATTACACAGGATATGTTCCATTATGGAATCAGAAACGGACTGGAATATCTGAAGCTGATATAAACATAAAAAGCCTGGGCTCAGATCAGTCCCAGGCTTTTGCATATATAGAGCCAGATTGTCATGGTAAAGGAGCTTAACAGAGTGGTAGTCATAACCACACCGGAAGTAAAATCGCCGTCATAATCCATGTTTTTGGCCATGATATAACAGCTTACAGTAGTGGCAGAGCCAAGCATGATAATGATCGCAACCAGCATGTCATGGGAAAATCCCAGAAGCACAGCCAGTGGAAGAAATACAGCTTCATATCCCACAAGCTTCAGAAAGCTACATGCGATCAGTGGTTTCGGCCTTGCGAATGCCTTGCCGAATTTCAGTGCACCACCCATGGACATCAGCCCAAGAGGAGTCGCTGTTTTTCCGAGATTATCTACGGCAGTATTCAGAATTGCCGGCATTGGCAGATGAAGCAGTGACCACACCATACCTGTCAGGATACCAAGGATAATAGGGTTCGTGGCGATTCCTTTCAGGGTATGGATGAGTTTTGTGGCATCAAGTTTACCGCCGCCGGGAGCGAACAGTGACAGTGTTGTAACTGCCATCACATTATAAAGCGGCACACTTCCGATGATCATAAGCGGTGCCATCCCTGCATTTCCGTAAAGATTCTGGATAATTGCAATTCCAAGGATTGCAGCACTGCTCCGGTAAGAAGCCTGGATAAATTCGCCCTGAATATTTCGCGGTTTCAGCAGATAGGAAAGTCCTGTGGAAATTCCGATACTGATCAGTGTGACAAAGAAGCAGAACAATACAAATTTCGTATTCCATACACTGTAGAAATCTGACTTTGCAATATCCAGAAACAAAAGCGCAGGCAGAGCTGCATTAAATACGAACTTATTCAGACGGCTGACAAAGGTATCATCAAAGAGTCCGATCTTCCGAAAAAAGAGCCCGAGCATCAGGGTAAGAAAAATCGGGATTGTAGCATTAAGACAGAAAATAAGATTCTCCATTTCCATAAATCCTTTCAAAAAAATAATTTCTGTACAAAAAGTACGGTTCATAAGGTAATTGCTATAATCACGTTACTGTGAACGGAGTGAACAGTAACACATAATCACAATAACACCATGATTATAAACGTTTGACAGGAATTGTCAAATTCCGATTTCTGTGTTATTCTGAAAAAGACTGGTTGCTGTTCAGTATGTATTGCGAAGCATATTGCTGAAAGCAGAGTGAACAGTAATAAAATTGCAGACAGTGGAGTGGTGGATCATGAAGTATGGAAAGATAAGGATAGAAGATGGATTTCTGGTTTTTACCAGACATATGATGATAAACAATCTTCCATGTAAAGACATTGTATGGGCATATATGCGAAAAGAGGGAGCAGATGAAGGTGATGACAGACAGCTGAGTGTAAATTATCTTGTAATTGTTACCAGACGTAAGAAGAGATACAAGTTCGATATGACAGAAAAAGAGATTCATGAGTGTATCCGCATTCTTAAGATATTAAACCCGGATATGGCAACAGGTTTCCCGAAGGGCGGCAGGATATCTCTTCATAGTCTGCCGAATACCAGAGATCTGGGTGCGATCGTTACAGCTGATGACAGACACATCCTGCCGAGGAGGCTTCTGAGAAGCGGGGAACTTTATCACATTTCAGAGAGCGATAAGAACAGACTTAGAGAAGAATACAATCTGAAGACGGTGATCGACCTGCGTTCGGCAGAAGAGAGAAAATGTAAACCGGATACTATTATAGCAGAAGTAGAATACTACCATGTACCGGTTGTGGATGAGGATGTGCAGGTTATCAGCAACAGAGAACAGTTTGTGAAAATGCTTGCAGGACTCCCGGATGATATGGAAGAATATATGATTAGACAGTACAGGAATTTATGCATGGATCAGCTGGTGTTGAAACAGTATGCGAAGTTTATCGATATTCTTTTCAGGCAGGAAAAAGGTGCTGTTTTGTGGCATTGCGGAACTGGAAAGGACCGTACAGGGATCGGGACTGCTTTTCTGCTCAGTCTGCTGGGGGTGGAGGAAGATGTGATATATGAAGACTATCTGCGCACAAACCGTTATATGGAGCCCAAACTGGTATATATGCAGAGACTTGTACAGACCTGGCCGGAGGCAGATGAGAAAATGACAGAGAAGCTTCCAATTATATATAATGTAAAAGAGGAGTATCTGGCTGCTGTTTTTGAAACAGTGAAAAAGACATATGGTTCTATGGAAAAGTTTTTCCAGACAGTATTTTATCTGAAACCGAAAATGATCGAAGAGTTCAGAAATAAATATCTGATATAGGCAGTTATTTTGATGTTTTTACAAAAGTTATCATAGAGTTACTGTTCACTGGTAATATCCCGCGAAGCGTGTTGCTGGGAACGAAGTGAACAGTAACGTCACAGAAAGACATTTGTTTTTGTGTGAAAAATTTATTGACAAAATCACGATTATTGATATAATGGTAACCATACGAGCTATTTATTATATTAACGTGGTGAAAATGTACACGTTGAAAGCAGGTGGGACATGCAGAAGAGAGTATTATCCCTGTTAGTAGATAATACTGCAGGTGTAACAACCAGAGTATCTGGATTATTCAGCCGCAGAGGCTATAACATCGACAGCATTACCGGAGGTGTAACAGCGGACGAGCGTTTTTCCAGAATTACCGTTGTGTGCAGCGGGGATGAACTGATTCTGGAGCAGATCACGAATCAGCTTGCCAAGCTTGTAGATGTAAGAGATATTAAGATCCTGGAGCCGGACAACAGCGTATGCCATGAATTAATGATGATCAAGGTGGCTGCGAAACCGGAGCAGAGACAGGGACTCATTTCCATAGCAGATGTTTTCCATGCGAAAGTTGCAGACGTAAGTGTGGATTCCATGATACTGGAGATGACAGGCAACCATAATAAACTGGAGGCATTTCTTGAGCTGATGGGCGATTACGAGATTCTCGAACTTGCACGTACAGGAATGACCGGTTTATCAAGAGGTTCGCAGGATGTAACCTATTTCTGATGAAAAGACCGGAAGGCTTTTCGGAATGCAGGAAATGGAAGAATATCTCAGAAACAGTACATATTATAGTTTGCTAGGGGAGCATCCCTTAACGATAAATCTTTTTACAATTAGCAGGAGGAAAATAAAATGGCTAACAAGATTTTTTATCAGGAAGATTGTAATTTAAGCTTACTGGATGGTAAAAAAATTGCAATTATTGGATACGGAAGCCAGGGACATGCACATGCTCTGAACTTAAAGGATTCCGGATGTGATGTCATTATCGGTCTTTATGAAGGCAGCAAATCCTGGAAGAGAGCTGAAGAGCAGGGCTTTAAGGTATATACAGCAGCTGAAGCAGCTAAACAGGCAGATATCATCATGATTCTTATCAATGATGAATTACAGGCTAAACTTTACAAAGAATCCATCGAGCCAAACCTTGAAGAAGGCAACATGTTAATGTTTGCTCATGGTTTCAATATCCATTTCGGATGCATCAAACCACCAAAGAATGTTGACGTTACAATGATCGCTCCTAAAGCACCTGGTCATACAGTAAGAAGTGAGTATCAGGCTGGAAAAGGAACACCTTGTCTTATCGCTGTAGAGCAGGATTACACAGGAAAAGCTCAGGATCTTGCACTGGCATATGGTCTTGGAATCGGCGGAGCAAGAGCTGGTCTTCTTGAAACTACATTCCGTGTAGAGACAGAGACAGACCTCTTTGGTGAGCAGGCTGTACTTTGCGGTGGTGTTTGCGCACTTATGCAGGCTGGTTTCGAAACACTTGTTGAAGCTGGTTATGACCCAAGAAATGCATACTTTGAATGTATTCATGAAATGAAACTGATCGTAGACCTGATCTATCAGTCAGGATTCGCAGGAATGAGATATTCTATCTCCAATACTGCTGAATATGGCGACTACATCACAGGACCTAAGATCATCACAGAAGATACAAAGAAAGCTATGAAGAAAATTCTTTCTGATATCCAGGATGGTACATTTGCAAAAGACTTCTTACTTGATATGTCTGATGCAGGTGCACAGGTTCACTTCAAAGCTATGAGAAAGAAAGCTTCTGAGCATCAGTCTGAGAAAGTTGGCGAAGAAATCCGTAAACTTTACAGCTGGAATGGCGAAGACAAACTTATCAACAACTAATCTGAATATGATTAAATTAAAATCCCCTGCTGAATGGCAGGGGATTTTTTATGTCGGGCAGGATCGCACTGCGACGGAGAGGAATTACGTCGCTGAAGCGACCCGCCGCAGGCGGAGAATCCTGCAAGCAGGATTCTTTCTTGTATGTACTGACTCAATGATGGTTGTTTGTTCTGTATTATGCAATTCTTAAAATTATGCATAATATAATAAGATACAAATCAATCTCAGCGGTTTATAATTCGACAATCTGTCCTTTTTCTACGTCATATCTGCAGTACTTACCATTTCCGGAAATAAATGGTTGATATGTATCTGTCCTGTTATCTTTAAGATATACAATTCCGGTAGCGATCATCTCCACTAATGAAAAGCGTTCGCTGAGACTGGAAATCCACTTATATGTTTTGTTCTTAGATGAACTTGCCATAACCATATTGTAGGCATGTCCGTCTTCGGTGGCTTCCAGAGAAAAATATACTTTCTCTGCCTTATCAGGAGCATCAAAGACCTGACTTGTAATATAGGAAGAAAAATTGGTGCTTACAAAATTTCGGAAAGATTTTATATCATAAGTAATTCCGGATACTTCGTCTGTGATTTTATCTCCGCGTTCCAGACGTGTTTTAATAATCTTTAGTACCTCTACAGTCCAGTTGATAAAAGAGATACTACTGTAATTCATACTTTCCATCAACTGTTCGATTAGTTTGCGTGACAGGATATTGGAGCGTATTGCCTCATCATAAAGTTCTTTGTTCATGACATTTTCCCTCTTTTTTGATTATTTGTAACTATTCAGCAGTCTACTATCCCGCGAGGTGTTTTGGCATGAACATGCCAAAATCCCGAGACATACAAGTCAAAATCCCATCGCCGAAGGCGATTTTTAATGGATTTTGACTCGTAACTGTGAAGATACTGAACAGTTACGATTATTTTATGTTTGTTATAGTGTTTCCGCACATTTCTATGTTATACTGATTATAAATCTGTTTGTTGTAAAATGCAACAAAAAACGGACGAATAAATAAAAATATTTGTGAACAGTAACGAATATATTGTTGCCTGTATTTTTGTTTCTCGGAAGGATAATGAGATATAAGGAAAATTGAGGAGGATAAAATGGAGATAGAAGAAGAGTTTATTTCGGGATTTTGCAGAACATGTAATGGAGGGCAGACTGTCTGCTGCGAATATACGATAGCAGGAGATAAAAGAACCCTCACGTTTATGGATTGTGCACATGACAGATGTGTGAATCATGCTGCCTGTGAAATCTACAAACAGGCACATGAAATGGAACGATAACTCGCAAATGCTGTAATTATCGGATTAACCGGAGTTAGAATCAAACATATATGAAAAATAGGCATCTTTGAATGCAGAATAGTTATTTCTGGAAATAGGGACAGAGGAAATGCCGGTAGTGACCATAGTTCTTGTGAACTGTTTTATGTGCGACAGGTTTACAATATAGCTTCGGTGACATTTAAAGAATCCTTTTGCCGGAGTAAAGACCCCTTCACACTTTGCAAATAATTCGCGGATTTTTAAAGTAGTTCCATTTGAAAGGCAGACCAGAACCTGTTTATTCTGAGCTTCCAGATAATCTACATCATTGAGCGTAATTGAGCAGAATCCGTCTGCAGTATGTGCGACGAAAATTTCCGCCGGAACATGATAAGTTTTAAAAAAATCATCCATAACAGAAAAAAGTTTCAGAGTATTTACTGGTTTTAAAAGATAATGAAAAGCTTTTACATCATAGGAATCCAGGGCAAATTCTCTGGAAGAAGTCAGAAAAATCACAGGAACAGTCAGTCCCATGCTGCGTATTTCTTTTGCTGTATCTATGCCATTTAATAGTGGCATGATGATGTCGAGAAAGATCAGATCTACCGGAATTGTCTGGAGAGCTGTTAACAGATCATCGCCGTTGGAATATGGATACAGGGTAAGTGAAAAATCATTTTTTTTCGCCCAGTGCGTCAGGAGTGAACTTAATTCCCGGGTAAAGAGTATTTCATCATCACAAATTGCAATATTCATAATTTTTATCAAAACCTTTCTGTGAATAAATGTATGTATTGTATCCGGCAGTGAAAATCCTGTGTCAGATGATAATTCGCAGGACAAAGCAATGGTCCACGATAGAAAAATGACACTGTCCATGTAATTGTTCCACATAATAAATAATACTCCTGACACCGATTCCATGCCCGTTTCTGGTAGAAACCGGAACTCCATCTACAAATGTCGGAATCTTTTCTACGGGATTTTCCAGTTGGAAAAGAATGTGATTCTTTTTCTGCGAAAGAGTAAGCCGAGCCCATTTTGAAGGTGATTCCAGCTGCTCCAGCGCATTGGACAGGATTGTACAGAAGGACAGATCGGAGCATGGAAGTTCTTTTCCTGTAGAAACATTGCATATAAGAGACAATCCTCTGTCTGTGAAACGGGAATGATAAATGGAAAGCACAGAGTTCAGCATCTCATTTCCGGAATAGGCAGCGATGATCGTATCGTCATATGCAGAATTAATTTCATGGATGTATTCCTGTGCTTTGTCCGGATGTCCATTTTGCAGCTGAGTCAGAATAATACTCAGATGGTGGCGCATATCATGCCGCAGGATCGCCAGTTTCTGGCTGCTGATCTTTACCTGTTCAATTTCGTTTTGCATGGATTGAAGCTGCATTTCACGAAGATTGCTGTATTGCGTTATCTCCTGTTTATTCTCATATTCCTGAAAGTAGATGATGAGAAATACCAGGTAGGCAATGCAGAATGCAAATCCCATGAACTCAACAACTGCTTTATTTCCGGAATAAAGTAAAGTTGAAAACTTGGTGGAAGCATAATCAAAAACGTAATATACAAATGGCAGGAAACCGATGATGGAAAGCTCACGTGCATTTTTTGTAAAAATTGTTTTTGTAGATCGAAATACATATCGATAAAGAAGGACAAAAGTTAAGGTTGTTGTTAAGATCCGCACAGAATAATAACACCACTGTAATCCTGTTATTGCCAAAGCGAATAATCCGGTCCAGTTGCTTATCTGGCAACACAGATAGGCAGAAAAGACAGAAACAGCGGAAGAAATCAGAGGATACTTATAATGAACGGAGAGGAATAAAACCAATGGAAAATGTACGATCAGAGGATAGGACATATTTGCAAGAGTTTCCCCAAATAATGCCAGATCAATTACATATAACAGTCCCTGCCCTAAAAATAACAGAAACATAGTCAGGATATTTTTTCTGATCGGTTTGATCCCAAGAAAAAATGCAGAACAGTAAATTCCAAAGAGCATGGTAGTGACACCATGAACAGCAGATAAAATCTGTTCAGACATAACAGCACCTCCGTCTGATAAGGATTAATAAAATTTATCATCAAAATGTTGTATATATATCAAGTATAAAAGATTTCAAATTTAAAGACAACCTTTTTCCATACCATTCACGCCATATAATTACTGTTCGCGTGAAAGAGAAAAAATGCTGTTGTTCTGTGTTATGATCAGTCTATAAAGGAATATCGAAAAAACATACGAGGAAGGAGATGAAAGAGAGAGCATATTTAACGATATACCGGCGCTAGATGAAAAAAGAAAACAGAAGAAAAACAGACCTGATGGAAAAGTACCATGCAGGTCTGTTTTTATATCATTCTTTCCTGTTTTTACTTATTTACATCAATATAACTGTACAATGTATATTTGGAGATTCCGAAATAATTTGCAACCTTATCTCCGGATTTTGTAATAAGGAAAGCACCTGCATCATTTAAGAACTGAATAGCAGTAACCTTATCCTCCTTATTCATTAAAGGAACAGGTTTGCCTACCAGAGCTACAGATTCTTCGATCAGATGATCAAGAAGATCATTGACATTATGAGTGATCTCTTTGGGCTTCTCTTCCTTATTTTCCGGAGTGACAAGAGAATGAAGGGCAGATTCGATCATAGTAAGCTTGGTAATGTCATAATTGATTCCGAAAACATAATGAAGGGTACCATCGTCATCATGAATGTAGGAAGTGCTGCACTTCAGGATCTTGCCGTCTGCTGTTTTCATCAGATAACCGGTATGGTCTTCGGGGGTTGCTCCTTTTTCCTGATTGCGGATCGCATCAAAAACAGCATTGGATGGTCCGTCTCCGATATCTCTGTTTGTAACATGACCATTTACGATGTAGACGATGGAATGTTCCGGCTCCGAAGTTTTCAGATCATGGATTACTACTTCACAGTCAGGTCCGAACTGGGAAGCAAGATCAGCAGCGATTTGTTTTAACACAGTAAGTCGTCCCATTTGATTTCCTCCTATTAATATAACTTTTAAACGGATCATAACCGAATCAGGCAGGGGCTTCTATAGTCTGAGCAGTAACAGTCATTCGATTATGAGCATGTAGTAAAGCGGATAAATTTATCCGTCAAAACGTTCAGTGCAGACACATGGAAACTGCACATTTTTTATATTCTATCATAAAAAAAAAGGAAATGAAAAAGAGCCTGAAAAAAAATAAATGTGAATACCTTCAAAAAATTTGTGATTATAATCATAAATCATTGAAGTGATATAGGAATCGTGGTATATTTTAAACATGAGAATTGCGATAAGTTAGAGCGTGTCTGAAAAAGGCTTTCTGCAAGATGTGCGTCACAATTTGTGGGATATTTTGCCCGGATGAGGGCGCCGTAGTGGGCTACGGCAACTGAATTCGGGTGAAATATCCCGCAAAGTGGGGCGTGCAGATTGCGGGAATGATTTTTCAGACACACTCTAGCTCAGCAGATGAGGACTTTCTTATTTGCCTAAATGTGCTCCTCAAGGCTTGCGAAGAAAAGTTCATAGAAATCGTCTTCCCCTGCAAGCTTCGGAGAGTTTTCACCTCCACCGTTGGTACTTCTTCGCATGGTAGCATAAAATTCTTCTCCGGCTGTGATCAGATCCATCTCATAAATCTGATATCCCAGTTCCCGACACTTCGCGCAGAAAGCGGCAAGCGGCTGTTCTGCCTTTCTGGTGTCCATCAGTTCCTGCCAGATGTTACGGTCTTTCAGTGCTTTTTCTCTTAATTCGTCTAACATTGCTCCGATTTCCATAATAACATTCCTCCTCTTTGTTTTCTGACCTTCATCAAATAACTATTCCATCGTTATCTGCTGAATTGTTACTTCATCAGTTCATAATAAAATATATACTGCTGCATCACGCCCCGGCAGCCCTTATAACGTCTGTTTGGAAATCCCCGTTTATAATGGGCATCCAATGCCTGGCGGATGTGAGTATCTACAGGAAATGCATCCAGCTGATGCAATCCGAAAAGACAGATACAGTCAGCTACTTTCTCACCAACTCCATACAGCCCCAGCAATTCTTTTCGTGCAGCTTTATAAGTCATATCATGCAGACTGTTAAGTGAAATATCTCCGAAACAGACTTTTCTGGCTGTGTCCAGCACATATTTTGCTCTGTATCCCAGATTACACTCCCGAAGCTGTTCTTCCGTTGCCAAAGCCAGTGCCTCTGCAGTCGGAAACGCATAATATTCTGCACCTGTGCTGCTTGTTTTTCTTACTCCAAATTCCCGGCTGATATTTTCAATACACTTCTTTATTCTTGTAATATTATTCTGTTGAGAGATCAGGAATGAAATAATCATCTCCCACAGATCCTGCTGCAGAATGCGGATTCCGCTTCCCATCTCTCCTGCTGCTGTCAGATATTTATCCCTTGGATTGATCATGTTTATATATTCACTGTAATCACAATCCAGATCAAAATACCGGATCCAGAAGAAAATGAAATCTTCTTCCGGACAAAAGAAATTGACAATTCCTCTCTCCTGAGTCAGTTCCAGATATTTATCTCCCGCAATCACCCGGTAACGGTCATCACCGATCTGATCCATCCGAAAGCACTGCCCGGATCTGCAGATCTGCCCCAGGTCAAAATTATCCATTTCTATTGTCAGCATACTATATAACCCCTTATCCTTCTGTTACCAATGTTACTAATAACTCTTTTTTTTCTTGATGAATATATGAATGTATTATATACTATTCTAAGTATAAACGTAAAGCAGAAAGGGGTTCTTACCAATGAAATTTATATATCCTGCGGTTTTCCGCAAAAATGAAGAAGGCAGATATAAAGCATTTTTTCCGGATCTTGCCTGTTGTGAAGCTGAAGGCGACACTCTGGACGATGCGATCGATAATGCAAACGAGGCTGCCTATAACTGGATTTATGCAGAAGTAATGGAAGATGAAATGGATCTCCCTGCAATTTCCGATGAATCCGATCTGGATCTGCTGGAGGGAGATATTGTAAGAAATATTCAGGTCAATATCCGTATGTATGACGGATGGGATGAGTAACCACTACCCGCAACGACAAATTACAGAAATTCAGCTCCGTTATGTTACAATAAATCAAACATTAACGGAGCTTTTTTATTATTTAAATCTGCTCAGACACACTTCGGTGTACTATCTGCAAAACGATTTTTTTCTCTCGTTTTGCACTTCAAAAGGAGGTTTTACTATGAAAGCAAGAAGTTTTAAAAAATTCTTTGTGAGTATTGCACTCAGTGCTGTTCTCACGTTATCGTCCGCTTCCTCTGTATTCGCAGCCACAGCACAGCTGGCACCCGCTGAACAATCTGTAGAACAGGCTCAAAGTGACGATTCTGACACCCCTGCCATTGAATCATCCGATGCACAGAATGCCTGCGCTTCTCTTACCGCCCAGCCAGGGATCAGACAGACAGCAGCTTCCGAGAATTCTGTAACTATTCAGTGGAACCCTGTTACCAATGCTTCCAAATATGCTGTCAATATCAGCCCTTTAAGTTCCTCTTCCTATCGTTTTCTCGGCTATATTGGCAATACCCGCAACAAAGCTAAGATCAATAAGCTAAAAGCAGGAACTGCTTACGTTATTAAAATCACAGCACTGAATTCATCCGGCATTGCGATTTCTTCCCGTACTGTGGGATGTACCACGCTTTATTCAAAGGTAAAGATTAAATCTTCCTATGCATCAACCGGCAGATATACCTTCAATATGCAGACTGTAAACCCTTCAAACTCCATTACAGGTTATAAGGTTGTATACCAGAGTTCTGCAGCCCACAAACTTATAACTAAATATTTTAATACCAGATATTCCTTTACCATTCCAATATCCGGCAATACATTTTATCAGGTGAAGATTTACCCTTACCTGGTTCTGGGAAATAAACGGTATGTAAGTTCAACCTCTACGGACAGATATATTTCCAATGTCATCACTCTTCAGAAAGCAGGCAACACAAACAGCTCCATGAGCGTAAAATGGAACAGAACTGCCGGTGCAGACAATTACAGTATTTACATAAAATATCCGGGAAGCAGTTCTTTCAAAAAAGTAAAAACAACAACTTCCAATTTCTTTACACTCACCGGAATGAAAAAGAATACCAAGTACGGCATTAAGGTAATTGCCAATAAAAAAATTGAAAAACAAAGTATGGCATTCTGATTCCAAAGCCTATAATATGTCCTTAGTCTGACCATAGTTATCCATAGCAATTGCATAAATCCGGCTACGTTATCAATGACGTAGCCAAAATTTTATATTGACTTTCCCATATCTAAGTGATACACTGATTATAATTGAGACAAGGGGTGCTTGTATAAACAGGCTGAGAGTAAGCTGTATCGCTTTAACCCATTACCTGATTTGGATAATGCCAACGTAGGGAAAGTTATAGTTCTTCCACACTGCAATATGCTTGTTGGCATATTGCAGTTTTCCTTTTACTCTGAACGGACATATCATATTATCTCCCCCTTGTTTTAATTGCGGACAAATAGTCAGGCAAATGATTTCATACGCCTGAAAGGCAATAAAATATTGCCACGACAGACCGGGGGCACCACTCTCTGTCACACCAGTAGTTTACTTAAAAACTTACGAATATGCGCAGGTGCAAGTCCCTGCTGTATGCAGGAGGCGCAGTTCATTTAATATTGCTGTTTATCTATTACTATGTGCAGCAATTAAGAGCCCACAGTGCAGGGCAAGGAGGAAAAAATGACACAGTATACAACGCAGATGGACGCGGCACGTCAGGGAATCATCACACCACAGATGGAAATCGTAGCAGAAAAAGAACACTTTGACGTGGAAGAATTAAGAGAACTGATTGCAAAAGGACAGGTAATTATTCCCTGCAACAAAAATCACAAGAGCATCAGTCCGAGCGGTGTCGGTGCAAAGCTGACCACCAAGATCAATGTAAATTTAGGTGTTTCCAGAGACTGGAAAGACGTTGATATGGAATATGAAAAGGTACATTCAGCAGTAGAAATGGGTGCAGAAGCCATCATGGATCTCAGCTCCTACGGAGATACCAGAAGCTTCCGCCGCAAACTTACATCCGAATGTCCGGCAATGATCGGTACTGTTCCGATCTACGACGCAGTAGTATATTATCACAAAGCACTTGGCAAGATTACTTCTGAAGAGTGGATTGATATCGTACGTATGCATGCAGAAGACGGCGTGGATTTTATGACTATCCACTGCGGTATGAATCGTGCAACCGCAGCACGTTTCAAACAGAATAAACGTCTCATGAACATTGTTTCCAGAGGTGGTTCTATTATGTTCGCATGGATGGAAATGACAGGAAAAGAGAACCCGTTCTATGAACATTTTGATGAAATTCTTGATATCTGCAGAGAGTATGATATCACTTTAAGTCTGGGAGATGCATGTCGTCCCGGATGTATTGCAGATGCAACTGATACTGCACAGATTGAAGAGCTGATCACTCTCGGTGAGCTTACCAAACGTGCATGGGAAAAGGATGTTCAGGTTATGATCGAGGGACCTGGCCACATGCCGCTGAACCAGATCGCAGCTAATATGGAAATCCAGAAAACTCTTTGCCATGGCGCTCCTTTCTATGTACTTGGACCGCTTGTAACAGATGTTGCTCCCGGATATGACCACATTACTTCCGCAATCGGCGGTGCGATTGCTGCTTATTCAGGTGCTGCTTTCCTCTGCTATGTAACACCTGCAGAACATCTTCGTCTGCCAAATGCAGCTGATGTAAAAGAGGGAATTATCGCTGCCAAAATTGCTGCTCATGCTGCTGATATTGCCAAAGGAGTTCCCGGTGCCGCAGAATGGGATTATAAGATGAGCGAAGCGAGAAAACGTCTTGACTGGGAAGAAATGTTCAAACTCAGCATGGATCCTGAGAAAGCAAGACGCTACCGCGCAGAGGCCAAACCTGAGAAAGAAGACACCTGCAGTATGTGCGGAAACTTCTGTGCCGTAAAGAATACAAACCGTATTCTGGATGGTGAAATTGTTACTATTTTTGATGAATGATGCTTTTATAAAAGCCGTATTTCAACATGTTTGATTGTTGAAATACGGCTTTTTATTTACTATATCTTCATCATATCTGACATAATACATCCACCGGCTGAACCATGTTCCATAATCTCATTTAACTGTCCTGTTCCCGGATGTATCCCTCCTATGGCATATACAGGAATCTTTACTGCTTTACAGACATTCTCCAGAAATTCCAGTCCTCTGGGTGGAAGTCCTTTTTTACAGTCAGTTGTATAAATATGTCCTGCCGTAAGATAATCAGCTCCCAGACTTTCTGCTTTCAATGCATCTTCTACGGAGTGGACCGAACTTCCGATCTGCCGGAAACCTCCAAGCTTTCCCTCATATTTTTCCAACAGAAATATTGGCAGATGAATGTATGGATGATGCAGTTTTTCTGCTACATTTACATAGGTATGTAATATGCAGGGAACCTGATATCTCTTACAGATTTCCAGTATCTGCTCTGCCAGACGAGAATATTCTTCCTCCGGCAGATCCTTTTCCCTCAGAATAACCGCCTTCGGATGAAGGCTGCATACACGCTCGATCTGTTCTGCAAAGGGACGCTGACACAGGGAGCGGTTGGTCACTGCAATTACATTTTCATAAGGATTTTTCTGCATTTTAGAGGTACACATAATCATTCATAACCGGCTGAAGATCATGATCCAAAAGTGCCTTATAGACTTCATCTACAGACCTTCCGTCTGAAATCTCAAACTGGTCATCTCCTTTATCTTCGATATCCTCCACATGACTTCCGATTCCTGTGCTGACTCCTGCTGAAATCTTTGTCGCAGCAATTCCAACCAGGTTATCGCGGACACGCTCACACTCTCTGGTAGATACCGTAATGCTTGCAAATGGCATGAACAGACGATAGGCGCAGACCACCTGAAGCAGCTGTGGTTCATGTACATCCATAGGATTAATACGGTCATTGTTGATGATCGGCCGAAGTCTCGGACAGGAAAATGCAATCTCTGCATGAGGATATTTTCTCTGCAAAAGATATGCATGATATCCGGTGGCAAAAGCATCCTTACGGAAATCATCCAGTCCCAGAAGTGCAGCAAATCCTACTCCTCGCATACCACCCTTTAAAGCACGTTCCTGTGCGTTCAGACGATAAGGAAATATACGCTTGTGCCCTGCAAGATGCAGAGTTTCATACTTATCTGAATTATAAGTCTCCTGGAATACCGTTACATAATCAGCTCCGCATTCATGGAGATGTGCATACTCATCTGAATTCATAGGATAAACTTCAAGTCCGATTACTTTGAAATATTTCCGGGCAATCTTACATGCTTCTCCGATATATTTTACATCAGATTTTGCTCTGCTCTCTCCTGTAAGAATCAGGATTTCCTGCAGTCCTGTCTTTGCGATAGCAGCCATTTCCTTATCAATCTCTTCTGCATTCAGCTTTGCTCTGCGGATCTTATTATGGCAGTTAAATCCGCAGTAAATACAGTAATTCTCACAGTAATTTGCAATATAAATAGGGGTAAACATATACACACTGTTCCCAAAAATGTTTCCTGGTTTCTTTCTGCGCAGCCTGCGCGATTTCCTCCAGAAGAGGCAACGCAGCCGGAGACAGCAATGCCTGAAAATCCTCTGGTGTACGGTTATCATGAGCAAGTGCCCTGCGTACATCTGCCTCTGTATATTTATCATAATCGTAAGCATTCATGGCAGAAATAACCTGATCCATCACGTCTGATTCTTCCAGTACTTCCATTCCCGGAAGATATTTCATATGATCGATCCTGTTCTTTTTCATATCTTCCAGAATCACTTCATTGACAATACTTTCGTTGAAGTGTTCCCCATGTTCCATATTTTTTTCTGTTGTTTCCATTGATGTTTTCTCCTCTTTATTACCATTTGGCAACTTTCGTTTTCCTATAAATTAATACCTACTCCGCAGTTATAGCAATCCTCTAAAATAATGCATCTTAATCCAGCCCATCAGAGTGTGAAATCCTGCGTCAGATATCTTTGCCGTGCGTCAGCACGCCTGCAGATATCTTCCTTGTCTTTCGCACGCTGCTGAACTGTCTTAAATGCATTATTTACGAGGATTGCTATAATCAAAAATCTCATTTTAGAATGATTTTTTATTTATTACTCATGAAGAAAACCAGTCAGTGGAGAGGATGCGCTTGCACCTTTTTCCAGGGTTCTTCCCAGTCCGGCAAGGTATGCACTTCGTCCTGCTTCAATAGCTTTTTTAAATGCTTCAGCCATTATCTGCACATCACCTGCTGTGGCAATCGCAGTATTTGCCATAACTGCAGATGCCCCCATCTCCATGGCTTCACACGCCTGAGAAGGACGTCCGATTCCTGCATCTACAATGATCGGGAGCTCAATTTCGTCAATCAAAATCTGGATAAATTCCTTAGTGCACAGACCTTTATTAGAACCGATCGGAGAACCCAGCGGCATGATGCAGGCAGCTCCGGCATTTACCAGATCTCTGGCTGCATTCAGATCCGGATACATATAAGGCATTACTACAAATCCTTCTTTTGCAAGAATTTCTGTAGCTTTAACAGTTTCATAGTTATCCGGAAGCAGATATTTTGAATCATGGATCACTTCGATCTTTACGAAATCACCGCATCCGATTTCTCTGGAAAGTCTGGCAATACGAACTGCTTCTTCTGCATTTCTGGCACCTGAAGTATTGGGAAGAAGAGTAACATTTTTCGGAATATAGTCCAGAATATTTGCCAGTCCACCTTCATTGGCACGACGCAGCGCCAGAGTGATGATCTGCGCATCTGCCTTTTCAATACATGCTTTCACCAGATCCAGAGAAAATTTTCCGGATCCCAGAATAAAACGGGAAGTAAATTCATGACCTCCCAGAATCAGTTTGTCTTCATTATTTGTACTCATAATTTAAGTCCTTCTTTCGTATATTATAATGTGATATCAGGATATTCCTGTTTATCTTCCACCTCCCATGAAGCTGACTATTTCCAGTATGTCATTTTCATGTAAAACAGTAGTGCTGTACTCGGCTTTTGACAGAATTCTTTCATTTAATTCTACTGCGATCTGGCTGGGCACATAGCTGTTTTCCTCCAGATATTGCCCTATTGTAAGAGTATTCTGCAATTCTTTTGTTTTTCCATTAACAGTAATAAGCATACTTTCTCCTTTCCGGGAAAAGAAGGTCCGGCCTCTACAACATAAAAAAGAGTCCACAAAAGAATACACCCGCGGTGGTGCACCCCTTCATGAACTCTGTTCACTCTCATCTTTCCCAATATTCATCTGTTATAATGTAAATTTCCCTGTAAGCCCCCGGTTTTCTCTCACTTATTACAGATTGATTACCGGACAGCTGAATTTCTTCAAATGCATGAGATAAATAAAAAGGAGATGCCAGTCATCTCCCTTTAAAATCATATCTTATAGGTTCCTACGTTGGCATTATCCAAATCAGGTATATGGGTCGAAGTTGATGACTTCCTCTCAGCCTGCACTCACAAGCTCCCCTTTCTTTACATGGGTAAAGTATAATCTTTTATCCCATGTGTGTCAAGACCATATTTCTACATCCTCAGTTTCTTATGAAACTCCCGCATCGTATCCTTCTTGCAGAAGATAAACAGTGCAGCCAATGTCAGAAAACTGATTCCGGCACAGATTACTGAAGGTACGGCAAACTGCACGATTCCAGTCCAAACCAATATCATCGGAATCAGTCCTGCAATTCCGGCCTGTACAAGATAAAACAGATATTCTTCCCTTTCCAGACGGTTTATTTTTGCAATCACAGGAACAGAAACCTGCACTGCCAATATCCCGAAAGGAATCACAAAATCCACAGACCAGCCCTTCCATCCGGTAAACCGGTCCCATAGGATTGCAATTACTGATATGAGCAAAAGCTGCCACATTTCATTCTTCAGAATATTCCTGCGTTTATAATATGCTACCATAACAACCAGCCATGCACAGGCACATCCTGCTCCTGCAAACCAGAACCAGTTCAGTACACCCGCCATCATAAAATTGATCATTCCGCAGATTACCGCAATTGCCAGACACAGGAAACTGAAAGTCTGGATAACCTTCTGATTTTCTTTTTTCTCAAGCCTGTGCTTTTCTCCATATCCCGGAAATTCATTCTTTAATTCTCTGTGGGAAACATTCTCCTCGCCAAGCATCCTCTGGAAATTTCTCTGGATACTGTTATCCGGTATCTTGGAAGTAAATCCCAGTACCATCTCATCCCCATAAGAGCAGGAACACATCTGCAGAGAATTGGTACTTGCAAAAATCCCAAAATGCTGAATATATTCTTTGTACTCCTCCGGCAAACGGATAATGCCGATATTGGAATAAACTGCCGTAATGCTCCTGCTTCCCAGATTGGCCCCGATCATCAGAAAATATTTCTTGATCTCCAACGGAACAGCACGTACAAAAGGATTCTTCTCAATGCGCACATATCCGCTCATATGCATGGCAATCTTCTCTTTTACCAGTTCTTCTTCGAACTGTTTCTTCACAGACAAAAGTACATCTTCAAAGGTTGTTTCATCAGAAAATGTATATCCCACTTCTATCCATCCAAAGAAGTTTGTCATAGACTGAGACGGAAAATAATTTCTCAGATTCACCGGAATCATCAATGCTACCGGTCGTTTCTGCTGATTCTTTGGAATCTCTTCCCGAATAGAACACAACATCATTGCTGTCAGTAAAACAGTGATGGAAACTCCACAGGAGCGGGCTTTCCGGTGGATATCTTTTACAGAAAGAGCAACCTCCGTAACATGCATATCTGAGTGAACCAGCTTCTCCCCTTTCAGTTTAACAGCGGCTTTTTTCTTCTCTTTATCTTTCGGTATATCTGAAGAATAATACTGAGAAAAGCTGTCCTCTTCTTTATCTCCATGTGTAATTTCCTCTGCATGCTCAATCTGCGGAAGATCTGCCTGTGGATGTGCCAGGATCAGATAATCCTGAACCAGTTCCTGCAGGAAATGCATGGCTCCGGTGCCATCTGTCAATGCATGAAACACCTCAAAATTAATTCTGTTTTTGTCATAACTCACCTGAAATAAAAGGGATTTCTTATCCGGAATATATAAACGGCTGCATGGTGGTTCCGTCTCCGGCTTTACCACTGCCCTGATGTCTCTGTGCTCCAGATAAAACCAGAACAGCCCTTTTCTCAGAACCGCCTGGAACAATGGATATTTCTCCATTGTCTGATCCAGTGCTGCCTGAAGGATTTCCCCATTGACTTCTTCCTTTAACTGACAATAGAAACGAAACACTCTGGTGTCATTCTTTCCTGTTACCAGCGGAAATGCCAACGCCGCATTATCCAGTTTTCTCCATTTTGAGTATCCTGTATCCATAATTTTCCTGCCTTCTTTTTCGTTCCTGCTTACCGCTTTGTCCTGTAGCAATCTTCTCGGGGATTACTGTAGAATTTTCTCATAACTCTTATTCAGAAACTGGTTAATATATTTAAAACTCTCCTGTACATGCAGAAATTTGATTCCCAGCGCAAAAAATCCATGAAATGCTCCGTAAATCCTGTGTACCTCCACATGATTTCCTGCAGCATGAAGTTTTCTGCCATATACTTCTCCCTCATCGCGCAAAGGATCATATTCTGCTGTGAGAATTAATGTTTCAGGCAAATTTCTCAGATCCTTCTCCAGTATCGGTGCAAAATACGGATTCTGCCTGTCCTCTGCTGAACTCTGATAAAGATTCAGATAATCTTCCATTTTTACTGATGTAAGAAGATAATCACAGCCATTCTCCTGTACGGACCTGTAAGGAGATTCCTCTGTATAACAGTTTCCAAGTGCAGGATAGATCAGTATCTGACGGCGTGGTGTAAACTCGCCTTTGTCTCTTGCCATCAGACATACTGCTGCTGTCAGATTTCCTCCTGCACTGTCCCCGATGATCGTAATTTTCTCCGGATCAGTGTTTAAGATCAGCTGATTGGTATAAAGCGCTTTCGCTGCTGCATAACAATCCTCCAGCGGAACCGGAAACTTATGCTCCGGTGCCAGTCTGTATTCTACAGAAACTACAATATGTGCAGTTGCCTGTGCCATTCTGGCACATACACGGTCGTAATTCTCCACACTCTCAGTTACCCATCCGCCACCATGGAAAAACAGGAGAATCGGAAATGTATTTCCCTCTACGATCCCCGCCTGCATTGCCTCTTCTGTCGGAAAATACAGTCTGACCGGGACCTCATGTTCTCCATTATAAACTCTGGCATCCAGCTTTTTTACAAAAATCCGTATGGCATCCAGTTGCTTCAGATCTGCCATTCTTCTGGAAGATTCCAGCTCAATATTTCCATATGACAGCGCATGCAGAATTGCTTTCATTGTCTTTGATATCAATATTCTATATTTCCTTTCAGTTCTGTCATTCTATCCGCATCCACCGCTTATTGCTTTTCGCAGCCTCCGCAAGTGGCTTACCTGATCTAGCACATCGTTTTCGAAATACTGGTTAATTAATCGTGGCGCTCATCCGTATTACTGTACATTTCACAGAATCTTGCAGCAAATGCCGGTGGTTCATCATGCACATATAAATGGGAAATATCACCAAATGCGCTGATACGAAAACTTGCGATTCCTTCTCTTCGTTCTTCTGTATTGACAGTTGTCACTGAACTTGGTGCTGCGCAGAATCCATGCCACAGTACCATTGGAGAAGCACCGATCAGATGCGCAAGAAGCACACATTCCAGACCAAAATGGCAGAAGAATACCAGCGTATCTTCATTTGGTTTCTCCACTCTGTAATAATGTCCTTCACGTACATAACCATGTTCGGCAAGAAGCTTATCAAACTTTCCTGTTACATAGTCATAGTATCCTTTGGCATCAGACTGCTGAAGTCTCTCGTTTTCATACCAATGATCATACTGGTAAAATCTCTCATCCTGTGTCCAGTCCTGTGGAAGCCAGTCCCATAATCTCTTTTGCCTGTCAGTAACATCCGGGCGATCGATCAGAACATCAAATTCCCTCAGCCAGTCACACTCAACTGCTGTACGGTTCATTTTCTTCAATGTAAAAGAGGCTGTATCCTTTGCCCTTCCAAGAGGTGATACATAGAAATCCTTTACATCAAGTTTTGACAATCTTTCTGACAGATATTCTGCTTCTTTCCAGCCTTTTTCTGTAAGAGAATCAATGGAATAATCCGGATCTCCATGTCGCACGATCAATAATCTCATTCGTATTGTTCCTTTCTTTTGTCTCAGTTCTTCTATTATCTCAGATCAGATCGTATCCAAATAGTCTGGCATCTTCCATTCATAGATCTTATCTGAGTTTTTTTAATTTCCACATTCTTCTGTAACCGGAGGGATTGTTTCCTCATAAATATCGTTACTGTTCACTCCGTTCACAGTAACTAAATATCTTCTGATGTGGATAAGTTCTGCTTATCATATGACGCTTCTATTCTAACACCAAGTTCCGATTTCTGCACTAAAAATTCTCTGCAGTCCGGTTCAGTTACTGCAAAAGTCGGCCGGCTGTTTATTTATAGCCATTCCATAAAATACTGCACTTGCTATAACAAAAAAGGATGTGCAACTCTGACACATCCTTTTTTGTTCGCATTTTATTTACCTGCTTCAATTGCCTTCTGAAATCTCTGTGCGATTTCCAGCGGACGTGTGATCGCTCCGCCTACCACGATCGCCCATACACCTGTCTGTAGTGCTTTTACAGCCTGATCCGGATAATGGATCTTGCCTTCTCCGATAACCGGAATATCTGTATCTTTTGCAAGCCTCTCCATCAGTTCATAATCTGGTTCATCCTTTTTTGAAGTGTAATCAGTGTAACCGCTCATGGTTGTTCCAACAATATCCACACCACACTTCCATGCATTGATACCTTCTTCGTAATTAGAAATATCTGCCATCAGGATAATATCCGGGTATTTCTCTTTGATCTGTGCGATAAACTCATTGACAGTTATGCCATCACCACGCTTGCGAAGTGTACAATCCAGAGCTACAACATCAGATCCTGCTGCTACCAGATCGTCTACTTCTTTCATGGTAGGTGTGATATATCCTTCATATCCGGGATACTGGATTTTCACCAGACCGATCACCGGAAGACCTGTTTCTTCTTTGATCGCTATGACATCGCGGATACTGCTTGTACGGATTGCAGGTGTGCCTGCCTGTTTTGCAGCGCGTGCCATCAGATACATAATGGATTTCTCTTCTACATATAATGGTTCATCTTCTACCGCCTGACAGGAAATGATCATTTTTCCATGAATCGCATCTAAAATCTCTTTTTTAGTTATCATTTTTCTCCTTGATACAGAACTGCATTCCGGCAAAATGTCCATACTCTTATCTGTGCACATTCTGTCGGAAAGCTTTTCTTTTACACTACAGTACCTTAACAATATTCAACTCTTCGTCTGTCAACACAATATCTGCCCGTTTTCCGGGAGTAAGGGAACCCACTTCATTATAAATCCCAATACTTCTCGCCGGATTTGCTGTTGCTGCCAGAATCGCTTCTCTTTCCGGTACACCCATGGAAATAACACACTTCATACAATCAAAAAGGCAGGTTGCAGAACCGGCGATCGTTCCGTCTGCCAGAGTTGCCTTTCTGTCTTTCATGGTCACTTCCTGTCCGCCCAGTTCATACAGTCCGTTCTCCATACCTGTTGCCATCATGGAGTCACTGATAAGGACGACTCTGCTGTCTCCAAATAAACGAAAGGTATTGCGTACAGTTACAGGATGGATGTGGATCCCATCACCGATCATCTCTACCATACAGTCCTGATTATCTGCTGCTGCACCGATCACACCGGGTTCTCTGTGTCCCATAGAGTTCATGGCATTATAAAGATGAGTTACATGAAGTGCTCCCTCTTTCATCGCTTCTGCTGCGCAGCCATAATCTGCTGCTGTATGTCCGATAGAAATAACCACTTCATTATGTAATTCTCTGATAAATTCCTCAGAGCCTTCCATATTCGGTGCAAGAGTTACCAGTTTGATCATTCCGCCCGCAGCTTCGTTACATGCTCTGAAAAATTCAATATCCGGTTTACGGATATAGCCTTCTACATGTGCTCCCTTTTTCACAGGATCAAGGAAAGGCCCTTCCATATTGATACCCACAATACGGGCACAGGTTTCATCCTGTTCTACATCTTTTGCAGTCTGGAAAATCTTAAGTAATTCTTCTTTCGGAAGTGTCATGGATGTCGGGCAATAGGATGTGATTCCCTGAGATTTTTCATACTGAAGGATTGTTCTTAACCCATCAACATCTGCGTCTGAGAAATCATGTCTGACTGCACCATGGCTGTGGATATCTACCAGTCCGGGCAGAATCTTCAGTCCTGATGCATCCAGTTGTGTTTTGTCGGTTACTTCATCTGCTGAAGCCACAATTCTGCCGTTCTCTACATACAGATCTGTGACTTTATAACTGCCATCTTCCTGAAAAACTTTTCCATTCTTTATAATCATCTGATTTTTGCCTCTTTTCTCGCTGAAGTGAATTATTAAGTATTTCCCTGACTTTATCTCTGTCAGGCAATTCTTTCCACTGATACTGTTGTTATCACACAAGAGCCGGTATTATAAAAGTCCTTTTTCTTTAATAAGACTTAACGCATCTTCATCTGCCACTACGGTTACATCCTGATGAAGCTGAAGGATAGATGCAGGTACATTTGGTGTGATCGGTCCATACAGGGATTTGTACAAAGCGTCTGCCTTGGCACTTCCTGTTGCTACAAGAAGGATTTTCTTTGCTGCCATAATGCTCTTGATTCCCATGGTGTATGCCTGTTTCGGAACTTCATCCATGCTTTCAAAGAATCTTGCATTTGCCTTGATGGTGCTCTCTGTAAGGTCTACGCAGTGAGTTTCCTTCTCAAAAGCTTCTCCGGGTTCATTGAAACCAATATGTCCGTTTCCGCCAATTCCCAGAAGCTGGATATCAATTCCACCTACACTGCGGATGATCTCATTATAATCTGCACATGCTTTGTCGCTGTCTTCTTCCAGTCCATTTGGTACATAGGTTTTGTTTTTGTCAATGTTTACATGATCGAACAGGTTTGTGTTCATGAAATAACGATAGCTCTGGTCGTTGTCACCGGAAAGTCCTTTATACTCATCCAGGTTTACAGATGTGATCTGTGAGAAATCAAGGTCACCTTTGTTGTACCACTCGATAAGCTGTTTATATAATCCGACCGGTGTAGAGCCTGTTGCCAGTCCAAGAACTGCGTTTGGTTTCATAATAATCTGGGCAGACATGATATTAGCTGCTTTTCTGCTTACGTCCTGATAATCTTTACCTACATAAATAATCATAGTTTTCTCCTTTTTTGCGTGTCATCTGACACTTCCGATTTGTTATAAACTCATTATAATTCCCGTTGGTTTTATTTTCAATGAATGTATTGTTTTTAGAATCTTCTTTCATTTTTTATTATTTTGAGCCATTTTGCAGTTCGGTTTTTAAAGCTTGCCGAAATTACTTTCCTTGTTTATATTTTTCATGAAAATATTTACATTCTCCTTGTGAAACAAATTCTACAATGTTATAGTAATCTATAGCAATTCCACCATACAGAAAGGATTCCATATGTCATTAAACAAACATAAAATTATTCCTTTAATTGAATCTTATTACCATACATTCACTCCGCTGGAAAGAACAATCGCCGATTTCTTTATTCATAATACTGAAGAGCAGGATTTTTCTTCCAGAAATATTTCCGGGCTTCTTTATGTATCTGAAGCTTCACTTTCACGTTTCGCCCAGAAATGTGGATTTCACGGATACAGAGAATTTATTTATGAGTATAAGCAGAGCCTGGCACCAGGTCCCGAAGAAAATATTCCGAATTTTGAAGTATCGGAATTTAATACTTATCAGGAACTTCTGAATAAATCTAACGCTCTGCTGGACAAAGCGCAGATCACACGGATCACAAATCTGCTGGTTTCCAAATCTCGTGTTTATGTTTACGGAAGAGGCAGTTCCGGTCTCGTAGCTCAGGAGATGAAGCTTCGTTTCATGCGTATCGGACTGAATATCGAAGCAGTTACAGACAGTCATATTATGAAGGTGAATTCTGTTATTCTGGATGAGAACTGTCTGGTCATCGGTATCAGTGTCAGCGGACAGACGGATGATATTATCTCTTCTCTGAAGGCTGCACATCAGCACGGAGCTTATACACTTCTTATGACCGCAAGACAGGACAAATCCTATCAGGACTTCTGCGATGAGACGCTCATCTTCGCAAGCATGGAACATCTGGAATATGGAAATATCATTTCCCCACAGTTTCCTATTCTGCTGGTTCTGGATGTACTTTATGCTCACTATCTGCAGATTGACAGGAGCAAAAAAGAAGCTCTGCATGAATATACGATACAGACACTTCAGCCATTTCTGATTAAATAATTCTGATATGCAGGAAACATTCCCGACACTATCCACTGCCAAAATAGCCATAGAAAATCCCTCTTAAGAAGATTTTGGTTATTTACCTTGTCTACTTAAGAGGGATTATTTTTATTTACTGTCTTTTACAAGACGGATCACATTCCATGATGCTTTATGCAGCATACTTGTCAATTCCCCATTGTCCATTGTTGTCTGCTGTGTTGTCTTTGGTTTTACATTTTCCTGTCCGAAAGCATTGACTACCTTCAGGTCATCACTTTCAAGTACGATATGCTCAGCAACTCTGTAGCCTTCGAAGCTTCTTACATCTGTATTAAGAACAACATCCTCTTTCAGATTTCTGTTTACTGCAAAGACAGTAACTTCTTCTTTCTCTTCATTGTAAACAGCAACTGCTTCAATATCTGTGATGCTTCCGTGTCCGCTTGTCTCATGCTCTGTGGAAGAGATCACCGGCTGGAGTGCAACACCGCGGCCATATTTGGAGGCATGCATAAACGGATAGAAAATTGTCTGTTTCCAGGAGCCGCCTCCGTTGGGGTCAGTCATGATCGGAGCGATAACATTAATAAGCTGTGCAAGGCATGCTACTTTTACTCTGTCAGAATGACGGATCAGAACAATCAGCATCAGCCCTACCAGCAGGGCATCCTCGAAGTTATAAATATCCTCAAGAAGCGGCGGCGCTATCTGCCACGGATGATTCTCTGTGATATCATTGTCAGCAGCATTTGAATGATACCATACATTCCACTCATCAAAGCTGAGGTACATATTCTTTTTGCTGCGTTTTTTTGCTTTTACATAATCGCAGGTTGCAATAATTGTACGGATAAATTCGTCCATGTCATCCGATTTTGCAAGGAAGTCATTGCTGTCATCAGAACGGTTTCCATAATATGTATGAAGGGATAAGTAATCTACATAATCATAAGTATGGCTCAGTACATGATCTTCCCAGAGTGCAAATGTAGGCATCTCCTGGTTAGAGCTTCCACATACAACAAACTCAATAGACGGATCAATAAGCTTCATTGCTTTGGCTGTCTCTTCTGCCAGTCTTCCATACTCATCCATAGTCTTGTGACCAATCTGCCATGGACCGTCCATTTCATTTCCAAGGCACCAGGTTTTGAATCCATATGGATCCTTCTGTCCGTGTTTAATACGAAGATCACTGTATTTGGTTCCACCAGGATGGTTACAGTATTCCAGAAGATTGCATGCATCTGTGATTCCTCTTGTTCCCAGATTGACTGCCATCATAACCTCTGAGTTGGCTGCATCTGCCCATTTCTTAAATTCATGGAGTCCTACCTCATTTTTTTCCAGGCTTCTCCATGCAAGCTCCAGTCTGTGAGGTCTTTCCTCAACAGGTCCCACACTGTCTTCCCAGTAAAAGTTGGATACAAAGTTTCCGCCCGGATAACGTACGATCGGTACATCCAGTTCTTTCACCAGATCAATAACATCCTTACGGAATCCATCAGCATTGGAAAGCGGATGTCCCGGCTGATAAATTCCGTCGTATACAGCTCTTCCCAGATGTTCAATAAAGGAACCGTAAATTCTTTTGTCGATTTTGGAAATGGAAAATGCTTTGTCCACTACCATTTTTGCCTGTTTCGCCATAATGTTTTGAACCTCCGTTCTTATAAATTATCAACCTTTGACAGCACCGGATGTCATACCATCGATCAGATATCTCTGGAAGATCAGATAGATGATCAGAATCGGAAGAATACCAAACATGGAACCTGCGATCAGAAGGTTGTAGTTATTTCCATAAGGTGTCAGCAGTGTATTCAGACCGATCTGCAGTGTAAATTTACTTGTATCACGGAATACCAACATCGGCCATAACATGTTGTTCCAGGATCCCATTGCACAAAGGATTGCCATGGATGCAAATGCCGGTTTGGTGATCGGCATCATAATCTTAACACTGATACCATACTCTGTGCATCCGTCGATTCTTCCTGCATCCAGAAGCTCTTTCGGAAGACTCTGCATGTACTGTTTAAAGAAGAAAATCGTCGACGCACCACATAGTCCGGGGAGAATAACACCGGCTCTTGTATTGATGATTCCAAGAGATGTAACTTCGTTATACAGAGGGAGCATCAGGATTTCAAAAGGTACACACATAGTTGCGATTACCAGGAAGAATAAAAATCCCTGAAGTTTAAATTTGTACATAGTCAGACCATATGCAATGAAGTAGCATACCAGCAGTGTCAGAACTACTGTGATCAGTGTCAGGATCAGACTGTTTTTATACCACATGAAATATTTTCTGGAATCCTCATTTCCGGAAAACAGGTATTTGTAGTTGTCCAGATGCATCTTGGAGAAATCAAGATTCAGGGACATACCCTTCATAACTACTTCACGGCCTTCCTGGAAGGAAGCAAAGAATCCCGCAAGAAGCGGAAATGCGATCAGTACACCCAAAATAGCGAAAAGTCCTGTGGATAACACAGTCGCAATTTTATGATTAGATTCCATCGTCTTTGGCGCAGCTGTTTTTGCCATATCACTTTTCCTCCTTTTTGAATGTTCCTGTTGCCACAAGCTGGACAATATTGATCGCCAGAGCAATTACCAGAAGTACCATACCTACAGCACACGCATAACCCATATCATTTTTCTCAATACCACGTTTGTACAGATATCCTACGATTGTAAGACCGATATTCTTTGGTGAGGAGTTACCATTCCAGAGCATAAAGCTCTCAAGGAACATGGAAAGACCTGCATATACAGAAATTGTAACAACATAGATAGTAGTCGGTTTCAGGAGCGGCAGTGTGAGATACCAGAATTTCTGTTTTGCGTTGGCACCGTCGATGTCTGCTGATTCATAAAGGGAAGTATCAATACTTTTTAATCCTGAAATAAAATACAGCATGTTGACACCTGTCCATCTCCACATACAAAGCAGCAGCAGAGCTACCCATCCTGTAGTCTTTTCCTTCAGCCACGGAATGCTGGCATTTCCAAGTAAGTGCATTAACTGGTTCATCTGTCCGTTGTCACCTTCTGAGAACATCAGTCGGAATAACATACCGGAAATAACTACAGATGTCAGTGCCGGAATATACATGATCACTTTCCATACGCCTTTTGCCTTAGTAAGACGGCTTTCCATCAGTACTGCAAGCAACATTGGGATAGGTATCAGCAGAAGCAGTGTCAGAAGCATATATTCCACACTGTTAAATACAGCTGTCTTGAAGAACTTATCGGAAGCCAGTTTCTGATAATGCTTCAGACCAACCCACTGAGAACCGCCAAAGGAAATATCCTGAAAACTCATTACAATACCACTGATGAGCGGGTATAACCAGAATACCAGAAGGCTGATAACAAACGGAAGTACGAATACATAAGGTGCAACCTTCTGAGAATAGAGCATCTTTTTCACTTTATTCACAATGAATTCCTCCTCTTCTAAAAATAGCAGTAACTTTTCAGCATCTCATGGAATCATGGTTTACTGAACAGTTACAGATAATTTCTTTTTTTCTTATTACCATTATCCTGAAAAGAAATCAGACTACACATCCCGTGAAAATCTCATTCCTCACCAGGATAACAGTAAAGGAGGTCAGGGAATGCGTTTCCCTGGCCTCCCATATCATTTCGGTCACTGCAGTAACCGCACATTATTCACTTGATCAGTGAACTGTTATCATTTTATTATTCACACTCGAAATCAAGATAATCCTGTGCATCCTGAAGCGCTTCTTCTACATCCATGCCATCCTCTAATACATTGTTCAGAGTTGTTGTACACATGTAATCATTCAGTGTCGGTGAGTTCTTTGTTGTATAAACAGTTCCGATCGCATCGTTTTCAGCAAGTTCGTTCAGAACTTCGTATGGTTTTACACGGAAGAATGTATTATATGTATTGGACTCATCATAAGCAAACGCTTCGTCAGACCATAATGCTGTGTTGCAGACATCAAATCCAAGTTCGTTCCAGATCAGGTTTTCACCTTCTTCAGAGCATTTAGCCCATGCAAGCCATTCAGCTGCAAGTTCAGGATTCTCACACTGATTTGTTACAACAGTACCTGTACCACCGATACCAACGGAGCATTTCTGTCCTTCTTCAAATACAGGGCATGTTGTGATGTCATATTTGCCTTCCATCTCCGGCATGTAATCTTTGAAACGGCTCATGTACCACATAGCTTTCGGGAAGGAAGCAATTTTGCCATCCATGATATTAGAGAATCCGGCTTCAAGGTCAACATGTCCGTCTGTGGATACCATTGCAATTCCATCATTTAACCAGTTCTGCTGCATTGTGAGCATTTCTTTTACGGAATCAAGCTGTACGTTTACAGTTCCGTCCGGACCGCCTGTCCAGTCTTCACCGTTCTCAGCCATTGCAAGCCACATCCAGTCAACACCGCCTGTATCAACAGAAGTTAAGTACACTTCACCATTGGAAGCTTCTTTTAACTCTTCACCAAGTTTGGTATAATCATCCCATGTCTTTACAGATTTGTAATCTAATCCGTAAGATTCAAGAAGATCTGCGTTCCAGTACATAACAGTTGCACCTACATGGAAAGGAACACCAAGTCTTGTTCCGTCAGCCTTGGAATAAACATCAAGTCTGGACTGTACCATTGTATCTTCATAAGGAGCAAGTGCATCATTCATAGAATATAACGGGCTGTCATCGCCGGAATAGTTCGGGAACTGTCCGATCTCAATATCGCAAAGGTCAGGAGCACCGGAGCCGGCCTGTAAGGACATCATTAATTTGTTGTGCATATCAGAGTATGGATATGTACTGAATGTAATCTGGATCTGTTTGTCCGGATTCTCTTCATTCCACTTATCTACCATCTGACCATAAAACTCATTATGCAGGTCTACGAATGACCACATCTCGAATTTTGTTCCATCATCAGGACCTACGGTTGTTACTGCTGTAGGCTCTCCTTCAGCCGGTTCTTCGCTCTCAGCAGCTTCCTCTGTTGTGTCTTCTTCTGCAAAGACATTCACTGCCATGCTCATACTGGACACTGCCATAGCCGCAGTCATAAGTAACGCGAACAATTTTCTTCTCTTCATAAAAAGATCCTCCTTTTTTGCATTTCTTTGCGCTCTTCCGGTTTCAATGATGCCATTGT